>Ga0214919_10011847_pt1 | contig 10817 bp, 5 predicted proteins | sample LL1503_MetaG_FD_177994 | JGI IMG/M metagenome (GOLD analysis project Ga0214919, IMG submission 177994) | Freshwater microbial communities from Lake Lanier, Atlanta, Georgia, United States - LL-1503 | ecosystem: Environmental > Aquatic > Freshwater > Lake | place: USA: Georgia | collected 2015-03-15
AGCTCCTGTATAACCTGTATAACCTGTAGTTCCAGTAGCTCCTGTATATCCTGTATAACCAGTATATCCAGTATAACCTGTAGTTCCAGTAGCTCCTGTATATCCTGTATAACCAGTATATCCTGTATATCCAGTATATCCAGTAGCTCCAGTAGCACCTGTATAACCAGTATATCCAGTAGCTCCTGTAGCTCCTGTATAACCTGTAGTTCCAGTAGCTCCTGTATATCCTGTATAACCAGTATATCCAGTAGTTCCAGTAGCTCCTGTATATCCTGTATAACCAGTATATCCTGTAGTTCCAGTAGTTCCAGTAGCTCCTGTATATCCTGTATAACCAGTATATCCAGTATAACCTGTAGTTCCTGTATATCCAGTAGTTCCTGTAGCTCCAGTAGTTCCTGTAGCTCCTGTATAACCTGTAGTTCCAGTAGCTCCTGTATATCCTGTATATCCTGTATAACCAGTATATCCAGTATAACCTGTAGTTCCAGTAGCTCCTGTATATCCTGTATAACCAGTAGCTCCAGTATATCCTGTATATCCAGTATATCCAGTATATCCAGTATATCCTGTAGTTCCAGTAGCTCCAGTAGCACCTGTATAACCAGTATATCCAGTATATCCTGTATAACCTGTAGTTCCTGTAGCTCCTGTATAACCTGTAGTTCCAGTAGCTCCTGTATATCCTGTATAACCAGTATATCCAGTAGTTCCAGTAGCTCCTGTATATCCTGTAGCACCTGTATAACCAGTATATCCAGTAGCTCCTGTATAACCAGTATATCCAGTAGCTCCTGTATATCCTGTAGTTCCAGTAGCTCCTGTAGTTCCAGTAGCACCTGTATAACCTGTAGTTCCAGTAGCTCCTGTATATCCTGTATAACCAGTAGCTCCAGTATATCCAGTATATCCAGTATAACCTGTAGTTCCAGTAGCTCCTGTATAACCAGTAGCTCCAGTAGTTCCAGTATTTCCTGTATAACCTGTAGCTCCAGTAGTTCCAGTAGCTCCAGTAGCTCCTGTATATCCAGTATATCCTGTATAACCAGTAAATCCAGTATAACCAGTATAACCAGTATAACCAGTAGCTCCAGTAGCTCCAGTATATCCAGTATAACCTGTATAACCAGTATATCCAGTAGCTCCAGTAGTTCCAGTATATCCAGTATATCCTGTAGTTCCAGTAGCACCTGTATAACCAGTATATCCAGTATATCCAGTATATCCAGTATATCCAGTATATCCAGTATATCCAGTATAACCAGTATATCCAGTATAACCTGTAGTTCCAGTAGCTCCAGTATTTCCTGTATAACCTGTAGCTCCAGTAGTTCCAGTAGCTCCAGTAGCTCCTGTATATCCAGTATATCCTGTATAACCAGTATAACCAGTAGCTCCAGTAGCTCCAGTATATCCAGTATAACCTGTATAACCAGTATATCCAGTAGCTCCAGTAGTTCCAGTATATCCAGTATATCCAGTATATCCAGTATAACCAGTATATCCAGTATAACCTGTAGCTCCAGTAGCTCCAGTAGCTCCTGTAGTTCCAGTAGTTCCAGTAGCTCCTGTATATCCTGTATAACCAGTATATCCTGTATATCCAGTATATCCAGTATATCCTGTATAACCTGTAGTTCCAGTAGCTCCTGTATATCCTGTATAACCAGTAGCTCCAGTAGCTCCTGTATAACCTGTATAACCTGTATAACCAGTATAACCAGTATATCCAGTAGCTCCAGTATATCCAGTATATCCAGTATATCCAGTATATCCAGTATAACCTGTATAACCAGTATAACCAGTATATCCAGTAGTTCCAGTAGTTCCAGTATATCCAGTATATCCTGTATAACCTGTAGTTCCAGTAGTTCCAGTATATCCAGTATATCCAGTATATCCAGTATAACCTGTATAACCAGTATAACCAGTATAACCAGTATAACCTGTATAACCAGTATATCCAGTAGTTCCAGTATATCCAGTAGCTCCTGTAGTTCCAGTAGCTCCTGTAAATCCTGTTATACCATTAGACGGACCAGTTGGACCTATTTCTCCAGTTTGACCAGTAGGTCCAGTACAACCTGTATAACCAGTATATCCAGTAGCTCCTGTAAATCCTGTTATACCATTAGAAGGGCCAGTTGGTCCTATTTCTCCAGTATGGCCCGTAGCTCCAGTATAACCTGTATAACCAGTATATCCTGTATAACCTGTATAACCAGTATATCCAGTATAACCTGTATATCCAGTATAACCAGTAAATCCAGTATAACCTGTATAACCAGTAAATCCAGTATAACCAGTAGCTCCAGTAGCTCCAGTAGTTCCAGTATAACCAGTAGCTCCTGTATATCCAGTAGCTCCTGTAGTTCCAGTATAACCTGTAGTTCCAGTAGCTCCTGTATAACCAGTAGCTCCAGTATATCCAGTAACTCCAGTATATCCAGTATAACCTGTATAACCAGTAGCTCCTGTATAACCTGTATAACCAGTAGCTCCTGTATATCCAGTATAACCTGTATAACCAGTAGCTCCAGTATATCCAGTAACTCCAGTATATCCAGTATATCCAGTATATCCTGTATAACCAGTATATCCTGTATAACCTGTAGTTCCAGTAGCTCCTGTATAACCAGTAAATCCAGTATAACCGGTATAACCAGTAGCTCCTGTATATCCAGTATAACCTGTATAACCAGTAGCTCCAGTATATCCAGTAACTCCAGTATATCCAGTATATCCAGTATATCCAGTAGTTCCAGTAGCTCCAGTATATCCAGTAGCTCCAGTAGTTCCAGTAGCTCCTGTAAATCCTGTTATTCCATTAGACGGACCAGTTGGACCGATTGATCCAGTAGCACCTGTATATCCAGTATATCCTGTATAACCTGTAAATCCAGTATAACCTGTATAACCAGTAGCACCTGTAAATCCTGTTATTCCATTAGATGGACCAGTTGGACCTGTATATCCAGTAACACCTAAAAGAGTATATATTGTACCAGTTAAACCACCTCCATTTGGATCAACTTGTTGTGCGACTAAATTATAATTAGAGCTTCCTGGTGTACCTGTTGGATAAATTTCCCAACCACCTACTGCATTAGGTATTAATTTTGAAGGACCTATATTAATAAAAGGAGTTGCAAAACCATATTCTGTATAAGCAATTCCAGAATTATCTGAACCAATAGTTGCATTAACGTTCGATCCACTTGGTCCAGAAATATTTAATGTACCTGGTCCAATATATATTTCTTTCCATCTATTACTTGTAGCTCCTAATGAATATGAATTATCTTGACTAGGTAATATACTAGATGATGCATTAATATTATTATTTGATATATTAATTAAATTATTATAATATACATTGTTTAAATCTGATGTATTTACAATTAATATAGATCCGGTATTTCCTGAACCAATAATATTTAAAGTAGGTCCTGTAGGTCCTGTTGATCCTGTAGATCCTGTAGGTCCTGTTAATCCTGTAGGTCCTGTTGATCCTGTAATACCTATAGAACTATTATTATTGTACGTTATTTCACCACTATCTTTATTATAGAATAAAATATTATTATTGACTAAATTATTTTCTCTTATAGGTTTAATATATAAACTTGAATTAGATGCATCTAGACTATCATTTGATGCATTAATAATAATACTATTTTCTTTTTGAGAATGACATTCACTATTATTACCAATTGATATAGAATTATTACTTTGGTTAGAAGAATAAGCATTATTACCTATAGAAATAATATTATTATTTTCATTTGGTAAATTTTCAGAATTTCCAATTAATACATTATTTTTCATTATAATATTGCTACAAGTGACATTACCATTATTTTCTAAATATATATAATTTGGATTTTCATTTTTAGATATAAAAATATTACCAGCTGAATATAAGTTTCCATAAGATGCTATTAAACCAGATGAATTAATATTTTGAGAATTTATATTTTCACCAACATATAAATTAGAGTTAATACCAACTGAATCATTTATATTTAAATTTTGTTCACATTCAACATCTTCATTAAATATTACTTTTTCATTTACAATTATATATTTATCTTTTGATTTATATTTAAATGTATGTCTATCCATATTATAGAAATATATTATATTTTTTTATAAAAAATAAAATTTATATTATATTAAATTCTAAATTACTATCAATCAAACAGTGTTGAAGTAATTCATATATATTATCTATTAATACTATTTCAATTTTATTTCTAAATAAAATTTTATTATTATTTATTGAGTTATCTTCTAATAATAATGTATTTAAATCTATTTTTGATTTATTTAATTTTATAATATTCTTATTCTCTTCTTCTTCTTTTTTAAAAATTAGATCTAAATCTTTTTTATTTTCTCTGGGAATTAATATTTTTTTAATCCCAGCTTCGAATGCACCTGTAATTTTAGCATATAATCCACCAATCTCATGTATAGTTCCAGTTAATTGAATTTCACCTGTTACTGCTACATCATTATATATTGGTATATTTATTAATCTAGAAATAATAGCAACACATAAAGCACCTCCTCCACTTGGCCCATCTTTTTCAGTTGAACCATCGCCAAAATGGATATGTAATGAGTTGCTTAACTTATTTTCAAATATATTATCTCTTATATCTTTTGGTATAATATTTACTGCAATTGTATATGCTATATCAATACTCTCTTTTAAAACATTTCCTAAACAACCTGTTGTTTTTTCAATACCAAATTTCTTATCAGAATAAGTGTAAACTACATTTATAGGAGAAATTCCACCTAATCCTCCATAAGAACTAGCATACATACCATTTATATATCCAATTTTTGACTTTTCATTTATCTTTTTAATGGTTATTTTTGAAATATTTGATAATACATCTTTAAGAATATCTTGATTAATAATAATTGGATATTCAAAATCTGTATCATCCATAATTTTTTTCAAATTTATTTCTCTAATAATATCATATAAAATTTCATTTAATTTTCTTAATCCTGCTTCATAGGTATATTCATTTATAATTTTTGTTATAATATTATCATTAAATATTATTTCATTATATGAAAATCCTACATCATTCAATATCTCAGGTAATATATAATTTTGTGAAATTATTAATTTTTCTTTTACTGACAATGGTTTAATATTAATTTCTTGAATACGATCTCTTAAAATTCTGTCAATAGAATCTTTGTCATTATATGAAAATATAAATAATACTTGTGATAAGTCTATTGGAATACTAGTAAAATATCTATCATAAAATTCTTTATTTTGGGATTGATCAGTAATATGAGTTAATATAGATATTATTTCTCTACCATGTTCTGTTTTACTAATTTTATCTAATTCATCTATATATATAATAGGATTCATACATTTTGTTTCCATTAGAATATCTACTATTTTTCCCCAAGTTGACCCAAGATAAGTATAATGATGTCCTTCTAAAATTGATCCATTTGTGGCTCCTCCTAAAGGTAAAAATGCAAATGGTCTGGCTTCTTCATTTTCATCAAATAAACATTTTGCTAATCCATTTTTACATAAAGTTGTTTTTCCAACTCCAGGTGGTCCACATAATCCAAAACATTGTCCTTTAGAAACACCATTCATCCATTGTCCAATAATTCTTTTCATTTGAGTTTTTGCTTCATTCTGACCATACGTACATTTATCTAAAATTTTATCAATTTTTTCAATATAATTTTTTTTATTCTTTTTAAAATTATTCCACTCATTAATAAATATATCTAATTCATTTAAATTATATAAAATATATTCTATAAAAACTAAATTAATATTAGTTTCATTTATATTTGCATCATTATTTTCTGGATCATCCTTTATTAAATTTAGATTTAACATACATTCCAATTCACTTAATTTTTTAATCATTATAGAAATATTATTTTTATTAATAATATTATTTTCATATAATTCATCTTTTATTTTTTTAAAAAAACTTAATTGATTCATACAATTATTTACAATTTCTTCAGATGGAATTATATTATTTGTTATAATTTGATCAATTACAGATTGATTATTTTCAAATTTATCTAATAAAAAAATTTTATTATTGTCTAAAGTTTCTATTTTAACATTATTTATATTTTCATTAGGAAATATTTTTATTATGCTTTTTTCAAAATCATTTTCAATATTTATTTTAATATTTTCAATAAATTTTATTAAATTTCCAAATGAATTTTCACTTTTAATTAAAATAGAATGATATTCATCTATAATTTGAATTATAAGATTATATATAAATTTATTTTTATCATTTAATGTATCATAATTAAATTCAGATATTTTAATAGTAAAAATACTAATATAATTTTCTATTTTATTTTGATAATTTTTAAAAAAATTAATAATTGGTTCTTTTTTAATTGTATTAAAAGGTATTTTTAAGAAGCCATCTAACCATTGTTGAGCTTTTATACTATTTTCTTTAGATCCATTTATCTCTTTTAATTTTTCTAATGCTCTTAATTTTATATTATCTGATACGTTTAAAGTATTTATACGTGTATCATATGGAATATTATTAATTGTAATATTTTCTAATTTTTTTTTATCTAACTCAATATGTTCACGTGAAACTTTAAATATCTTTTGAACTTTCCAATGTAAACTATCAAATAAAATATCTGATAAATATTGTGATTCATATAAAAATGTTTTATCACTCATTAAATCAAAAATAATATGAGCAGTAAATTGTGATTCCTGGTCTGACAAAAGAAATAATATAATTATTTTTCTTTGTTTTTCAATATTTGATTTCATAAATTCTTTAATTAATAGTGATAATGATTTATTTTTATAAATTAAAAATTCATCATAATCATGCTTAATCATTAATGCTATATCATTTGGACTATTAATTAAAAAATCTTTTAATGATAATTGTTCTACATATTTTTCTTTAAAATTGGTTGGAACATCAATATATTCAATTTTAGACTCAATTTCTTTTGATTTACTAATAAATTCGTTACTACTTTTAAATAAATTTAATGAATCTTTATTAAAATATCCGTTAATATATAATATTTTTGTTTTATTTAAAAATAAAATAATGGATGCACCATTAATTCTTTCTATTAAAGGATTACTTTTAGAATATTCAATTATATTTATTATAATAGGTAAATTTGAATAAGTAATATTATATTTTTTTATAAATTTATCTACATCATTCACAACAGCTGATGATAAAGGAATAAAATAATTATTATACATATTTAAATATGATTTATATTCTGAATCTTTATCTTCTAAAAAATCTTCAATTGTAATATATATATCAATAGTATTTAAACAATTTGATGAACCAATTTTATTACATAAACTTTGTAATACTTCATTAATCTCTTTATTCATATTTTCTCCCATTGCTTTAATTATTTTCTTTTTCTCATAATGTTCTTCGAAACTTATTATTCTGGTATTAATTTCATTCAATAGTATCATTTTTTCAATGTAATAATCTTGTAAAATAAATTTATTTTTAAATAAAAAATCCAAATGATTACTCAATGTAGATAATTTTTTATAAAATAGTAGAACTATCTTATAATATTTATTTTTTTTTTTAACGCCATTAAGTTTATCCATTATATATATATTATAATTTTTTTTTATTAAATTGATATAAAATTAATATCAATTTAATATATAATGACAGAGAAAAAAAATAATAAAAAAGAGGATAAAAATAAAGATGAAAAGAAAGAGGATAAAAAAAAAGATAAAAAGGATGAAAAAAAAGAGGATAAAAATAAAGATGAAAAGAAAGAGGATAAAAATAAAGATGAAAAGAAAGAAGATAAAAAAAATATTGAACCATTAATAATAATAATTGATATAAATAAAGAAGAAGAAAATGAAGATAGTGAAGAAGATAAAGATGATAATTATTATGGAGATAATTATAATAAAAGAAAATTTGATAATGATGATTATTATACTGAACCAGATTCAATGAATAATTTATTCTCAAAATTTATGTTTAATAGTGAAACAAAACAATCTAAAAAAAGAAAAATAGATTATATCGACGAATTTAAACAATACTTTAAAGAAAGTGATATACTATTACCAATAAATAAAGAAATTAAGACATTAAATGATTTAATTGAACTTGGTAAAACATATGATCCTTATGATAAAAATAGATATGTTATAAATTTATTTGCATTAAATAAATGCGTTGATCCATTAACAGATTTAAATTTGATGATAGGAATGAAAAATATTAAAGAGATGATAATAGATTTAATATTCTTTCGTTTACAGAATTTAGAAGATAATAGTGAAGAATTATGGCATTTAGTTATTCAAGGAACACCTGGATCAGGCAAAACAGAAGTTGCTAGAATAATTGGTAGGTTATATTATTCTTTAGGAATTGTTAAAAAAGATAAATTTACATTAGTTAAACGTTCAGATCTTATTGGAAAATATTTAGGACATACTGCTAAGATGACACAAGATATTTTTAATAATGCGAGAGGAGGAATATTATTTATTGATGAAGCTTATAGTTTAGGTAATTCTGAAGGTAGAGATAGTTTCTCGAAGGAATGTATTGATACAATTAATCAAAATTTAACTGAAAATAAAGATACTGTTGTTTTTATAGCTGGATATAAAGATCAATTAAATGAATCATTTTTTAGTTATAATCCAGGATTAAACAGAAGATTTAAGATGAGACTTACAATTGATAAATATAGTGCATCTGATTTAAGAGAAATATTTATAAAGAAAATAAAAATTAATAATTGGTTGATTCTAAATGATAATATTGAAAAAGAATTACCTCTTGTATTTTTTGAAAAAAATTTAAGTATTTTTAAATATAATGGAGGTGATATGGAAAATTTATGGCATTTAACTAAAATAGTGCATTCTAGAAGAATTTTTGGTAAATCACATGATATACAAAAAAAAATTATTAAAGAAGATATTGAAAATGGATTTAAATTATATTCTGAAAATGAAGAAGTTCAATCAAGAAATGATACTTTTAATAAATATCTTATGAGTACAATGTATTCTTAAAAATTAAATATTTGATATATCTATATTTGAATCTATAATATCTGTAAATTGAATTTCTTCATTATCTTCTTCTAAATTCTTATTAATAATTACAATATGATTTCCATTTAATAAATATTGTATTTCAGAATCTCTATAAATAAAAATTATATCACCTTTATCTTTTTGAAATTCTCTTATAGAAAATAAAATATATGTTCCTAATGTTATTAAAATATTTTTACCATATTTCCTTTTTACTCCGTTTGATAAATTTACAGGATAAATAATTGGTTGAATCCCATTTGCGTTAACTATTTGACATAAATATCTAGAATCTCCTTGAACTTTTGTAACTACTCCAATATGAGAATCATCGCTATTATCCGGTAAAGGAATTTCACGATTTTTATTATGATCAGTACTATTTTTTAATGATTTGCTCTTATTACCTCCTTTTAAATTCTTTGGCATGTTTAAATTTATATATTTACTTTATATTTATATCTATTTATATATTACTAATATATTATTAGATTAAAAAAATATAATAATATATTAATAATATATGCAAATTATAGTTGCTAGATATAACGAAGATATTACATGGACTAAATCTTTTAATAATTTAATAATTTATAATAAAGGTAATCCTATAGATGAGTCTTATAATCAAATTATTTTAGATAATGTAGGTCGAGAAGGACATACTTATTATACTCATATCTATAATAATTATGATAATTTAGATGATTACATAGTATTTTTACAAGGAAATCCATTCGATCATTCTCCTAATATTATTCATAATTTAAACCATTATATAAATAATAAGCCGAATATTGATTTTGAATATTTATCTGAAAATATAATAAAAACTAAATTTGATGGATGTCCATATCATCCTAATCTTCCATTTAAAGAAGTTTTTGAAGTATTATTTAATGATAATATTGACAATATGTCAAATAAATTTGCAAATGAAGTACCTTTTGGAGCAGGTGCTCAATTTATTGTTTCAAAAAAAAAAATATTATCTAGATCAAAAGATTTTTATTTAAAGATTGTAAATTTATTAGGTTACTCTAATAATCCAATTGAAGGATTTGTTATAGAACGATTTCATTATTTAATATTTGATAATTTAGAAGATTATTTACCACCTGATTTTAATATAGATGTATATAGAACTTGTAATAGCGATTTAATTAATTTAACTAATTATCAACTTTTACATCATTGGAAGGTAAGCGGATGTAACGAAAATAGAATATATAAGAAACCATCTAATTTTAATTATGATTTTTATAGAAATTTATATCATGATTTAAAAGATCTAAATGATATTCAACTTTTATGGCATTGGTATAATTTTGGTATAATAGAAAATAGAGCAAATCCTTTTTTCTAATGTAACATTTTTATATCTTCTTTAGAAAGACAAGTTATTTATACTTTTCAAAAATTGAGTTTTTTGAAAAAATATATTATATAATAAGTATATGTTTACATTAATTAAATTTTTACAATATTTATACAATAAAATTTTTATCGTGATTGATATTGAAAAATATAATAAAATAATAATGAAGATCGATGATTACGCCCAAATATAATTTAAAATTCTCACTTTTTTTATAAAAAAAATATAATTAAAAAATATGTATTTATTAAAAATAATAAAAGAAGCTATTTCTATATATGAAAAAAATATATTAACTAAAAC
>Ga0214919_10011848_pt1 | contig 10817 bp, 14 predicted proteins | sample LL1503_MetaG_FD_177994 | JGI IMG/M metagenome (GOLD analysis project Ga0214919, IMG submission 177994) | Freshwater microbial communities from Lake Lanier, Atlanta, Georgia, United States - LL-1503 | ecosystem: Environmental > Aquatic > Freshwater > Lake | place: USA: Georgia | collected...
ATTACCGCGCGGGTCGGTATTTTTGGCGGGCTGCTATACGCCATGTTGGCCTACAGCGGCTTTGTGTTTGCCCCGGCGGCGCACGCCTCGGTGCTCTTGCCGGGCAGCTTGCCACTGTGGACTACCTTGCTTGCCTTGTTGCTATTAGGCGACCGCATCAGCTGGGGCCGGGCGCTGGGGCTGGCGCTCATTTTGGGTGGCGATGTGCTGGTTGGCGGCGCCAGCCTGCTGCACGCCTTTGACGGCAGCGGCGTCTGGCGTGGCGACTTGCTGTTTATCGGAGCGGCTATGGCCTGGTCGGTTTACAGCGTGCTGGTGCGCCGCTATTCGCTGGACGCAGTGCGCGCCACGATTGCCATAACCGCCATGGCCTTTGTGGTGTATGTGCCGGTCTACACGGTGCTGTTGCTGGGCGGCTGGGTGGACGGCCATGTGTTTGCCGCGCCCTGGCGTGAGGTGCTGTTCCAGATGGGCTTTCAGGGCGTGGGCTCGGTGGTGGTGTCGGGCATTGGTTTTACCAAAATGATCCAGCACTTTGGGCCGGTGCGCTCGACCATGATCACCGCCGTGGTGCCTGGCTTGTCGGCCTTGTCGGCGGCGCTGTTTTTGGGCGAACCGCTGCCCTGGAACGTGCTGGCTGGCCTGCTGCTGGTCAGCGCGGGCATAGTGTTTGGCGTGCGCAAGGTGGCGGCCCGATCACCGCTAGCCCCCGCCTTGAAGGGCGCGCCGTGAACTTGCTGGCCTTTGACACCAGCACCGACGCCTTGTCGCTGGCCGTGTCGCGTGGTGTGGGAGCGCGGCAGCAGGTGTGGCAGCACGGCGGCCCGGGCGGCGCGCAGGCTTCTAGCAGCCTGATCAACGCCATCATGGACTTGTTGCGCCAAGCCGACTTGCGCTTGGCCGATCTGGACGCGGTCTGCTTTGGCAGTGGGCCGGGCTCGTTTACCGGGCTGCGCACCGCGTGCTCGGTGGCGCAGGGGCTGGCGTTTGGTGCCAATGTGCCGGTGCTGCCAGTGCCGTCTTTGCTGGCGCTGGCGCAAGCGGCGCGCAGCGATGCCGCACCCGACGCCACACAAGGCCACATCACCGCCCTGCTGGATGCCCGCATGGACGAGATTTACGCCGCGAGCTACGCCTTTGATGGCGCGCTCTGGACCACGCTTCAGACGCCCTGTCTGGTGGCCCCCGAGGACGTGGTGCAGTGGTCGTGCCAGAGCGCGCCACCCTCAAACGCGTATGTGTGGCAGGCCTTTGCTGGCAATGCGGCTGGTGTCTATGGCGATCGCCTGCGCATGGCGTCTGGCGCGCGGTGTATTGCGGCCCTGCCCACGGCTGGCGCCATGCTGCAACTGGCCCCGGCCTTGCTGGCCGCTGGCCAGGCCGTGCCCGCTAGCCAGGCGCTGCCGCTGTATGTGCGCGACAAGGTGGCCAAGACCACGCTGGAGCGCGAGGCTGAGAAGACCGAAAAAGCCCAACTGCTGGCCCGCCAGGCCAGCGCCGCCCCGCATGCCTAGGCCGGCTCCTGCTGCCACCGCGGCCGAAGTGCGCTTTGAGCCCATGCGCTTAGAGCGTCTTGCCGCCGTGCTGGAGGTAGAGCAACGCGCCTACGCCCACCCCTGGAGCCGCACCAACTTTCAGGACGTGTTGCACAGCGGCTACCAGGCGCAAATCTTGATGGCTGATACCACCATCCTCGGCTACTTTGTGGCCATGAAAGGCGTGGACGAAGTGCACCTGCTCAACATCACCGTGGAGCCCGAGTACCAAGGCCAAGGCTTGGCGCACCTGATGCTCGACGCACTGGACATCTGGGCGCGTGGACAAAACGCCGAGTGGATGTGGCTTGAAGTGCGCGTGGGCAACACCCGCGCGCGCCAGGTCTACGAGAGCCACGGCTTTCGCCAAGTCGGTCAGCGCAAAAACTACTATTCGGCAGGTCGCGGTCAACGTGAGGACGCGCTGGTGATGAATATGCGCCTGTGAACCCGCGCCTCCCATAATCCCCCCATGCCACTAGACCTCGACACCCGCCAGCGCGCCATGCTTCTGGAGATGGGCGTGCACGTCTGGTTGCCCGGCACTGATTTCGGCGTGCAGGCAGCAGCGCCAGAGGCGAACCCCGCCACCCCGGCTGGCGCCATCGTTGTTAGCCGCCCGCCCATGCCAACGCGAGCTGCCCCCTCGTCAACTAGCGCCAGGCCCCCGGTTGGTGCATTGGCCTCACTGGCTGCTACGGCCTCACCGGCGGTGGTGGCCCTGCAAAGCGCGGGTGCGGCCAACAACCTGGGCCAGATCCACACCCTGGGCTGGGCCGCGCTGCAGCAAACCGCTGCCGAATGCCAGTCCTGCGGCCTGTGCGCTGGGCGCAACCACAGCACGCTGGGCACCTTGGCCGAAGGTCAAAGCGCACACTGGCTGGTGGTGGGTGATCCGCCGGACGAAGACGAAGACGCGGCAGGCCACGCCTTTGCCGCAGACGCGGGCGTGCTGCTGGACAACATGCTCAAAGCCGTGGGCGCCGCCCGCGCCAGCGCCGACCAGCCGCCCCCGCCGGGCCTGGACGCCGCGTTGCTGGCCAACGCCACCGCCTGTCGCCCGCCCAATGGCCGCAACCCGCAGAGCGCCGAACTGGCCCAGTGCGCCGCCTATTTACAGCGTCAAATCGCCCTGGCCCAACCCCGCATCATTCTGGCCATGGGCCGTTTTGCCACCCAGTTGCTGCTGGCCGAACACCCCGACGCGCTGGCCCAGCCCCCGGGCAAGCAGCGCGGCACGGTCTACCGCTACCGGGGCATCCCGGTGGTGGTGACCTACACGCCCAAAGCCCTGCTGCGCAACAGCCCGGACAAGGGCAAGGCCTGGGCGGATTTGTGTTTGGCGGCCGGGGCTGCCGGGCGACCGGCTTAGGGCCTAGCGGTAAATCTCGCGCCGGTTGCCAATGCGCAGCACGCGCACCACGATGCGCTGGTCTTGGATGTCGCAAATGATGCGCCAGTCGCCCACGCGGTACTTCCAATAGCTGCCCATACGCTGGCCCGACAGTGCCTCACCAATGGACCGGGGGTCGTCCAATGTGCTCAGCCTTGAACGCAAAAAACCCAGCAAACGGACCTGAATCGGCTTGTCTATCTTTCGCAGGTCTTTCAGTGCGCCGGGGTCGAACTCAATCTGCCAGGCCAAGTTCGCGCTCCACGTCTTCCAGTGAAATGGTCTTGCGGTTTTTGCGCGCGCGCGCCTGGGCCAGGTGCAAGTCCTCCAGGTCGTCGATGTGCGCCTGAATGGCTTCACGCGCCAACGCGGTTTTGGTAATACCGGTTTCCTGGGCCAGCAGCCCCAGACGCGCCTCAAGGTCAAGGGGTAAACGGATGGCAAGCATGGCGGCTCCTGAAAAGTGCTATACAAGTATAGCCAGTACGGTTTGGCAGCGCTCAGTTCAATCGCGGCCCCTGGCGGCGCAGTTCTTCCATCAACGCATCTGGCGCGCCGCCATCGGCCAAGTGGCGCTTGTACCAAACCGTCAGCACCGAGGTCACCACCGGCCCGGGGTTTTGCAAGACCTTCTCGAAATTCATGCCATTCAGGGTGCAGACAAGCTTGAACAAGTCCATGTCCAGGTCAATCTCGTCGTCTGCGTAGCGGCGCAGCTTCAGGTCGGCAAAGGCGTAGCCTTCGGGGAGTTTGAGGGTGAGCAGGGAATCGGTGGTCATTGCTTGGGCGAGAATTTGGTTGGGCGAAGGTTGCAAAAGGTTGCCTTGAGTTACATAATGCGCCAACCAATTTTAACGGAGGCCCCTATGGCTGTTGCTCTCAAACTCTCAGACGCGCTGGTAGAAGACGCCAAGGTCGTGGGCGCTGCCGAACACCGCTCGGTGCCCAAGCAAATTGAATATTGGGCGCGCATTGGCAAAGCCGTTTTGGAAAACCCAGACTTGCCCTTGCAAGTGATTCAAGACACCATGCTGTCGCTCGAAGAAGCCAAGGCCGGGCAACTGGCGCCTTACTCATTCGGCTAGCCGCATGGCCTTAGCCATCCTGGCCACGCCCTCGTTTGCGCGCATGGGCAAAAAGCTGTATCCCCCAGACAAAGCCGTGCTGGACGCCGCAGTCCAAGCCCTAGCCATTGACCCGGCGCTTGGCGAGGAAAAACGGGGCGACCTGAGCGGCGTGTTCGTCCACAAGTTCAAGCTCAACAAGCGAGAGACTTTGCTGGCCTACCGACTGCAACCGAACAAGCTGGCGCCCGAGGCGCTGGTTTTGCTCGCGGTGGGGCCGCATGAAAACTTCTATGCGCAGTTGAAGCGCTAGCGCTCCCGAAAGAAGTCCCCATGACAAAAGCATTCGCCGGCATCAAGCAAGGCCTCAACGAGGCTATTGCCCATGCCAAATCCAAAGGCAAAACCACGGGAATCAAGGTGCACCAACCTCAGGCGGTGGATGTGTCCGGCTTGGGCCAGCGCCTGGGCCTAACGCGAGAGCAGTTTGCGGCACGCTTCGGGTTCTCGGTGGCCACGCTGCACCACTGGGAACGTGGCGACTGGCGGACCCAGCGCGGTGCTGGAGGCCTTGCAGCGCTAAAAAGCCAGTCTTACCGCCGCAATGCCCTGCACAACCAATGCGCACAAATATTTTGAATTGGGCACTGCGCGATTGCCCGATCACTGCATGTGGGTGGGAAAAAGGGCGTCATAGCTTTCGCGGTTAAAGCCTCGCACCGCAGTTCCTTTTGTCAGCAGCAGCGGGACGCCGCCGCCGCCCGCTCGGGCAAAAGCGAGTTTGCCTTCTGCGGTGTCGATGTCTTTCTCGTTGTATCCAATTCCATGCTGGGCCAAAAATGCTTTTGCCTGACGGCAATACCCGCACCATGTTGCGGAGAACAAAAGCACGCCCGAATTGGGCGACACACTCAGTGTCGCGCTCTTTACTGGGGGTAAGGTTCCGGCATTTGACACAAGACTTGGCTTGGCACTCTTTTGCAGTGCCGCAATTTCCGCCGGTGTCCTTTCGGGTATCGCCGTGTTTGGCAAATCTTGCGCGCGCAGAGTTTTCTCCACTCTGCCATCAGCGATGGGGCGATCACTGTAGGTCACTTTGCCATCGCGCCCAACAGACTTGTAGAGCGTCTGCCCCGTTGCGAAGAAAGAAATAAACAACAATGTGCAAAAGATAAAGAAGCGTTGCATCGGGAAACTTAATTGGTGGTGACCGAGAAGTGAATTCGCACGTCTTTACTGGGTGCGGACCAAGCGGCGGATCATCAATCCCAGACGGCGTCTAGGGCTGAAAAATGGTATTCAATTTCATTATCTTCTACAAATCGACGGGCCGATACGTTGGAAAACTGTCTGCGGCGAGGAACTCGTTGCAAATGCACTTCTATTCTCTGCCTGTCTGACACGTCGTGGGCAGTGTGGCGGACATGGGCAAGCGGTTTTCCCAAGCCTGGAACCGGGCTGCTGCGGGTGAGGCGGTGGACGAGACCCACGTCACCTTCCTCACTATCCAGACCATGCTCGAAACCCTTTCGCCCCGGCGCTTGGAGTTGCTGCGCCACGTGCGCCAGCGTGGGGCCAACAATGTCCGAGAGCTGGCGCAGTCGCTGGGGCGTGATTACAAAAACGTGCACCAAGACGTTGCGGTGCTGGAGGCAACGGGCTTGCTGATCCGCGGCGGGCGCAAACTGTCCGCGCCGTGGGACGAGTTGCAGGCACACGTTTCCTTGCTGCCGTCCTGACATTAAAACGGCTGGCCCGTGCTGCTTAGGCAGTTTGCGGCGCGCTTCGCGTTCTCGCTGGCCACGTTGCGCCACTGGGAACGTGGCGACCGCGAGGCCAGCGGCACAACACATCGATATCCATTATTGATTTGATAAGATGAACCGGTCGGTTTCAAGCAAAACCGATGGACAAGAAAATTGAAGGGCAAACCCGACGAAAGCCGGTGACGCGAAGCCACCGAACTAAAGCGCTGCCCCGCAGCGCAACGTCAGCGGGGCCGCCAGATTCGACGGACAAGATCGCCTTGTCTGCTCTTTCCTGATGTTGCGAAATGCAATGAGGAATTCGAGATGTGTCTGAAGTTTGCCCGCTGCAGTGCCTGGCGGTCCGGCGCGTTGTATCGATTGGCCAGCTTTGCAAGCCCTGAGCCCTTGCACTTGGGCGACATTGAACTGGGTCGGCGCGTGGACCGCGTCATGAGGAACAGCGAGACGGAAGTGCCTTCGGCATCTATCGCATTTGATGCAAACCTGGGCGCTGTGGCCCGCTTCGCATAACGCGGACGATTTAACGCAATACATCGGGAGTATTTTGTGCATAGTCAATCCAACAGCAGATCAACGATATTCGAAAATCGCGGCCTTGATGAGCTCATCCCATATCTTGGCCGTGGCTTTCATGGCGCGACATTCGGGGAGCTTGCAGACGCATATCAGCGAATTCTGGAGATCGTATTTCACGATGTCACAACTTCAAATGAGGATCGTGCCCAGGCCGCAGCTTGGGCCAATGTCCTTGAATCACTCATTATTCTTACGTTAGTCGGCCACGAGCAACTTATTCTCCCGTTGATGGACGCCCGAAACATGAGCAAGCAAAACGCCGAAAAGTATGGTTACGGGTCAATCGGATGGGTTGCGATTCATGATTCAAAAAACATCATGAACCGCATCTGGCCAGATAATGGGTTGCTACAAGACCCTGAACGCTTTGCCGTTAATGAGCGCCGAAAATTTTTGCTATCTGTGGTATTCGGCAGGGAGGTTGATGCTTCAAATAGAGTGGGGTAGGTCAACCATTTGGCATACCATTTCCGGGCTATATCCACTTCTAGCAGTCACATGGTAGATGTCGCAAAGTTCCTAGAACTGCGCTACCCGGGCGACGGTAAACGCAGCGTTTACAGGCAAGCCCTTGCGCAGGTAGTGCGTGAATTCGTGGAAAGCGGGATGGCGGACCCGAAATATTTGATCGAGATTACTTCCGGTTCCGACGGAAAGTTCTGGTCGTGTCTTTCCGAGGCATTCATTTATCAACGAATCAAACACTTAGACATGCCTCGGAGAACAAACCTTGGTGAAGGTCCTGACTTCCTGGTCCAAAGAGGCAACAAGAAAGTTTGGATTGAAGTTGTCTGCCCTGAGCCTTCGGGCGTACCAACTGACTGGCTCGACACCAGAGTTAACCACGCTGTCTCTGCACCCAACGACGCCATATTGCTTCGCTGGACAGCCGCAATCAAAGAGAAAACCGAGAAGCTTGTTGGACGTGCCGATGCAAAAGTCAAAGGCTATCTTCGAACCGGCGTAATCTCCGGGGATGATGCATACGTCATTGCAGTAAACGGTTGTCGCATGCGGAATGGCCCCTTTCCCGCGCTTCACGGGATTAGCCAATTTCCCTATGCCGTCGAAGCAGTCTTCCCGGTTGGCCCGTATCAAATTAGGATTGACCGCGACTCGCTAAAGACAATTGGAGACGGACATCAAATCAGGTTTCATGTTTCGAAACCGAACCGATCTGAAGTGCCGACCCACGCATTCTTGGATACAACCTTCCGACCGGTCAGCGCGGTTTGGGCCGTCGACTTCAACGGAACAAGCTTCATTGGCATACCAGAACCATCAGCGCTCGTCTTTAATCCAAACGCTGTTCAACCTCTGGAGCGCGGACTGCTCATGGCTGATGACGAGTTCATCGCTGTGAGAACCGACGACGCATATACGCTTACTCGACACGGGTGGGGCGTCGATTGATGGCCCACGCGTCGCGTGAGCCGAGTCCAAATCGGGATTCCACATCTGTTCTCAATGGTCTAATCCGGCGTCCGCAAGTCAGTATGCAGGGTATGTCTGAACGCAAGCAGCCCACAAGTCAGAACCGCCTTCGACGCTGCCAAACTCTTCGATACTGCGATTTCGTATATTCCTCGGCAAGTGTTTAATCAGCGCGGGCTCCTGTTTGTCCGCGGTCGATAGGATGCTTACCCCCCCAACAACCTCCCCAAATACCTCCCCGTAAAACTCTCCGCACACCCCGCAATGTCCTCCGGCGTGCCCACTGCCAGCACCGTGCCGCCGCCGGAGCCGCCCTCGGGGCCCATATCGATCAGCCAGTCGGCGGTTTTGATGACGTCCAGGTTGTGTTCGATCACCACAATCGTGTTGCCCGCGTCGCGCAGCTGGTGCAGCACCTTGAGCAAGAGCGCGATGTCGGCAAAGTGCAGGCCGGTGGTGGGTTCGTCCAATATGTAGAGGGTGCGGCCGGTGTCGCGCTTGCTGAGTTCTAGTGCGAGCTTGACGCGCTGCGCTTCGCCGCCCGAGAGCGTGGTGGCGGCCTGGCCCAGGCGGATGTAGGACAAGCCCACGTCCAGCAGGGTTTGCAGCTTGCGTGCAATCGTGGGCACGGCTTTGAAGAAGTCAAATGCGGCCTCCACCGTCATGTCCAAAATCTGCGCGATGTTCTTGCCCTTGTACATCACCTCCAGCGTTTCGCGGTTGTAGCGCGCGCCCTGGCACACGTCGCATGGCACGTACACGTCGGGCAAAAAGTGCATTTCCACCTTCACCATGCCGTCGCCCTGGCAGGCTTCGCAGCGTCCGCCGCCGCTGCCTGCGGGCACGTTAAAGCTAAAACGCCCGGCGCCGTAGCCGCGTTCGCGGGCGGTGTTCACTTCCACCATCAGCTCGCGAATCGGCGTGAACAGGCCGGTGTAAGTGGCCGGGTTGGAGCGCGGCGTGCGGCCAATGGGCGACTGGTCCACGTTAATCACCTTGTCGAAATGCTCAATGCCCTCAATCGCCTCGTGCGGCGCCGGTTCTTCGTGCGCGCGGTGGATGGTGCGGGCCACCGCCGCGTACAGCGTGTCGTTCACCAGCGTGGATTTGCCCGAGCCCGAGACGCCGGTCACGCAGGTGAACAGGCCCACGGGAAACTCCACGCTCACGTTTTTCAGGTTGTGGCCGGTGGCGCCAATCACGCGCAGCGCCTGCAGGTCGCCCAAGGTGGCGCGGTGGCGGGCTTCGCGCTCGGCGCGGCGCTCAGCCGCCGGGCTGGGGGCAAAGCGGCCGGGGTGCTTGGCCTGGTAGGCGGCGCGCTCGATGGTGGGCAGCCAGGCGTTGCGGTGCGCGGGCACTTCAATCTTGAGGGTACCCGCCAGGTAGCGCCCGGTCAGCGAATCGGGGTTGGCTTTGACCTGGTCAAACGTGCCTTGCGCCATTACCCGCCCGCCGTGCACGCCCGCGCCCGGGCCCATGTCGATCACGTGGTCAGCGGCGCGCATCATGTCTTCGTCGTGCTCCACCACCAGCACGCTATTGCCGATGTCGCGCAGGTGTTTCAGGGTGTCAATCAGCCGGTCGTTGTCGCGCTGGTGCAGGCCGATGCTGGGTTCGTCCAGCACATACATCACGCCCGTCAGGCCCGAGCCAATTTGGCTGGCCAGGCGGATGCGCTGGCTTTCGCCGCCGCTCAGCGTCTCGGCGCTGCGGTCCAGGCTTAAATAGTTCAGGCCCACGTCGTTCAAAAACTTCAGGCGCAGGCCAATCTCGCGCACCACCTTGGCGGCAATCTCGCCCTTGGCGCCGTGCATGGTCAGGCTGCTGAAATAGGCGTAAGCCTCGCGCAGCGTGCTGCGGCTGATCTCGTAAATGGCGCGTGCTTGCGTGCCTTCGCCCACCTTGACGTGGCGCGCCTCGCGGCGTAGGCGCGAACCGGCGCATTCCGAACACGGCTGGGTGCTGCGTAGCCGCGCCAGGTCTTCGCGCACCAGGGTGGATTCGGTCTCCTGGTAGCGCCGCTGCATATTGGGGATGATGCCCTCAAACGGGTGTTTTTTGCCCTGCTTTTTGCCCGCAGGTTGGCCAGGGTCCAGCAGGTAGCTGAAGCGGATTTCTTCGCTGCCTGAGCCGTACAAAATCGCCTGGCGCACTGCCTCGGGCAAAGACTCAAAGGGCTGCTCCACGTCAAATTTGTAGTGCTTGGCCAGGCTTTCCAGCATGGAAAAGTAATAGGCGTTGCGCCGGTCCCAACCCTTGATGGCGCCGCTGGCCAGGCTCAGGCCGGGGAACGCCACCACGCGGGCCACGTCAAATAGATCGTGCTGGCCCAGGCCGTCGCAGGCCGGGCAGGCGCCCACGGGCGAGTTAAACGAAAACAGGCGCGGCTCCAACTCGCTGATCGAATAGCTGCAGCGCGGGCAGGCAAATTTGGCGTTAAAGCCATGCTCCACTGGTGCGCCACCCTCGGCGGGTGGGTCCATGTCCAAGGCAATAGCGCGGCCGCCCGCCAAGCGCAGCGCAGCCTCAAAACTCTCGGCCAGACGCTGCTTGAGCGCGTCATATTGCGCGCGCTCGGGGTCGGGCGCGCCTGGTTCGGCGTTCGCAGCGGGCAGCGGCGCGGCGCGCACTTTGATGCGGTCGATCACCACGTCAATGTCGTGCTTCTCGGTCTTTTTCAGTGCGGGCAGATTGTCAAACTCCACCACCGTGCCGTTGATGCGAAAGCGCACATAGCCCTGCGCCTGCATTTGCGAAAACACGTCCGTGAACTCGCCTTTTTTCTCGCGCGCCACGGGCGCCAAAATCATCAGCCGCGTGCCCTCGGGCAGGGCCAGCACGGTGTCCACCATCTGGCTCACGGTTTGCGATTGCAGGGCCTGGCCGTGTTCGGGGCAATACGGCGTGCCCGCGCGGGCAAACAGCAGGCGCAAGTAGTCGTGGATTTCGGTCACCGTGCCCACGGTGGAGCGCGGGTTGTGGCTGGTGGCCTTTTGCTCGATGGATATGGCCGGTGACAGGCCTTCAATCAAGTCCACATCGGGCT
>Ga0214919_10011849_pt1 | contig 10816 bp, 7 predicted proteins | sample LL1503_MetaG_FD_177994 | JGI IMG/M metagenome (GOLD analysis project Ga0214919, IMG submission 177994) | Freshwater microbial communities from Lake Lanier, Atlanta, Georgia, United States - LL-1503 | ecosystem: Environmental > Aquatic > Freshwater > Lake | place: USA: Georgia | collected 2015-03-15
TACCGTACATAAAATTTAATAATTTATTTATATATATTAGAATATTTTTTTTGTTTATTTCTGTTCTTATAACAATACTATAATTATTTATCAACATACCTTTATAATTTTCATCATTAAATTGATCTATTAAAGATAATTTTTCATCATTTTCATTATTTTCAAAATTTAGTTTATATGTTTTATTTTCATCATTTATATCTATACCTAATTTTTTTAATATATCTAAAGGATACAGATGATATATGAATATATTTTTTTTTGTCAAATCAACAAAACAATTTGAATTATCTCTATTATTATTTTCTTTTATTATTGATAATTTATCATCTGTTTGTTGTTCTTCATTATTTAGAATAGTTGTTAAATTTTTATACCATCTCATTTTTTCTTTATCGTAATAATCAATTATATTTTGTTTTGTAGTTTCTTCATTAGCTTCTTCTTTAGCTTTTTCGTTTTCTTTATCATAAAGATCATAACAATTATAAAATTTATATTTTTCCATTTGATAAGATTCTTCATTTGACGGATATTTATTCATACACAGGGCGCTATATTTTTTAGAATTTATAAGTGGTTGCTTAAATATTTCCATTTTTTTTTCTTCTTCTTTTTCAATTTTAACTTCACTAGCAAATTTTTTATATTCTTTTCCAAATATTTTATTTTCTTCTTTATTTATTTTTTCATCCATAAATTCTATATTATACTTTTTATATTTAGCATAACCAAAAAAGTAAGCACTAAAATTAGATTTATTTTCTATAATTTCTTTACAATTTTTTACATATACATCATATATTGGTTCATCTTTATATGGATAAACTATTTTATTTTCGTTATTGTATTTTTTATGAATCATGTTTGTATGAATATTATATTTTGTTAAATTATAATCATTACATATTACATTTTCTATTGTATTATAACTAAATATATCATAATCTTCTTCAATGTCTTTATATTCATCCATTGTTACATATATAACTTTATTTTTTGGACTTCTTACTCTATGCATCATTTGAAATAATTCTTGTGCTGCAACACTATTATGACATCCATAACAAAATATATAATCAAAATGGTTTTCAATATCATAACTAATACCCATATTTACAGATGCAGAATAGATAACAATATCATATTCACTCCAAGAATGATTTACATTTAATAAATATTTTTCTTTTTCTTTTTCATCCATTTCAACATTAATTAATAATATTTTAATAGATCTGATACAAGAAAAATCACTTTCTAATTTTTTTTTAATTGTCATAGCTAAATTATTAGAAGCCATTGCTATTACTATTTTTTCTTTAGCTTCTACTTTTAAGTGTATTTCTCTTAACCAACTTTCTTTATGACAGCACATTAATGTATAATCAGTATATGCTTTATATGTATTTACCAATAAATGTGTTTTATCATCATCAATATTTTTAATTTTTTTATAATAATTAATAGAACGATCAGACAAATCAGCATCTAATAATATTAATTTTTTAGAACTGGCAATTTTATTTTCATACATTGCAATGATTAAATTAGATTTATTATTAGATGAAAAATGTTTAGATGTAATATATCTTGACAATGATTCACATTCATCAACAATAATAATATCAAAATTGGTATGATTAATTCTTAGTAATGAATCAATTTGGCAGATAATTCTTGTAGAGTTAATATAATAATTATCTACGTGTGAGTAAAGATCAAAACCATATTTTTTTAAATCACCAAAAACTTTTAATCCGAAGCTAATTCTACTTGATATGAAAAGGATACTCGAGTTTTTATATTTATTGTTATCATCATTTTCAAATAAAGTATCGAATAAGTTAGAAGTTTTGCCAGTACCTTTTTCTGATTGAATTAATATTATTTCTTTATCAATAAAATCTAAAAATAAATTTTTATTTAATTTTTCTGTACATATTTCTTTATATACGTTATTATTATAAATAGTTAGTTCTACTGATTTTTCAGGATATTCGTCAATTTTTTCTTTTAAACTTTTAACAAGACCTTCATCATGGAACCATTTATACAAAGTATTTAAAGTTAATTTATTTTCTGATTGATTTTTAGCAAAATTATTCCATAATTTATTCATTTCTTGTTCTTTATATTTATTGCTTTGTGAGCTCCATTTATTCCATAATTCGAATAAATTTATATTAGTATTACATAAAATCATACCTATTTTGTTCCAATATTCGTATTGATCACAATATTTTTCAGGTAGTTTGTATAACATATTTTCTATTTTTTTTTTATTATAATTCAAATTTTCTTTAATTTTTATTTTATCGTCGATAATATTTATTGTTCTATCGTTATTATTTGTATGAGTAATCATTGAATCTAATAAAAAATCATATTCGTTATTATTTATTGAATAGGTGGATAAATTATTTACTATCAAAGTTTTATGTATTAAACAGCTTAGTTTGCCCATTTTAGAACATTTGTATAATCTAAAACATTTCATAGAATAAACTGTTTTATCACAAAAATATTTAGTTATTTTAAAATCTTTATCAAGTTTTTTAAAAAAATCAGCACAAACTAAATAATTTTGAAAATTTAATCCTAAAAATATTAAATGAGCCGAATATTTTTGAGGATTGTCTAATTTCTGACTTTTTATATTATTTTCTAATATTATTATATTTTCTATATTATATTCATGATTATAATAATTTAGTGCACCTTTAATAACTATATTAATAATTTCTTTCAATAAATTATCAACATCATCTAAAATTAATATATCATTTTTACAATAATCAAAATCTATAAAAAATAATATTTTTTGATCAGATGTCCAAAATTCATATAAATGTGGTTGTTCCTCCGATTCAAATATATTTTTATATAATTCTTTATTACTTAGTATATGAAATTGTTTTGTGCCTGAAACATTTATATCCTTTTGTATTAATTTATATTCATGGTTATTTTCCATTAAATTATAAGAATTTATGCATTCCTGTTTTTTATCAAATATCATAAAAATTATCTAAATAACTAATTATCATATACATATAATGAATTATTTTCATTTTTTTTTCACACTAAACTTATATATTACATAAATTATGGAAAAGTTATATTTATATTATAAACAGATACATTATTAATTTTTACTAAAGCAAAATAATCTTCAATAATATCAATCATGTAAAAATATGAATTATTATTATTGTATAAAACTAAACATTTAAAAATATTTTTGGTATATATATTATTATTAATATTAATATTGATAGTAGAATATCCGTAAATTATTATATTTAAAATTTGTGTAATAATATCATTTAAAGTAATATTCTCATAATCATTATTATGTAAAATATTATTTACATATTTTAATTTCTTTATTTTTGGATTATACAAATTATTTAATATATTTATATCATTTGTATCAAGTATATTTAAATTTTTATATTGTAATAAATAATCATAATTTATTGTTGCATTAAACATTGTGCAATATATAATTTTATTTAAATGAATTTTTACAACTATATTTTTTATTAAATCATTATCATAAATACCACTTATATCTGAATAATCATTATTTATTATATCATTATCAAGATCTATTATATCTAAATTATGAATTAAAGAGGTAATAATAATTTTATTACTGATGTTATAATAGAATAAAATATCATTTATAATAAAAGTATTATTTTGTATAATATTTGGAATAATATTATTAGAAGTTGTATATGATGCAAAACAAATATTTTGTGATAAGTTATTGTATAAATAATTAACAATAATTGTTGTATTAATATTATTAATATTAGACAGTAAATCTGATATAATATAATAATTTGGATTATTATTAAAGGAAGAATTATTTATATAATTGTTTATATTATCATTATGTAGGAAGGAAATAAATACAGAGGATAAGTTATTAATTTTTTTAGATGAATTGCTAATACATTTTAAGAGTATATTTTTAATATTATTAGTATTATTAAAATTATTATTTTTTATAATTTGCAATACAGCGTAATTATTATTGGTAATATAGCATAGATAAATATAGTTTTGATAAATTAATAATAAATCGTTGGTAAATAAATTATTAAAAAATATATTATTATAAGTTTGAGTATATGTTAATATAGTTTTAGAAGATTGATCTAATATATTGTATGAGAAATTAAAATTATAAGGAATTATACAAAATAATTTAATAGCTTTATATATATATATAATATCTATTCCTGTATTGTTATAGTTGTATATTGGAATATTAGAATTATATTTTTTATAATATTGTAATCTTGACAAGCTGTATAACAATATATAATTTATTTTACTATAATTATTTAAATTGATATCACAAATTGAATCATACAGATATAATTCAATTATCATTAAAATACAAACAATATTATACATAAATGGTTGATCAGCTTGATAATATTTATATAAATTATTATCATCAGTAGTTATTATATTTATAATTTTATTATTATAGTTAAAAAAATATTTATAAACTATATTAATATTATTTTTATTTATAATTATTAAATAATTATATATTTCAGTAATATTTATCATTATTTAATTTTATTATATATTAAAAAAAAAATTGAAATTTAATTTAATTAATAATTTAAATATTAACTAGTAATTAAATTCTTATATATGTTAAATAATGATACCACATTTTTGTCAGATCAAAGTATATGGAGTATATTAGAAACTCATTTAAATGAAAAAAATGATGATCAAATTTTTAATCAAATTTGCAATTCATGTACTTCACATGATATAATTTATGATCATAATGCTTACATATGTAATAATTGTGGTATAATTAATTCAGAAATATTAGATGATAGCCCTGAATGGAATAATTTTGAAGATTCAAAAGACAATAGTCGTTGTAGTAATCCTTCAAATTATTTTTTTCCTAAATCATCATTCGCAATAACAATAAATTCAAACGTATATTCGAATATTAAAAGATTAAAAAATTGGGAACAAATTCCTTATAAAGAAAGAATATTATTAGAAGTTTTTAATTTAATTGACATGAAATGTAAAAAATATAAAATTATTAAAGCAATCGGCGATAATACTAAAATTTTGTATAATAATATTAAATTAATTAAACATATAAACGGAAAATCAGATAAAGAAAAATTAATTATTATTAGAGGTAAAAATAGAATGCAAATTATTGCAGCATGTTTTTATTATGGCGCTATTTTACAAAAACATCCAAGAAGTACTAAAGAAGTTGCTGAAATATTTGAATTAACAATAAAAGATATTACTAAAGGAAATAGAACATTTTTAAAATTAATGAATGATGATAAAAAAATTATAGATATTAAGCCAATTAATGCTTCAGAATTTATTGAAAGATTTTGTAGTAAAATAAAAATATCTAAACATACTATGAAATTATCTAAAAACATCGCAGAAAATACTTATAAATTAGAGTTGATAATAGATCATCAAGCGATATCTATTGCAGCAGCTTGTATATTATTAGCAATGAATATAACAGGTGAGTTAGAAAATAAAAAAATAATATCAAAAATATTTGAAATATCTGAGGTTATTTTAACTATAACATTCAAAGAAATAAATAAGTATCCATTTCCATTAATATTAACTAATAACGATTTAACGAATAAAATATATGAAATATTAGAAAGTAAAAAAAAAGATATTAATAATATTGATAGTGATGTTTTAGATGAAACGGATATTGTATCAAAAAAAGAAAAAAATGAATTATTAGAATTAAAAGGATTAAAAGAAAAAAAGAAATGCGGAAGACCAAAAAAAATAATTACTTTACCATTATCTCTTTGAAAAAATATTTATTTATTTGTTTTATTATATTAAATTTATTACCATAAACACAATACTTATCATTAGTTATTTATAAATAACTAATAAATTTAATAATGCCAAAAATTAGAATTGGTAGAAGAGTTTATAATAATGGTATCCCGTGTGATCCACATTTACCAAATTATACTAATATTATTTGTATGATTAAATCTTCAAATAATGAATATGGTGTCTTAAGTCCATATAATTTAAAAACTCAACCTACCAAAAAATATCCAAACGGTATTATTTTAGAAAATGCATGGCAATTTTCTAAAGTATATTAGCGTGTTCCACGTGTTAAGATTTCTTTTTCATCAAATAATCTTCGTATTGTATGGGAACATCCAGCAGAAACTCATTTAAGTAATAATAATATTACACAAGAATGAATTAATTGGTATCGTAAAGGTTTTTTATGTGAAGATGTTGTTAGATATCCTATAACAAGAAAATTAGCATCTACTTGTTTATTTTCATTTTCATTTTCTAATAATAATTTTGATGAAAGACTTGATTATATTACTTCAAGATCTCAAACATATTTTAAAATATATAGTAATAGTGTAAAAGAAAAACATCGTTTTAGACAATCTCTATAATTATCAAAATATACTAATTTATTAATTATAGAGATTGATGGCCCACATCAAGAATCATTATGGTATTATAAACGATGGTATAATGTTCCAAATGATTTTATTAAAGATGATACAGTAGAATGTAATGTTGAAAACATGAGAACATTATTAATGGATCCATTACATCCATTTGGTAATGGTTATTGTTTAGGAATGAAATTAAATGGTATTACAGAAGAAGTATGTAGTTTATAATTTATTATATAATTAAAGTTTTAATTATATAATAAATTTTTATTCATTAATAATATTTTGGTTAATAATATTATTAAAGATGTAGTGTATAACGTGTGTTAATTTAATATTTTTTATATTAATATGGTAATAATAGTTAATGATGGGTGCTAATTTATATAATAGGAAGCCACAAACTTTTTTTTTGTTAATGGTGTTATTATTTATAAGAATATTATGTAATGTGATCCAATTATATTGAACGTTATATTTATCATTAAAGTTTTTTAGTATAATGTGATGATATATTAATTTATTTCTAGTAAAAGGGATACCTAAATAGAGATCAGTAGTTAATAATTTAGGAAAATGTAAATTATTTGGTAAATTTGATTTACATTTATTAATATTTATAAATAATTTAGCATCATTTAGTGATTCTATTAATGAATTTATTATTATATTAGTTTTTAATCTATTTTTTATTTTTATGTATATATCATCTACATAAATATATATATAAAAATCTATATTTATTAGAAATTGATAATTATTTTTGAATAGCCACCTATAAATAATTTCTTCAATAAATAATGTAAATATTAGTGTAGAGCTTGGTAATCCTGATGGAATGCCTTTTAAATATTTTTGTTTTATATTGCTATTTTTAATATATAGTAATCTATATTTTAGTAAAATCATATATCTATCAAGAATATTTTTAGCATATTTAGAACCAAATTTTCTAATTAAATTTGCTAATAAATATTCACCTAAAATATTAAATTCAATAGAATCAAAAGCAGCTTTAATGTCTAATAGAATAACTTTGTGTTTTGTTAATGTATGTTTATTTGCCCACTCTATTGTATTTTTTGTATAATTTTTGTAAATATTACAAATAAATATTTTGTTCCTATATTTTATTTTTTTTAAAAAAATTGTTATATCTATATACCAACAATGATCTATTAATTTTATTAAATTATTATGATCTATAAGCCATCTATAATTTTGTGGTAATGTTTTATTTCCTTTAGATTTATATTTTTCAAAAATAATATTTTTTTGTTTCGTTAGTCTAATTGCCAATATTATTAAGATTCTGATATAATTAATAGATTTTATATATATGAATGATAATAATAGATCATTAAATTTTATATGTTTTTTTTTAAGATATAGACATTTTTCAATATTTCTGCCATAATATATTTCTATATCTAAATTTTTATAATTATTATTTAAATATTGTTTGTGAAAAAAATATAAAAAATCAAATAATAAAGTTTCTATTAAATTTTTTAAGAATAAGTATATTACTGAAATTATAATATATATTATAAATAATATAATATATATTATAAAATTGTATAATTTAAATTTTATAAGATTTTTATTATCTATTAGCCAAATTTTATTTAGATATTTATTAATTTCTATTTCTGATATTTCTAATCTGTAGTTTGTTGTCTCTTCTAATACCTCCATTATTTATTTATTTATTTATTTATTTTTAGATAAATATTAATTTTATCAATTTTTTACCAAATGATAATTTCTATTTAATATTAAAATATAAAATTATTATTTTTCAATTTTATACCATCAATAAAATCCCATAAGATGTATAGTTCCTTATAATCATTGTCTCTAATAATACATTGATGTATGTATCTACAATACACATTAAAAAAAAAAATAATATTAAAATTAATATTATTTTTAATAAATTGCAATCTTATAGATTTTATATATAAGAATGATAATATCATGACATGTATAATGCCATATAAAAAATCCATACAAGCTCAGAAGAAGACAAACTGCAATGGTAGTAATGGTGGAAATATTGGTTTTGGAATCAGTGGAATTGAAAAATCAATGTCGTGAATGTTGAAATCATATTTCAATGGTGGATATGGAGGGAATTCTGGCACGGAAAACTCAAAATATCTATTCTTGAGTTTTTTTATCGTCAGACAATACTTTAAAAATATTTGTTTTTCACTACATGAATTGTTATTATCACTTTCTGAGCTTGAAAATGAGCATATACTTAGAGTTCTTGATAGTGATCTTGGTGATCTTGTAGATCTTGTAGATCTTGTAGATCTTGTAGATCTTGTAGATCTTGGTGATCTTGTAGATCTTGTAGATCTTTGAGATAGTTGATAGCTTGAAGATCTACAATATCGTTTATGGCTTGAAGATCTTGACTGAATTTTGTTATCTGATTTTTCATATAGTTTTATTGAAGTTATTTGTCTTTCTTTGAGGATGATAGGCTTTCTATGTTGAGAACAATTATTTTTCATTGTGTAAAAACTTGTCAAGATCTTTAAACAATTCTTGAGCCAAAATGATTACGGTAATATAAAAAATAGATGTAAGTGTTAAATAATTATTAATTTCAATTTTTTTAATTAATAAAATAAATATTATTTATAATAGATCTGCATATACTACATTTACTATTATGTGAATTATAAATTCTCGAAACATCATTATATAAGCAATTATAGCAATATTGGTGATTACAGTTAGTAATTATTTCTGTTTTTTCGTAGCAAATGGAACATGTTTCATTTACAATATCATATTTATGTTTAATAAAATGTAGAACACAATTTTTCATATTTTTTTTAAATATGTTATATATGTTAGTATATTTATTTGTAATAATCATATTACAGATATTTATTAAATTATTATTCCATGAGTATATGAAGCATTTATCGATATTATTTTTTATATCAGTTAATATTTTTTTAGTATTAGTGAATCTATTTAGATTTATCATTTGATTATTTGTATTATTAAGAATATTTTTAATAATTTTTAGAAATAGTTTAATAACATATTGAATTATATCTATATTATTTTTATAATTATTTTTAGTTAAGATCATTAAAACATCATCGTCATCATTATTTAAATTAAAAATAAAATCAGATTTAATATTTAATAAAAATTTTATTAGTTCAAAATGATTATAATAACAAGCTAATAAAAATCCATTATTATTATTATAATTGGTGCTATAAATTATTTTTGAATTTATTTCTAATAAATATTTAACAATATTTAGTTGTCCATATTTGCATGCTATTAAAAAACAATTATTTGAATTATTATTTACACTATCAATAAATTTTGAATTTATATCTAATAAAAGTTTTACAATATCTAAATGACCATATTTACATGCTATTAAAAATCCATTATAGCTTTCACAATTTATACTATCTATAAAATTTAAATTAATATTTAATAAATATTCAATTATATGTAAATGTCAATTCATTGATGCTATTAAAAAACAATTATTAGTGCTATCATTTATGGTATTTATTAAATTTGAATTTATTTCTAATAAATATTCTATAATATTTAAATGACCATATTTACATGCTAATAAAAAACAATTATAATCATTATTATTTATACTATTTATTAAATTTGAATTTATATTTAATAAATATTTAATTATATGTAAATGTCCGTAGATAGATGCAATTAAAAAACAATTATTTTCATTAGTATCTAATATTTTATAGTAAGTCATTACTTTAATTTTAATAAGAATTTTAATAATATCTAAGTGTCCAAATTTGGAGGCTATTAATAAGCCATCTTTAATATTATTGACTAATAATTTATTATTACACAAATATTCAATAATATCACAATTACCAATTTTACATGCTATAGACATAGCATTATCATTATTATTTTTACTATTTATAATATCTGGATATAAAAAGATAAAATATTTAGCAATATTCGTGTGTCCATTGATACAAGAAATTAAAAATCCGTTATAGCCTTTATTATTAGTACAATGTATTAAATAGTTATATTTATTTATTAGATATTTAATAATATGTGGATAGTTGTTAATACAAGCAGTATAAAAACAGTATTTTATTAAATTTTTAAACAAGTAATTAAAATTAATATTTTTTTCATATTTTTGAATATTATTTTTAATAATATTTAATAATCCACATTTACAAGCATTTATAAAATAATCTCTTTTAATTATTTTTTGTTTATTTTTTTTTTTTAATAATTTTTTAATTTTTTTAATATTATTATTCATTTTTTTTTTTTTT
>Ga0214919_10011850_pt1 | contig 10815 bp, 12 predicted proteins | sample LL1503_MetaG_FD_177994 | JGI IMG/M metagenome (GOLD analysis project Ga0214919, IMG submission 177994) | Freshwater microbial communities from Lake Lanier, Atlanta, Georgia, United States - LL-1503 | ecosystem: Environmental > Aquatic > Freshwater > Lake | place: USA: Georgia | collected...
TGCCCCGGGTGAAGAACATTAAATGTTCCCGCTACAAACACCACATCACGCTTCATCGTGTAATCACCAAAATCATTCTACAACTGCCATTCGGTGTCAGAATCGGTGAATGGACCGCTCTGAACTTCTATGAATACGGCTGAGTCGGTCAAGGTTCGAATAGTTCGAAAGATTTTTGCCGGAACTCTGAGCGATGAGCTACTACTTGGCTGACCAGTGTTCTTCTCTATCGAATAGATTTTGTCACCAATTGTGCCGCCGTGATGCAAAGAGATTTCTATCGCACCGCGGATCATGTGATACGAGACCGAAGAGTCCCGACTTTGTCTTAGTGGTCCGGTGATGATCGGCTCTGCATGAATCATTAACATTTCTTGAATAACCTGATCTTGATTTTGATGCATACATAGTCGCGCAGTTTTCTCACCTTTTGCAGCGGCAAAGGCGCCGAGAAACGAAATTAGGGCTTCGTTAGCGACTGTGGTCTCCGATTTTGTAAAAAATACTCGGTCGCTCTTCTTGCTCAAGTCAAAGTACTGAAGAAACTTACCTTCAAGATTCGTGACTGACCCAGGTTTGCAACGCTCTACCTGCTCAAGAATTTTGCTAGATGCTACTGCAATCGAATCGTCAATATCGGTTTGCCAAATCTTGTCAAGCGACTTGACTTCATATCGGGATACAGACAATTGCGAGCTCGCGCTCGAGTTCGAAACGCTGCAAACCACAAATTTTTGTTGAAGGGACAGGTCGGTAAATAGTTTTAATTCAAAACTTTGGACAACCGTTCCTTCACTAAAACCAATCGTGGCCAGAAACGACAAAACATCGTTATCTGAAGCGCTATCGGCCAGGGTTGGAAGACAAAACTTGGGCCGCTGGCTACTGCCTTCACTTTTAGGCTTATTTTCAACTAATAAGCGACCAGACCTGTCAACAGCAATGAGAAACATTTGTTACTCAAAGTATATGAATTCGTAGTCTCCTTCATAGCCAGCCTTCTTGAACATCCATAGCCACTCATCGAAGTCAAAGAATGATTCACAAGTAAGTGCCCAGCACTGCAAATTGAACTGCTCTTGCTCGTTTCTGTAGCTCTCAGCCGTCACGTATTGCGACTTTCCGATTCGTTGGATCTGGCGAAGACATTTCTCAAGATCAAAAGCGCGCAAATTGTGAATCATTGTCAGTGAGATAACAAGGTCGAACTCGTTGTCACCCCACTCAAACTTGCCTCGCGCATCGTGAATTTTTAGGCATGGTTTAACCATTTCAGTCGCATGACTTAATGCATATTCTGAGATATCAGTGCCAACAACTTGCAACTTCGGCTCAAGCAGCAATAGTTCGTGAAGCAAGAAACCTTTTCCACATCCAAGATCTAAAACTTTTGATCCAGATCGCAAGCTATAGGTCTCGATAAGTTTTTCGGCTACTGGCTTCCAATATCCCGAACGATACACGTATCCGCCGTAACCGAATCGCCGATCACCATCCCAATAGTCAGGACCATATTTTTTTGCCCGAAGCATGCAGTGAACCTTGTCATCGTTCATGCGTGAAAGATAATCGCGCGATGTCGCTCGATGTAATGGTGTAACAAATTCGCGGAGCACACCCATCGAATTAAATTTCTACTTCGGGAGTGCAGTGGTCAAGAGTTGCTTTTACGAGCAAACAATTCTCAACAGAATCAATATCGTTGCTGTTTGAAATAGACATTCCCTCGACTGCAAAATGCAATGACTTTTTGGCACCAAGTACACGCGAGTAAATCAACCGTCGTTTCTCAGGTTGCGATGGCAGCTGGTACAAACTGTAAAAAACTATGCCATCAATATTCGCCAAATCGTCAAGCACCGACTCGAGAATCATGTACGAATTTTCCATTGCATACTCGGTTACCGAAAGCAAAAATTCGTGCCCACGTTTCTGGCAATAATCACGCAGAATAATGTTTTGGACATGCTGTGGTGCGCGTTCGCCCATAAACGGGCGAGCAAAAATATAGCCACGTAATTTCGTCATGAAGATTTAGGTAGTGAGTAACTCATTCCACGATGGGATGCTGGTCGCAGGGTAATTGGCTCAAAAAATTCACCAAGTTTTTTGTCGCCGTACGGAGTGAAAACGCCCTTAAATCGACAGTTCATTGACCATCGAGTTTCGCTTTCTTCGTTTACTCGATTGCCGTGCGGCAAAGATTGATCGAACAACATCACTTGCCCACTTTTTACCTCAAGCCAAATCACTTCACTTTTAATCGAGTCAAAAATTGTTTCGCTACTGCTTCCACCCCGTTGACTAAATTGATTTGAAAATTTTGCTGATTCGGTCGGTGGCAGCAAATACATTGCCTTTGTGCCGAAACAGTCAACGAGTGGCAACCAAACGACTACCTCAAATGCTGAGTCACCAGACCAGGTATCGGCATGCACCGGCAAAAGTGAGCTCACGTCGTTGGGCATCTGAATACTTAAATTAATTCTCTGCTGCATCGCCAGTTCATTGCCAACAATCGCCTCGAGATACGGTTTCGCTAGTCGAAAGTACATTGGCCGAAACTCTGGAAGAGCATTCAACCCCTGAATTACCTTGAGCCTGAAGTCGTTGAGCGCCGATGAGTCGACCAAGTTGTGAATCTCATTGAGGAATAACTCGGGATCTTTCGGCGCAGCAATTTTAAGTGCTGAAGCAGCGACTACCGAGGCGTTCTTTTGAATCCACTTATACGCATCTTTGTCAGCATTCGGTCGAATGATGTAACCATTATTCGTGTACTCGTTGGCAATTTTGAGATCTTCATCAGATGTAAACATAAGAGCTAACCTCCAAGTTTTTTCATCATTGCAACAACCAAGTTATCTGAGGTGATTCCCCAATGTTTCAATAGCGAACTTTGGCTTCCATACTCGGTTGCAAACTTGTCAGGTATGCCTATGCGTGAAATTTTTGGTAACAATTCGGGACGCAATTCGCTACAAGACTCAAGCACTGCTGAACCAAGTCCACCATTAACAATGTGTTCTTCGACTGTGACAACAGCTTTAACGCTCTCAATAGCTGAAATGACTCCACCAATATCAAATGGTTTTATCGTGTGCACGTGCAGAACACCGACGTCAACTCCCTTGGCCTTTAAAACATCCGCAGCTTCTAGAGCAAGTTGCGTCATAACGCCAGTAGTCACGAACAGACCATCCGCGCCATCCTTCATTTTGATTGACTTACCAAGTTCGAAACCCAGATCATCTTTGCTCACAATAGGATCACCGCCTCGGGCAAGTCGTATATATATCGGGTGTGGCCACTCAAGAGTCGACATCATCAACCGATTCATTTCGTCGGCATCGCAAGGCGCCACGACCGCCATATTTGGTAAGGCTCGCATAATTGCAATGTCTTCGATCGCCAAGTGAGTCGGCCCCAATGGCGCATACACACCACCGCCTCCATTTGCAATCAAGCGCACCGGCAAATCATGCATGCATAAATCAACTGCCACCTGCTCGTAGCATCGGCGCGTCAAAAAAGTCGCAATGGTGTTGACGTAAGGAATAAATCCTTCCATTGCCAATCCTGCAGCCATACCGATGATGTACTGCTCACTGACTCCTTCCATGAAAAACTGATCTGGAAGTTCATTCTTCATCTTGTCAAGCACACCATGCCCCAGGTCAGAGCCAATGAACAAAACACGCTTGTCGTGTTGAGCCAAACGATGTACACACTCAAGCGCAGTTTTACGCATCAGGTTTCAACGTTTCGACGCCGACTGTGCTAATCACGAAAAAATCTCGTACATATTTTGAAAGTCCAATTCAGTCAAACCTGACTTATGGTGCCATTCTGAGTTGCCTTCAGCAAAAGGTAGCCCCATGCCCTTCACGGTGTGGCAAACTACTGCGGACGGTGAATCATTTTTGAACGGCAATTTTTTGAAAATCAGTTCAAGTGCATCAACATCATGACCGTCGACCTCTTCAGTGACAAAGCCAAAGCTTCTTAACTTGTCGACAAGCGGTTCGAGATCCAATACATCGCTGGTGCGTCCATAGCTTTGCACCTTGTTGTAATCAACCAAAACAGTCAAGTTTGAGAGTTTGTGCTTCGCCGCTGCCATTAGGGCCTCCCAGTTGGAGCCTTCGTTTATCTCTCCATCGCCGGTTAGTACAAATACTCTGCTCTCACTTTCTTTCATTCGTAAAGCTAAAGCAATTCCAACGCCGATTGGCAAACCATGGCCAAGTGCTCCTGTAGAGGCTTCGACTCCAGGAACTTTGCCTCTCTCGGGGTGCCCCCCAAACTTTGATGTCGGTTTGCAAAAAGTTTGCAACTCCTCAACTGGGAAAAACTGCTTATCGGCCAATACCGAATAAAGCGCCAGACATCCGTGACCCTTGCTCAAAATAAAGCGATCACGGTTCGGCAGGCTCGGAAGCGATGCGTCAAATTTGAGTATCGAGTCGTATAAAACTCTAAGAATTTCAATTGTCGACATCGAAGAGCCGATGTGCCCCCCGCCATTACTTTTGAGCGCATCAACCACAATATTTCGAAGCTTTTTCGACCGTGCGTCCAATTTCTTATCCGCCATAAAAAGAATTAATCGTCTGGGCTATTGTTTCGATCTCGTGCTCTTTTAGGTGTTGATTAATAGGTAAAGTCAAAATTCGCTTGGCCTGCTTTTCAGTTACTGGAAATGAGCCTTCGTTGAATCCAAGAAATTTTGCTGCTGGCTGTAAGTGAATTGGAATTGGATAGTGAATTGCCGTACCGATACCACAAGATAATAGATGGGCAATGAGTTCGTCACGATGATCGACCTGAACCACAAACGTATGATATGAATTTTGCTCTCGTGGGTCATCATCGGGTACGAATACATAATCACGATTTAATAGTGATCGATAAAGATCGGCGTTGGCGCGGCGACTTTTAATTGTTGCCGATAGACGAGTCAAACGAAATGTGAGCACTGCGGCCTGAATTGCGTCTAAGCGGGAAACATAACCAAACTTTTCTACGGTATTTCTGTCAATAAGACCATGGCTCCGAAGCTTTTTAACTTCTCCGGCCATTTCATGACTCTTAAAGCAAATGAACCCACCGTCACCAAGTGCGTTGAGATTTTTAAGCGGATGTGCTGAAAAACAACCAACTTCTCCAAATGTTCCACTGAGTTTTCCGTTAAAGGTGGATCCGATCGATTGGGCGGCATCTTCGATAACAGCGATGCCATAACTTTCCGCAATTTTTGAGATTTGATCCATGTCGACCATTCGTCCACCGAGGTGAACTGGCATAATCGCTTTAGTTTTTTTCGTGATTGCTTTTTCTACTAAATTCGGATCAATACTTTGGTTTGGCAAAACATCAACGAAGACCGGTGTCGCTCCCAGATGAACAATCGCCGCAGTTGATGCAATAAATGAGTTCGGAGGCGTAATTACTTCATCTCCTCGTCGTACGCCAAGAGCGGCCAACCCGAGTACGAGCGCGTCCGTACAGCTATTTACAGCAACGCAGAAAGGGCATCCCAGAAACTTTGATATGGCGGCTTCAAATTGATCTACAACTTCTCCACCAACATAATTTCCACTCGCTAACACCGACTCAATAATCGGCATCAATTCGCTTTTTTCGCTCTCCCACTGTGCCTTGAGATTCACATATGGGATCTTTAGATCACTCACTTCACCCCGGCATAGAAGTCTGCGACAGTTGAAATCACAAAGTTAATTTCTTCGTCTGTCAGATGTTGATCGCAAGGAAAACTGATCACAGACTGAGCGTGCCTGTCGGTGACTGGAAATTCGCCCATCGGACCAAAAACTTTCAATGCTTCCTGGCGATAGATCGGAACTGGATAATGAACCTTTGCCTCGATCCCTCGAGCCTGGCAATACGCAAGTAACTCGTCTCGCTTCTCAGCAAAAACCATGTATAAGTGATAAACAATTTTGAAATCTGCGGGTCGAGGCGGAATTTCGACTCCTGGAATTACCCGCAATCCCGCATCGTACTTTGCCGCATTCTTAATTCTTTTCAAAGCTATATCTTCGGTCTGCGGAATCAACCAATTACCAACTACAGCCTGCAAAGTGTCGAGCCTTGAGTTATACCCGAGAACCTCGACTTCATCACGATTTACCAAACCATGATTCCTAATTAATCGCAGGTGTTCGGCAACTCTCGAATCATCAGTGACTATGAGTCCCCCATCAGACCAAACGTTCAAGTTTTTTAGGGGGTGTAGAGAAAAAGCACCCGTCATTCCCCATGTGCCAGCCTTTCTCCCGTCAATTTCTCCAAGAATTGACTGACACGCATCTTCAATCACTGGCAAATTGTGTTTCTCGGCAATTGGAATCAATTTTCGCATATCCGTCATGTAGCCGGTGAAGTGCACTGGCACGATTGCCGTTGTTTTTTCATTGATTGCAGCTTCAACGAGATCAACATTCATACAAAATGTGTCATTGCAGTCAACGAACTTGGGTATCGCTCCAATCTCCGCAATCGCACCTACGGTCGCAACGAATGTGTTGGCTGCAGTTATAACCTCGTCGCCGGCTTTTACTCCTGCTGCAACCAAACTCAACTTGATTGCATCAGTGCCCGAATTGACTCCAACTGCGTATTTCGTGCCGATTAGGTTTGCAAATTTAATTTCAAACTCAGTCAGTGGTGCGCCAAGAGTGAAGTCACCCGTCTTGACAAACTCTTTGAGTTGTAGCCAAAGATCGTCACAATCAGCAAACTGCTGTGCAAGATATGAATATCGAACTTTCATCGTCTAGAAACCCTTTGTTTGCATCCGCTTGATATTGAAATATTTGTCATCAGTCAAAGAATTAGGAAGCAGGCCGCCTTCGAGAGCATTCTTCATGTCGACAATCGCGTCACGAATCGTGTGTTTAGGCGCAAATCCCAAGACTCGGGCGATCTTTGCCGACGATATGTGATACGACCGATTGTCATCAGTCGGTGATGTTACTAACTCAACATCATCACCCATTACGTCACGAACCGAATGCGCCAGTTCTTCAACACTTTGATTTTCGTAGCCGGCATTAAATATCTCGCCAGCAATCAAATCTTTTGGCGCATTGAGCAAAAGAACATACGCCTCAACCATGTCAGCGATATGAATATTGGGTCGCAACTGCTTGCCACCAAAAACTGTTATCTTGCGCTTGTGAAATGCCAAGTTTGAAAGAATATTCACCACTACATCAAGACGTTGCCGGCGCGAATATCCGCAAACGGTTGCTGGGCGAATAGTCACAGTAGTGAACTCAGAAGATTGATATTTCGCAAGAATCTTCTCGCACTCCGCTTTAAACCTCGAATAGTCCGTCAGAGGCTCGAGAGACATATCTTCAGAAACATTCGGCTCACTCTTGACTCCGTAAACACTTGACGACGAGGCATATATAAATCGCTCTACCCCACTCGATTTACTGATTTCTACAAGTGGCTTGAAGGCGTCAAGGTTGATTGACTCACCAAGTTTTGGGTCCATTTCAAAACTCGGATCATTTGAGATGCAAGCCAGGTGAATAACAGCGTCGTGACCGGGGATTGTCTCACGCAATAGCGCTTGATCACGAATGTCGCCTTTTACCATTTTGAGATTTTCGTGTGGGTCGATTACGTCATCTCCGTACCACATCAAGTCCAAAACAGTGACATAGTGACCAAGTTCTAATAGTCGTGGCACAAGCATCGCGCCGACGTAGCCGGCTCCACCGGTAATAAAAATGCGCTTATTTGCCATCATTACCAAGATACTTAAACCAATCTTGTGTGGCTGTTGCGATCGACGCTGGTGTCCAGACTGGCGCTGACCGCCAATAATCAATGTTCGCCAACACCTGTTCGACACCTTTTTCTATGTTTACTTGCGGTTGCCAATTCAAGTCGCGACGAATCTTTGCGATATCGGCAAATGTGCAATCAGGCTCACCCGGTCGCTTCGGAATAAAGGTGACGTCACCAACCAAAAGCTCAACAAGTCGATTAACTGAAATTGTCTGACCGCTGCCGACATTATAAATTTCGCCACGATGTGAACTTTTTGCCGCAGTCAAAAACGCATTGGCAACATCAGTAACATAAGTGAAGTCGCGCGTTTGAGTGCCGTCACCTACAACTGTGAAAGGTTTGTTCGCAAGTTTTTGTGCCAAAAAAACACCAAATACCGCACCATATGTGCCAGACGTGCGTGACCTCGGCCCATAGACGTTAAATAATCGAAGTGCAATTGCAGGCAATTGGTAAACCTGCGCCCAATGCATCACCAATTCTTCACCAAGTCGTTTCGTCAACGCATACGGATATTGCGGGCGTATTTCAGCAAGTTCCGAAGTCGGGTAAGAATCCGGAATTCCGTAGCACGAAGACGAAGCGGCATAAACCAAGCGCTTTACTTTGGCGTGCTTGGCTGCCTCAAGAACGTTAAACGTTCCGACAACATTGGCTTGAAAATAGTCATCAGGACGCTGGATACTCGGCACGATGTCGGCGAGTGCGCCAAGGTGAAAAACCCAATCAGCATCTTTGATGCTTTTTTGCCAGTTGCCACTTGAAGCAATATCTGCTTCTACTAAATCAACTTTTCCTGCAACGTGCGCCAAATTTTCGGGGCGACCAGTCGAGTAATTATCAATCACTCGTACTTCGATGTTTTCAGCAAGAAGTGCGTCAACTAAATGACTGCCGATGAAACCTGCTCCGCCAGTTACTACAGCGACCGTCAAAACGTGGCCTTGATATTATTTGCCGCTATTTGCGTCGCTGCAAAGCCACTGCATAATCATGTGGCCAATTATCAACTGCAGATCTTCGGCGATTTGCATGTCATTGATTGCGAAATGCAACGGATACTTCGCAACTTCTTTGCACTTGCCGCCAGAAAATCCAAGAATTGCAAATGTCTCCATGCCAAGTTTGTTGCCCATCTCGAGTGCACGAACAACATTTGGTGAGTTACCGCTACCCGAAAACACAACAAGCACATCACCTGCGTTTGCTTTGACGCGCAACTGTTCAGCGTAAACCTCTTCGTAGCCAATGTCGTTAGCCAAGCAGGTCAAAACTGCGGCATTTGCCGAAAGCGATTCGATGCGCAAACCGATGCCACGATTTATGCCAGCGCCATACAAAAAGTCGTTCGCTAAATGGATTGCATTGCCAGCACTGCCACCATTTCCGCAAAGATAAATAGTTTTTTTGTTGTCCCAGGCAGTTTTAAATGCTTGAGCAAGTTGCGGCACCTGGTTGATCGCTGGCAAGGCCAAAGCTGAAGACAATCGCGCTGAATATTCGGTTATATGTTGCTGCATCTCATCCATCCGTCAAAAGTCGATCAAAATAAGGTTACCCCACATCGGCTGTAACCCTAGATGCAATGGCTTCGCCGATAGCCAGAGAAGCAGTTGCTGCTGGTGACGGGGCGTTGCAAACATGTGTCACACGATCGCTGGTTCTTATCTCAAAGTCATCCAGAAGAATTCCGTCTCGACTGCAGGCTTGCGCGCGTACGCCCGAACCCGCAGGTTTTAGATGCTTCTCTTCAATTTCGGGCACCAACTTCTGCAGTGCTCGAACAAAAGCCGCTTTGCTGATCGATCGGTGATACTCCCCCAAACCAGTTCGCCAATACTTGCGAGCGATTTTTCGAAATCCAGGCCAGCTGAGAGTTTGTGAAAAATCGCGGAGCGAAAAATCTGTCTTGCGATAGCCCTCTCTGGCAAACGCCAGAACCGCGTTTGGCCCACACTCGATGGTGCCGTCGATTCGCCGAGTGAAGTGCACGCCAAGAAATGGAAAATTCGGATCAGGAACCGGATATATCAAATTTCGCACGAGATGTTCTGCGTTTGGTTCAAGTTCAAAATACTCGCCACGAAATGGCAGAATTCGAAGATCATGCGCGGATCCTGTTTGGTTAGCCACACGGTCCGACTGCAGACCGGCGCAAGAAACAAGATTCTTTGCAACGACCTCTCGATTTTGAGTGTGAGCAATTATGCACTCCGGCCGCTCGTCAATCTGAATAAGTTGCTGATTCGTCAAAACCTCTGCGCCCATATTCAAAACTTTTTGCTTTAGAACGTCAACCATTTCGCCGTAGTCGACAATGCCAGTTTGTGGAACGAACAAACCGGCCACGCCAGAGCAAAACGGCTCTATCTCTGGGATCTCTCTGGAATCTAGTTTTCGAATACCAGTTAATCCGTTTGCAAGCCCACGCTGATACAACATTTCAAGTTGAACAATTTCGGCTTGTGAAGTTGCGACGACTACTTTTCCGCAAATCTCGTGTTTAATTTCGTTCTCTCGACAAAACTGCAAAAGTTTGGTGTATCCATCTAAGCAATTTTTTGCCTTTAGTGAACCTGGCTTGTAATACAAACCTGAGTGAATGACACCGCTGTTGTGTCGTGTTTGGTGAGCACCAACTTGAGAATCTTTTTCTAGCACCACCAATTTTGTTTTTGGACTTTTCTTAAGCACCGCGTAGGCCGTCGCCAAACCGACAATTCCACCACCCACAACAACGACGTCAGCCTTGTAGTCGGATGCTTGCGATGTCATTCTTTGTTTGCTGAGCGTTGAACTACCTCGGCGAAAGTTCCTTCTTCGGTGATGCGTGAGTCTTCGATTCGATAGAGACGGTCGCAATATTCAACCGTGCTCAATCGATGGGCGACAATTATTACGGTCTTTGATCCTTGTAAAGCCTGGACTGCCTGCATCACTCCGTGTTCAGTCGGTGTGTCAAGCGAACTTGTTGCCTCATCTAGC
>Ga0214919_10011851_pt1 | contig 10815 bp, 10 predicted proteins | sample LL1503_MetaG_FD_177994 | JGI IMG/M metagenome (GOLD analysis project Ga0214919, IMG submission 177994) | Freshwater microbial communities from Lake Lanier, Atlanta, Georgia, United States - LL-1503 | ecosystem: Environmental > Aquatic > Freshwater > Lake | place: USA: Georgia | collected...
CAGTCCTAACATTAAGTATTTTAATGATATTAATAATGTTATTAAACAATATTGTAAGTATAACTCAAGGGAAACCTAAATCAGAAATTATAACTACAATTTTAATGGCAACTGGACCATTTTTATTAATGCTTGCTGTAATAGCCCTAATATTATACTTAATTATAACATATAGTAAATTAATTAAAGAAGATCATGTATCAAGTAGTTATCATACTTTTAGCAATATATCGATAATTTTATTTTTATTACAGATATATTTGTTATATACAAATATGGATAGTGAAAAATTTAAATCAACTGGTAAATTATCAAGTATAACGAGTAGTCTTCTTTATTTGTTGGGTGTAATTTCAAGTATGTGTGCTTTAATTTTATTTACGATATTAAAATATTTTACTACGGATGGATAAAGTACTACGGATGGATAAAGTATTACTGATGGTTAAATCTTATTTATTTTTTATAGTATTTCTGTTAGTTTTTTTTCTACTATTATACTTTTTTCCTTTTCCTTTTTTCTTATTTTTATTTTTGTTTTTATGTTTTGTTTTTTGTTTTGTTTTTATAACGCCTCCAATTTTATCACGATATATATGTAAACTTCTCTCTACTGGGGCTGGATGACCTAATGGATATATTGGATCTCGTTGAAAATTTGCACGATTTTCAGATGTTCTGTCTCTTGTTTCTTTTAACGATTTAGTGGCTTCTTCGTGTCTTCTTAACAAATTAAAAATTCGTTGATTCATATCTGGAGGTAATGCTGAAGATTTAACTTTTTTATTTATAGCATCATATATACCAGTCGTAAATCCGTATAGTCCTACGTATTGTGGATCATCTAAATTAATTCCATCGTGAGTTTGTATTCTATTTAGGTTTATCAATATATCTGTATATTTTCCTTCTCTATACAATTTTTCTAAAAATGATAAATCGGCAATAGACAATATTTTAGTTAATAATTGTGTTCTTCCAAAGTCAATTATCAATGGTCTACCGTCTAAACCATAAAAATAACCTTGATAATCAGTGTCTATTAGTATATTACCAGGATGATGATCTCCATGTGTATAACCTAATTTGAATAATTCTATCAATAAATATAATGACATATGTATACAATCTTCTTTATCTGTTATACTAAAATTTGTGCTACTTAATATGTTATTTAATGTGGAATAACTTTCGGCAAATTCCATCCCAATTATTCCCATTTGTGATATTCTTCCTCTTCCAACAAGATCAATTATTCTTTCTTTAATTCTTTTTGTCGTTTGTGATTCACTACCATCACTTTTTAATGAAGTAGTAGATAAAAGATGATGAGAAAATGTTACAATATCAACTGGTGCAGAACTAGTAGTTAATATTGTTGAATAAAGAACACTAGGACATATTGGCTGTCCGTAATCATATGATTTTTCATGAATATCAACATGAATATTGGTTTCATTTTTAAAACTATCAACTGTTACTGTTTCAAATATTTGATTGTTGTTTGATCCGATTTGTGGTAACATTTTAAACTCATAACGTAAGACATCTTCATTTAAAAAAACAATCTTAAAAAGAATTGTTCTCAAAGCAGTAAATCCTAAATGTGGCTCAAATGATTCATAAGGACTATCATTATCAAGAATAATATCATTAAGTGTAGCTTTGAAAATAATTCCATAAGTTCCATGTGAAAAATATATTATATTTGAATTACTGAGAAAAAACCCAAAAGCAGCACGAGCAGCAGTAGTAACAGCAGCAGCTTGAGCAGCAGCACGAGCAGCAGGAGTATCATCAGGAGCAGGAGCAGCAGCTTGAGCAGCAACAATTAACGTTGGATTTATATTAACCATTCCACCTTTTATATTCATTATAAAATATGTTAATATTTTATTTTATAAAAAGATATGGATGGATAAAGTACTACGGATGGATAAAGTACTACGGATGGATAAAGTATTACGGATGGATAAAGTATTACGGATTATTAATTTTAGTAAACTTATATGTTAATCCATAATTAGTTTGGGTTTCCCATATTCCAGATATTTTTAAAATAAAATCATTATTAGATTTTGAAAATGATTCACAAAAAATTTTAATATTACCATTAATAAGTTGGTCATAAATTTTAAATTGAGGTATTTTATTATGTATTTCAATCTTTTTTAATAAATTTTCTTCAATTACTTTAATTTTTTCAATAATTTCTATATGATTATCTACATTAAAAGTACATTTATTTTTATTATAATACTTTTCAGATATAATATCATTAAATTGTATTAATAAATAAATACCATTTAATGTAAAATTAAATGTAGAATATAAAATTCTAATAAAATTTCCATCATTCATAATGTTATTTTTTATTGGTTCGCAAAAAAAAATATTACATTCATTATATTGATCTATATTTTTTACAATGTTCATTTATTAACTTATTATATAATTAAAAATGTTTTTAAGTATATAAAAATGATAGAATTATAAAAATTATAAAAATGAAAAATGTATATATATTATAAGTATGCCTTTCATAAGTAATTATAATGGCGCAATGCAAATATTATCTGAAATTGGAACTGGAAAATGTAAAGGAAATTGTAAATCTATTTGGGTTAGAAATTTGAGATATGCTTTAAAAACAAAAACAAATCCTTTAAAATTAACATTAAAACAAAGAAAAAATTTGACAGAAAAATTAAAAGATGTTTCAGGTAAAAATTCAATAAATAATCATAATAAAACTTTAAAAAAATATAAAAATAGAAAATCACCACCTTATCCGGCAAATAATAATTGTGGTAAAAAAATGAAAGGTAATGATGGAAATATGTATGAATCTAAACCAAATAAGAATAAAATTTGTTCGTGGAAAATAATAAATTAATTTTATATTTATCTTCTTCTTTGACTTTTTATACTTTTTTTACTTTTTCTTTGTTTTTTTATTTTTTCTACCTTTTCTTCGTTTTTTTGTTTTTTTACCTCCTAATTGTTGAGCTACATTAAAATCAATTGCGACTAATTGCCTGATAAAATTTACAAAACAATTAAAAAATCTTATAAAAAAACGATAATCTGGTTTTACAATTGGTTGTGTTACGTATGTATATGTTAAAGGAATTAAATTTAAATAATTTCTTTCTCTAGGGTCATTTAAAATGCTAGTATAGTTATTTGTCAAAAATACTCCTACCATTTCAGTAAATAGTTGTAAAATAAATCCAGTAAATGGACCTTGATAATATCTTCCTATTAATCCAGATTTTAAGAGAGTCAATAAATTATATGTCAAGGGTCGACCTGCAGTAATTTTTAAACCAGCATTCGTATCTAATGCAAAATTTACTACAGGGTCTGGCTGATATAAACTTTCAACAAATGCAGCTGTTTGCAATCGTGCATTTATAGCATTTATATTTTCTAAAATATTTAATAATTCAGCGGCATATACAGGATTGTATTTATACCCTTGTGTTATTTTGTTTATAAATCTAATGAAATTTTCAAATATTTGCATTTTGTGTTCATTAATTTGCGATGGGTCACCTCTTATTACATTTCGAACAACGTCTATTCGCACTGGTCTATTATATTCATCGGGTGCCATAAGTTCTACACCCATATTATTATCATTTCTAAATGCTACAGCATCATCTATAATTTGACTAAAACAATTTATAAATTCTTTTGAAATTCTATCAAACGCATAATTTGCTTGTAAATAATTTAGTAATTGTGGGTTTAGTGCTCGTGGAGCTAACCGTGATGGTACTGCTAATCGTGCTGCTTGTGCTTGGGCTGCCGCTTCTTCCGCATCTAATGCGATCAATCTTCCAGCAACCAATGGACTTAAATCTTCTAAATTATCATTAAAATTAAATCGTGCTCTACAAATTGGACAACCACAAATGAGCAAATTACGTTGGCATACTTGTTGTAAACAATTTCTATGAAATCTATGATGACAAGTTGTAATTTCAACTGGTGGTCCTCTATTACCTGGCACATATAACTCTTCAAAACATATTCCACATTCTTCAATATTTAATTCTTGACGCGACATTTGATTTATTGGAGGAGCAACATATCCTGCTTGAGCCATATTATATATAATTATAAAAGAAGTATTTTATTATAAAAATAAAATAAGTATAATAAGTAATAAAATTAAATAAAGAATATATTAATAACTATATAATTAATGAAGTTTTATGAAACTCACTTTGAAGAATATATAAATGTGATTCAAAAACAAAATTTACACCCAAAGTTAGAAAAAATATATAAAAAATTTCCAAATTCATTACATGAATTAAAAAATGTTATTATTTATGGTCCAAGCGGAGTTGGGAAATATACACAAATGTTAAATTTAATTAAAAAATATAGTCCAACTGAATTAAAATATGAAAAAAAAATCAGTGTAAATTATAATAAACAGCAATATTTTTTTAAAATAAGTGATATTCATTATGAAATTGATATGTCTCTCTTAGGTTGTAATTCAAAGTTACTTTGGCATGAAATATATACTCAACTTATAGATATAATATCAGCAAAGGTAGATAAGTCTGGAATAATAGTTTGTAAAAACTTTCATGAAATTCACAGTGAATTATTGGAAAACTTTTATAGTTATATGCAGAAAAATAACGCAATATCAATAGATATTAAATTTATACTTATTACAGAAGAATTAAGTTTTATATCAGATAATATATTGAATTGCTGTGAAATAATTAATATTGTAAGACCATCAAAAACCAATTATAATAAGTGTTTAAAAAATAAAATACCATCAAAATTAAATTTAGAAAATATAACAAATATTAAAACATTAAATATATTTAATGAAGAGTTAATGTTACCATATAAAATGATATGTAATAAAATAATTGATAATATGACAAAAATTAATGAAATGAAATTTTTAAAGTTTCGAGATATTATATATGACATTTTTATTTATAATTTAGATATTACAGAATGTATATGGTATATTCTCTCTACACACATAAAAGCAAAGAGAATTAAGAAGGAGTTTTTGTCTGATGTACTAATTAAAACATATAGTTTCTTCCAGTACTATAATAATAATTATAGACCGATTTATCATTTGGAAAAGTATTTGTTTTATTTAATAAAAATAATACATAATTATTAAAATTTATATCTACAAAATTAAAATAATTATTATATTATATTCCCTTATTTTAAATAATGAAAATAAAAAATAAAGTTCCTATTAGATATGTACCTAGAACTTTATCTAAAAAAGATAAAAAAAAACAAATTAAAATGTTAAAAAAATCAAAAAAATTATATAAAAATAAAAAATATTATACAAGGCAAAAATTATCTTCTTATAAAAATAAAACATCAAAACACATAATAAACGCACAAAAAATATATAAGATAAAAAAAATAGCACCAAATAAAGAATTAGCAAAGGCAACTGGTTGTTCTCTCGAAGCATTGAAAAAGATTGTAAAAAAAGGTCAAGGTGCGTACTATTCTTCAGGATCAAGACCAAATCAAACTGGTCAATCTTGGGGATTAGCTAGATTAGCTAGTTCAATAACAGCTGGTAAAGCTGCTGCGGTTGATTATGATATATTAGATAAAGGGTGTGATCATAATAAAAAAGCATTCATTTTAGCAAATAAATCAAGAAAAAAATATAAATATGGACACTCAAAAACAAAGAAAATAAATATTTAAATTGGTTTTTAAATACTTAAAGTTTATAATTTAAAATATAATTATAAGTTTAATGAATTATAAAATAGCTTTTGAGATATTAGAAATAGACATGTCTGAAAAAAAGTATTGTGATATAAATTTAGAATGTTTAAAAAAACAATATCATAAACTTGCCTTGCAAAATCATCCAGATAAAAATGGAAATACGCAAGAATCAAAAGAAAAATTTCAAAAAATTAATGAAGCTTATGAATACTTAAAGAGAGATTCAATTTTTGAAGATCCAGAAAAAAATAATACTAATTCAACTATATATGGTGATATTTTACACTCATTCTTATCTGAAATTTTTGAAGGAGATTATAATAATAAATTTTATGAGATAATTAAGGATATTATTTTTAAAAAAATTCCAATAAAATTATTTGAAGAATTAAATAAAGAAACAGCTTTGAATATTTATAATTTTCTCTCTAAATACAAAAATGTATTTCATATTAATCAAAAGACTTTAGATAAGTTGATAGCAATTGTTAGTAAAAAGTATGAAGATGTTATGGAATATTATAAATTAAACCCAAGTATTGATGATCTATTTGAAAATAATGTATATAAGTTATATGTTAATGAACAATTATGTTTAGTACCATTATGGCATAATGAATTATATTTTGAAGGAACAGAAATAAATAATATGAGAGAAATTATTGTTTCGTGTGAACCAGAATTACCTACAAATATTAAAATTGATGAAAACAATAATTTACATGTAAAAATTAATTTTAATTCAATGACAATACCAAATTTAATAAAAAATAATGAACAATTTACTTTTAATATAGGTAAAAAAAAATTTAGTATCCCAATAGATAAATTGTATATGAAAGTTAATCAATATTATAGAATAAAAAATGAAGGAGTTAGTAAAGTAAATGAAAATGATATTTATGATATATCAGAAAAGTCAGATATTATTGTAAATATTATAATGATATAATTATACAATGATAAGTATTTGAATTTTAATTTATATTAAAAAAAATATAAATTAAATATTTTAACTAACTATTTTATTTTAAAAATATTTTATTAAATTTTATAATTATTTACTCCTTCTTCTTAACAACTCTCTTAACCACCTTCTTAGGCTCTTCAGTAACAACAGGAGGAGTTGACTCCTCTACTACATGATGAGACTCCTCTACTACAGGACTAGTAAGAGCCGCAGGAGTAGTAACAGCAGGAGCATTAAATACAGTAACAGGCTCCTCTTCAGTATCGCTATCATCTACAATAGTGCTTACAACATTATCATCAAGGTCATCATCAACTACTTGTTGATTCTTAAGCTTCTCCTTATCCTGAGTCTTTAGCTTAATAAAGCATTGACCTTGAAGCGTTGCCTTTGGTTTTTGAACTACTGACTGAATAAGCTTCCAACTAGCACTAAACTTACCATTTACAAACCAAATTCCAGCAAATTGAATCAAGCACATAATATTTGATCCCTTCTTCAAATACTCAAGAGGTGTAACACTCGGACTATCAGCCTTTGGAAACAACTTATCACCATCTTCACTATAAATTTCACTGCTAAAAACTCCTTCCCATTGTGGGAGCTTAACTCGAAGAGTAGGTGCTCTAGAATAATCATAATCACCAGTTGCTTTATTCTTACTATACTTTAGCATCGGAGTCCAAAGAGCATCAACAACCTCAGCACTTTTATGAACTTTTCCAAACCATTCCCTTGAATAAACAAGAGCATCAGCCTTAATTTTATCTTCAAGTGCTTTCATATTCTTCAAAAACGCACTCGTGTCATCATTTTCATACTCTTTTCCTGGAAATTGAAGAGACAATGTAAATTTTCCATCTCCCTGACCAGTTGCTTGATCTACAAATTCAGCAGCACCCCACGTGAGCATAAGAGGAGTAGATAAAGTTAGACCAGTTTTAGTTTTCTTATTCAAAATATTAACACTTTTAGCTCCTTGAGGGGTTGCCTTAGGAGTAGTGTACATAATATCGCTAACATTAAATAGAGTTCCGTCGATGATTCGTTCAGCCATTTTGGTTTAATATGAATTATATTAAACAGTTATCTTTAAATCAATTTTTTTTTAAATATAAAATGATTTTGAGTCTGGTTTTATTTGTTATCATATATAGTAACATAATATATATTAAATACTATTAAACTACACCAAAAATAATAAATTTATTATAAAATTAATAAACTAATAAATTAATATTTTAAAATAACTCAAAAGGATAATTATATACATATATATAATATGGTAGATTATCATACACCAAGTAAAAATAATGTAAAAATAAATAAAGAAGTAGATTATTTAAATGGAATTTTACAAAAATGTGAAAACCAAATAATTTTTATTAAAAAACTAGAAAAAATAGATGAAAATAATATAAGTATTCCAACAATATATAATTACAATAATATAACAAAATATAATTATAATATTCAACAACTAAAAATATTTGCCAAACATTATAAATTAAAAATAGGAGGAACTAAAAAAGAATTAACAGTAAGAATTTTTTTATTTCTACAATTATCATATCACATAACAAAAATCCAAAAAATTTTTAGAGGAAGTTTACAAAGAAAATTTAATAATTTACATGGTCCTGCTTATAAAAATAGAAAATTATGTACAAATAATACGGATTTTATTACTATGGAAAATTTAAATGATTTGGATATGAATCAATTTTTTAGTTACAAAGATGTAGATGATTTTATTTATGGTTTTGATCTAGCTTCAATTTTTAGTCTAATTTATATGAAAAATAATGTAAAAATTAGTCAAAACCCATATAACAGAAATAATATACCAATAGAAGTTTTAATAAATATTAAATTATTAGTAAAAATAGGAAAAATTTTAAATAAAAAAGTATATTTAGAAATTCAAGATGAGCCATTAAACATTTCAAATGAAAAAGTTATTGAATTAAGAGCATTATCTTTATTTCAAAATATAAATGCTTTAGGCAATTATAGCAATTCTGAATGGTTTCTCTCTTTATCAAGATCCCAATTGAATAAATTTGTTAGAGAACTTTGTGATATATGGAATTATAGAGCTCAATTATCTTTAGAAGTAAAAAAAAAAATTTGCCCTCCAAATGGAATTCCATTTATGAATTTAAGCATTCCATATATTTATAATGAAACAGATATTAATAATATTAAAAAAGTTATTTTAGAAGTTTTAGAAAAATTCGTTAATAGTGGAATAGATAATGATAGTAAATCTTTAGGCGCATATTATGTTCTTGCGGCACTAACTTTAGTAAGTGTAGATGCCTCTACTGCTTTACCATGGTTATTTCAATCAGTATCTCATTTTTAGAAATTAATGTAATAAACTAGTAATACCATATTATGATAACAATATATATTATTTGCGTTAAATCACTTAAAAAGTATTTATTTAGATATAGTATAATAAGATGGCACCAAAACAAACCAAAACCAAAGCTTCTGATTCCGCTCCTGCTTCCACTCCTGCCCCCGCTCCTGCACCTGTTGTTGTTGAGTCTGCTTCTCCTGTTGTTGTAGATAAGGCTCCCAAGGTTAAGAAAGTAAAAGCTCCCAAGGTTGAGACTGCTCCTGTTGTTCAAGAAACTGAAACTGAAACTGTAACTGTTTCTGTTACTGATGATCTTGTTACTGCTTCTACTCTTGATGTTGATGTTGAGGCTCCTATTGCTGAGCAATCTGTTGAGTTTCTTGCCAAACTTCAACAGCTTGGTGTATTGATCTCTTCTTTGAAGGTTGAGTATCGCACTCTTGAGAAAAAGTGGACTCGTGAGCTCAAAACTGCCCAAAAGCAAAGTTCCAAGAGAAAGAGAAAGGCCGGTAACCGTGCTCCCTCTGGTTTTGTAAAGCCTACTCGTATCAGCGATGAGCTAGCAAAGTTCCTTGAGAAGCCTTCCGGTTCTGAGATGGCGCGCACTGAGGTTACTCGTGATATTAACAAGTATATTCGTACTAATAATCTTCAAGATAAGGAGAATGGTCGTAAAATCAATCCTGATTCCAAGCTTGCTACTCTTTTGAAGCTTAAGAAGACCGATGAGCTTACGTATTTCAATCTTCAAAGATATATGAGTCCTCATTTTGCTAAGGCATCAAAGGATGTTGTTACCGCGGCTGGTTCTGTTTAAATTTTAGTAATAAATAATAATAAATAATAATAAATAATAATAAATAATAATAAATAATAATAAATAATAATAAATAATAATAAATAATAATAAATAATAATAAATAATAATAAATAATAAATAATAAATAAAAATATTTGGTTTTTTATAGACCAAACATTTTACAATTACAATATTTAAAATACTTATTATCTTTATATATAATATAATGAGTGCTGAGTTTAATGAATATAAGGCTTTAAAAATAAAAAATTTAAACGATATTTTTAATTTAAATGTAAAAAATTTGAATATTTATTATAATAATACATTAAATAGTATCAAGCGTTCCAAAAATACAAATGCTAATAAAAATAAATTAATTCAAAATCTAAATAATGAAGTTAACAATAAATATCAATTATTAACAATACAATTGAATAAAGACATTTTGTATATTAACAATTTAGTAATGCCAGAAATAACAAATATAAAAAATAATTCCGCTTTATTAATTGGTATTAATTATTTTGGAACAAATAATGAATTGTATGGTTGTATTAATGACACTAATTCTATTAATTCACTTATTTCTAATTATAATTTTCAAAAAATTAGTATTTTAACAGATAATATTGAAAAAAAACCAACACGTAATAACATTTTAACAGAATTTAAAAATCTATTAATAAATTCTCAATCAGGAGATGTATTATTATTATTTTATAGTGGTCACGGTTCATATATATTAGATAAAAATAATAATGAAAAAACAGGCAATGATCAATTAATTGTTCCATGTGATTTGAATGGAATTCTTGATGATGAATTAAAAAGTATTATTCAAACTAATTTAAAAAAAGATGTAACATTAATTGCTTTATTTGATTGTTGTCATAGTGGTTCTATTTTAGACCTTAA
>Ga0214919_10011852_pt1 | contig 10815 bp, 9 predicted proteins | sample LL1503_MetaG_FD_177994 | JGI IMG/M metagenome (GOLD analysis project Ga0214919, IMG submission 177994) | Freshwater microbial communities from Lake Lanier, Atlanta, Georgia, United States - LL-1503 | ecosystem: Environmental > Aquatic > Freshwater > Lake | place: USA: Georgia | collected 2015-03-15
CTAAGTTATCTTTATCTAGCTCGGATAAAGTATAAAAATACCCGACGACAGCGAGCACACTTACTCCAACCCCAGATGCCAAACCTAAAACTCCACTAGGGTTTACGCAGACGTCATTCATTTAGATCTGGAATTTTCAATGTGCTCGATTAAGAGCATTAATAGATGATCTTATACTAGGTTCATCATAAATGACTTATTTGCTATCAACAAACAAATCCAATACGGACAGGCCCACTCGATGAAAGTTTTAAAATTAGTCTTGGTTTCTTCGTTGATATTTATTTCTTTTTTATCATACGCTCAAAGCAGTGCAACGACCTTGATTATGCTGGGCACGGGCGGAGCCCCACTACCAAGAGCACACCGGGCATAAACATCGAATGCAATTATCGTCAATGGGCAGCCCTATTTGATTGACGAGGGGGACGGTTTGACAAGAAGAGTTGTTCAAGTCGGTATCAACTTCACAAAAGTCAATCAAATTTTCATTACCCATCTTCACAGTGACCACATGGCTGGCTTGGCCACATTTTTGAATACTTCTTGGCAATATTCAAGGAGAAATGCGATCAATGTTTACGGCCCTACTGGCACACAGGCAACTGTAAAGGGTGCCATTCAGTACATGTCTATAGAAGCAGAAATTCGGGGCATTTCAGAAGGAAAAAATGTTCCGCTTGCAAATGTCTTTACAGGCAACGATGTGCAAGACGGCATTGTCTTTCAAGATTCAAACATCAAGGTTACAGCAGCTAGAAATAGCCACTACCAATTCTCTACTGCGAATAGTAAAAGACATCAGTCCTATTCATACCGATTTGAAAGCAAAGACAAGTGCATCATTTTTACAGGCGATACAGGACCGAGTGCAAATGTTGAAAAATTATCCAAAGGGTGCGATATCTTAGTTGCCGAGGTAGGTAAAGTCGAAGATGTCATTGCTGTACAGGAAAAAAATGGGATATGGCAGATGAAAACACAAGATGAAAAAACGTCTTGGATCAAACACATGGTTGAAGAGCACATGACGCCCATACAAGTAGGTGAACTGGCTCAACGCGCAGGCGTCAAATTAGTGATATTGAATCATCTACTGCCATCACAAGATATCAATGATAATTATGAGCGATTTAAAGTTGCAGCATCTACAGTTTTTAAAGGCGAGATCGTAGTTGCAAAAGATTTAATGCGCTTTTGAGTCTCTTTTCACCATTTTTTTTATGTTCTTGAAAATTTTTGAGTATGAAATGGAAGAAGGGTATCAATTTCATCAACGGATTGTGAATTCCTGTCCCACTTGAAAAATTTAATCTCAACCGCGTCCTCAGTGAAGTCTGCAATTGTGAATCCATGATTTTCTATGGGTTTGATTATTTCGGCCATCTTTAGATGAAGAGAGGGTTGAGCAACAATTTTTCTAATTCCTGAGGGCCAACCAGTTGGTCGCGTCCCAATTGGTCCGGTTAAAACGGATATGACAGGGCTATTTGATAAATCTATGTCGCCAACACTAGAAATGCTGCCCAATCCAATTGAATGTAAATCTCCACTCATAGAGAGTGCCAACTTATGATTCATTTTTGACATTGCGCTCAGCAATCGATCGTGTTGAGACAACCATCCTTTTTGCCAATAAGGTTTTTTCATGTCCAAACTTAACTTTCCACTTGTATCCAAGACATCTGGATACCACTCACCCCATTTACCAGCAGTCCAGCCATGAGGGTTTGAAGGCGCCTGAACAACGTGGTGTGCGTTAGAGTTTGACATCCTCTCTTTGAGCCATGATTCAACAGTATCCTCAACAAACACCGCGCTAGGTCCTGCCATGGTCATGGTGGGTCGCACACTGTACAGAAGTATTTCCAAAAGTTTGCCATAGCGAAGCGTTCCAAAGCTTTCACTGACACCTTGATCTTTACCTAAAATTGCAGAACCCGGAAGACCTCTTGGTCTACTTCGTTCTGGAAGGAATTCAGGATAAAACATAGATTGCGTTGCTCGCGCCATTTGCTTCATAAAGAAGTCTGGCGGAAAAGTAATGATCTCATCGTAAGCATCGTCATTGTCAAAATAATCATGATCATCTTGTACAAAAAATACGGGAGTCGATCTGAAATTTGTACTATAAACAGGCACTATCTGCGGCGCAACTGCCCGCTTTAAAAGCGTTTCGTTGTTGCTACCTAAAGCCACCATGGATCGATCAAATTCTCCTTCGATCAATTCCTTGGCTCGCGCTGATGCACCCTGCCCCTTGGCAGTCAAGGGAGACCGCAAGTCCCAATAAACTTGATCTCCATTCGCTATTGCCGCATCAGGACTGAAAGACAATGCTCTATTTAATAACCGCTGCCTCAGCACCGCAGGTAAAAAGGTTAACTCCTCATGGCCACCCGAGCATGTGAATAAAAGAATTCGAACGTTTTTGGGTGAACTGTCTGGAGAAGGAAATGTTTTAAGTGTCCATGGCTCGCACATCAATTTACCGGAATTGGTTTTTAAGGCAAGTGAGTACCTAGTGTCAGCCTTCAGACCTTTGACATGAAATTTCCAGTAAAGACCCTGTGTGTCGGTCATGCTACCCATGGCCTTTAGATCATTGACCCATAAAACAGGGGCGTTTTGAGCGGCACTTAAAAATGAAACTTTAATTAAAAAACTCTCATGCGACACCGTCGGAAGAATATGGGTAAGACTTCCTCTGTCCCAGGTATTGTTTTTTGACCCTTCATGCGTTTTGGAAAATATGGCCTCGGGGAAAGATGCGAGCAACGTAGGCGCGGTCGCAGCAGTTAAAAATTGACGTCTTTTCATGTTGAATCTTTCAAAAAATAGATCTTGACGGTCTTAATCTATACTAATCTTAGCGCTTCTTTAGATTAATTTCACAATATGCTTAAACTCTTCGAACTTTGGTATGCGTTCAGTCAAGTCCAGTTGATCTAAGACTCACAGGCATTGAAAGCTTGGGCATTGGAAGCTTGGCATTCATTACAGATTGAGTCTCTTGAATGCCAAATCAAGAGCTTTGCATCAAATAGGATTTCTCTCTATCAGCTGCCTAGCGATGATGATTCTTTGCATTTCATTGGTACCTTCACCAATACAAAGCAAGGGCGCATCCCTTAGCAGCCTCTCAATCGGATACTCCTTCGAATATCCATACCCACCGTGAATTCGCATGGCCTCCATTGCATTTTCCAGTGCCGCCTCAGACGCAAAGTACTTCGCCATTCCAGCCTCCATGTCACAGCGCTGTCCAGTGTCATAGGCCTTGGCGGCAGACTCAACGAGCAAGCGCGAGGCTTCAACACGTGTTGCCATTTCACCCAACTTCAATTGAATGGCTTGGTGTTGAGAAATAGGTTTACCAAATGTTTTTCGAATTTGCGAGTAAGCCACCGAGGCATCGAGCGCAGCCTTCGCTATCCCAACTCCCCTAGCGGCCACATTGATTCGACCAAGTTCAAGTCCACCAACCGCGCAATAAAATCCATCTCCATCATCTGCGATCAAATTGTTCAATGGAACTTTGAAGTCATTGAACACCAACTCAGCGGAGTCAATCCCTTTGTAACCTAACTTTTCGAGCTTTTTAGAAACGGTAAAGCCCACACCCTTTTCCATGATGAACATGGACAATCCCTTTCTGGCTGGTTCGGCATTGGGCTTGGTTTTGACCAATATTGCAAAACAATTGCCCTCAATGCCGTTGGAGATCCAAGTTTTTGTGCCGTTGATAAGGTAATGATCCTGCTGCTTGACGCCTTTTGTTTTAATGGCCGACAAGTCTGTTCCCGTATCAGGTTCGGTCAAACCAATTCCCCCTTTAAGCTCACCTGTGACCATTCTTGGTAAAAAGCGCTCTTGCTGCTCAGTTGTTCCGTACTTTTCAATCAACTTGGCCATCATCAAGTGGGAGTTGAAAATTCCAGTCAATGACATCCAAACTTCAGAAATTCGAGTCACAATTTTTGCGTAGGTAGAGGCCGGCAGTCCCAATCCGCCCCATTTGGGATCTATCACTGCACCAAACAAACCCAGCGCTTTCATGTCTTCAACCATTTGCCGAGGATAAATATCATCGTGATCGAGTTTCATCACATGAGGCTTGACCTCTTTATCTAACCAACGCTCAATGGCATCAAGCAATGCCGACTCTTCACTGGACTCGATGGTCCTCAGCTTGGGGTGAACAATGGGTAAGGTCATGCAAACTCCAGATAAATTTAGGCTAACGAATGAATTATTGAATCAACAAATCCATCAATAATTGGCTTTGTCTTCAATGCTCTCTAAACCACGCTTGGCAACCAGCATGGAGCGAGTAAAGGTGCACACCACCTTGCCGTCTTGATTGACCCCAGCGGTTTTGACTGACACGATACCCGTTTGGGGCCGACTTTTTGATTCTCTTTTGTCCAATACCTCAGACTCAGCGTACAAGGTGTCTCCAGCAAACAAAGGAAAGGTCAATTTGATTTCACCCCAGCCTAAATTTGCAATGGCTTTTTGGCTGATATCGGTCACACTCATGCCGCACATCAAGGCAACGGTCATAGGACTGCAGATGATGCAACGCCCAAATTCACTGTGCTTGGCATACTCCTCATCAAAATGCAGCGGGTGGGTATTCATCGTCATGAGCGTGAATTGAATATTGTCGTATTGCGTCACAGTTCGCCCGGGGCGGTGTTGATAAACATCTCCCACCACAAAGTCATCATAGAAACGACCAAAAGATTCGCGATAAATATTGGGGCCGACCTTTTTTGCTTGTACAACCATTTGGACACCTTGAAATTGTTTGATTTATGTTATTGTACGGACAAATCATGTATTAAACCATCCTAGTTTTCCCCGACGCTCTAAATGTCAAACTGCCATGAAGAGACAAATTCATCCATCGACATCTTGAGGTTCAAAAAGCCATGCTTTTCCCTAACTACAAATCACGTCAAGGTTCAACCATTAAGCCAACAGCCCTTAAACCCGAGGGTCCAAGGTACATCCAAATCGCCGATGAACTTAAAAAGCACATCTCTGATGGCACTTACCCACTCAATTCACAGCTACCCACCGAATTTGAGCTGTGCGAACTATTGAATGCTTCGCGTTTTACCATCCGTGAAGCGATTCGGATTTTATCGACTCAAGGCCTTGTTCACCGTCGCCCCAGAAGCGGAACGATGGTGACCGGCCTACCAGATGAAACAAGATATACCCAAGGCATCAATTCGATCAGAGACCTCTTTCAATACGCTCAAAATACAGTCTTCGAGTACACTTACATTGGGCACATCAAGCTGTCCAAAGTTCAGGCCGCCTTGTTGTCGACTGAGATAGAAAACGATTGGATTTACGCAGTCGCTCTAAGAAAAGAAAAGGTCGGCAAGAAAAACATCGGTATCACCCGCCTTTTTTTAAATCCTCAATTGACCGGCATTGAAAAAATGCTGAAAAAATCCAAGGAAGCGGTCTACGCGATCATTGAACGCGAGTTCAAACTAAAAATTGACCGCGTCGAGCAAGAGATCGAGGCTATCGTTTTAGAGACCGATGACGCGGCCAATCTCGGAGCTCAGGCCCAATCAGCCGGTCTTCGAATCAAGCGCAAATACTTCGATCAAGGCGGCAGACTGCTTGAATTCGCAGACAATATTCATCCAGCCGATCGATTCACTTACAAAATGCTTCTCAACCGCTGATACCCTTGTGCTATACCCTAATAACAAAAAAATGCTTGCACAGATCCCCCAAAAGGCAAGCTCAAAGGGTAAAGATCAATTGACACTTTGGGGCCCAGGGCTTAAATTGTCCATACAAATAAAAAATTGAATCCAACAAAAATCAAACGATAGGAGACACCACATGTACAGCACCAAAGTCGCGCGTCCTCTCAAACTGTTAAGCCCCATGCTCTTGCTGCTTTTGATAAGCTTTGCTCAACTCGCGCAGGCACAAAACAACAACCCAGCCCAGGGTTATCCCAACAGGCCTGTCAAAATTCTTTTGGGCTTTCCACCTGGACAAGCAACCGATGTGCTCACGCGAGTGGTGGCTCTCGAGTTGACAAAAACTTACGACCAACAATTCTTTGTTGACAACAAACCTGGAGCGGCAGGAATCATTGCCACGGAGATGATTGCAAAAGCCGAGCCCGATGGCTACACGCTCATTGGTACATCAAGTGGGCCCTTGGCGGTGAATCCTTCTTTGTACTCCAAACTGCCCTATGACGTCGCTCGAGATTTGGCCATGGTGTCTGGTCTAGGCGTTGTCCCCTACGCTGTCGTGGTCAACCCAAGCTCCAACATCAAGGACATTAAAGATTTGGTGGCTGCTGCCAAAGCCAAACCCGGACGAATGAACTATGGCTCTGGTGGAAGTGGCGTCACCAACCACTTGGCAACGGAGATGTTCAAACTCGCCTCAGGCACCAACATCCAACACGTTCCCTACAAGGGGGGACCCGCTGCTTTGACTGATCTTTTGGGGGGTCAAATTGACATGATGTTTGAGACGGTTGCTGGGACGATCAGCTTTATCAAGGACGGTAAACTCAGAGCCATCGCAGTGTCTGGTGAAACCCGCTCTGGCGCTCTCCCCGATGTACCCACGATTTCTGAGAGTGGGTACCCAGGATTTTCCGCATTCGCTTGGGTCGCTATGGCAGCCCCAGCAAAGGTTCCCAGACCCATCGTCAACAAATTAAACGCTGAAATCAATCGCATCCTCAACACACCCGAAATCAGAAATCGATTCCAAAGCACACTGGGCACAGATCCTTTGATCATGACGCCTGAACAACTGACTGAATTCACACGGACAGAAACTGCAAAATGGGCCACTGCGGTCAAAGTCTCTGGAGCAAAGGTCGATTAAAGCAAGCCATGAACACATCCATTTCTCAACAACTTGCCAACTTTACCCTTGATTTAGGCCTTGACAACATCCCCTTGGAAATTCAAACCAGAGCCAAGCATTTGATTCTTGATGCCATTGGGTGCGGAATTGCGGCAAAAGAGGAAGACTTCGCCAAGCGACTGAGCGCCTCTGTGCAAAGACTATCTGGACTTGGCGAACGCGCCATTGTGGGACAAGCCATGAGACTGCCTCTGAGGGATGCAGCCTTGCTCAATGGCGTCTTGATGCACGGATTGGACTATGACGACACCCATGCGGCTGGAGTCGCCCATTTGACTGTCAGTACCCTGCCCGCCGCCCTTGCAATGGCCTGCACCCACAAGCGAACAGGATCTGCATTCTTGCTGTCTTATATCGCGGGGCTTGAAACCGGAGCGAGATTGGCTAGCGTTGTCAAAGGCGGGTTTCATCAAGTCGGCTTTCATCCCACTGGGCTGATTGGTGTGTTTGCCTGCTCACTGGTTGCGGGCAAACTACTGAATTTATCGATCGATCAATTGGTCAAAGCCCAGGGATTTGCTCTTTCATTTGCCTGCTCAAACCTGCAGTTCATTGAAGATGGGTCCTGGACCAAAAGGATTCACCCCGGCTGGGCAGCATCGAGCGGCATCACCGCAGCGCATTTTGCGCAAGATGACATCCCCTCTCCCACATTGGCTTATGAAGGCAGGTTTGGACTCTTTGTCTCACACCTGCCCCCTGATCTATTGAAGCTGAGCGATTTAGACCTTGCAACGGCTGGACTGGGTTCAATTTGGGAGACCCAAAATGTGGCGATTAAACCCATGCCCGCCTGTCATTTCGTACACGCCTGTGCAGATGCTGCGATAGCCATTCATAAAACAGGTTTGGATTATCGTCAAATCAAATCGGTCAAGGCTCTCATTCCAGAAGGCGTTGTGAAATCTGTGGGAGAGCCAGAACACTCTAAAAGAAGACCCACCAGCGACTATGATGCGAAATTCAGTGTCCATTATTGTGTGGCCAGTGGGTTGATTCGTGGCAAGTTGGGACTCAAAGAGTTGCAAACTCAAGCCCTGATCGAGCCCGATGTCTTGGCCCTGATGGACAAGACCAGCTATGAAGTCGACCCCTTGAGTACCTTTCCAAAACACTACACAGGCGAAGTGCAGGTCACCTGTCGGGACGGGCAAGTCCTCAAACACCGAGTGGATATCAATCGTGGCAACCCAGATGCACCGATCAGCAATGAAGACATCAAAGCCAAATTCCTTGAAAACTGCAGCCTTCATTTAAGCGCAATGAAGGCTCAAAGGCTCTTTGATGTGATCATGGATATTGATAAGCAACAAGACTGCTTGGAACTTGAACAACTCATGGCCATCAACAATGGAGCCTAAATTTAGAAATCAAACTCTCCCTCTTTCTGGCATCACGGTGCTGGCCGTGGAGCAATATGGAGCGGGGCCCTTTGGGTCATCCTATCTTGCCGATTTGGGAGCCAACGTCATTAAAATCGAAAACCACTTAGATGGCGGTGACGTCGGTAGGAGCGTAGGTCCGCATTTTTTCAGTGAACATGACAGTCACTTTTTTCAGACCTTCAATCGAAATAAAAAAAGCATCACCTTGAACCTCAAACACCCAGAAGGCAAGAAGGTCTTCTCGGAATTGGTCAAAACCGCTGATGCAGTGCTCGATAATTTACGAGGTGATAAGCCAGAAAAGCTTGAACTCACTTACGCAGATCTCAAGGCCGTGAACCCTCAAATCGTGTGCACGCACTTGTCTGCTTATGGCCGAGATGGGCCTCGCAAGACTTGGCCCGGCTACGATTACTTGATGCAAGCCGAGGCCGGACACATGTCACTCACCGGTGAGCCTGATGGACCCCCGGTTCGATATGGACTGTCGATTGTGGATCTGATGACGGGACTTGCAGCTGCATTTGGTTTGTTATCTGGGGTCATTGGTGCCAGGGAAACAGGCGTTGGCATGGACGTGGACACCTCCCTTTTTGACGTTGCGCTTCACAACCTGAACTATCCGGGTACTTGGTATTTGAATAAGTCAATTTCCACGGCAAGAACGACTCGCTCCTCACACCCAAGCCTCACCCCCAGTCAACTGTATCGGACCCAAGATGGTTGGATATTTTTGATGTGCAACAAGGAGAAATTTTGGGCTGTACTCTGCGATGCCTTGGGACACCCCGAATGGAAAACCGATCCACGCTTTGTAGATTTTCCTGCCAGACTGAAAAACCGCGATCAGGTCACATTGATGCTGGATCAAGAGTTGATGAAAAAAACAACCGACAACTGGATGCAAATTTTGGGTGGCTCGGTGCCGGCCTCCCCTGTCAATGACATTGCTCAGGCCTTGAACAACACCTATCTCACCGAGCGGGCTTGCCTAGGAGAGTTCAAATATCCTGATGGACGCATCGCAAAGATGATCCGCTCACCCATTCGTCTTCAAGGCAAAGATCTTCCACTCCACGCGGCACCGAGCATGGGTGAACATACCGTAGAAATTCTTGAAAAGTCCGGCTTTACAGCGATTCAAATTGAAAAGCTCAAATCCTTGGGCGTGATCGCTTAAGGCGAGTTGATCCCATTTGCACCCCCCATGAGTTACTGTTATTTATTTGTCCCCGGTGATCGAGCAGATCGATTTCAAAAAGCACAAGACAGCTTGGCCAACTTCATCGTCATTGATTTAGAGGATGCAGTTGCACCACTAAATAAAATGCTTGCACGAGAAAATGCAATGCAATGGCTTGGCAAAGGAATCCCAAGCACCCACAAAACCATCATTCGAATCAATGGTTTGGATAGCGAGTTTTATGCTGGAGATGTTCAATCCCTAAGCGAGCTCACACCCGCTGCAATCATGGTCCCCAAAGTCGAGAGCGCTCAAGTGCTCAACGAACTCGAGGCAAAGATTGGCAATCAAAACATTTCCTTCATTCCCATTATCGAGTCAGCCAAGGGCTTGGTCAATGTTCACGCCATTGCCAATGGACCTCGGGTGGATAGGCTCGCATTTGGCTCGGTCGACTTTCAACTCGATACGGCAATACCCAGTGAAGGCGAGGCGCTGCTTTTTGCCAGGAGCTCCATCGTCATTGCCTCGGCTGCCGCCCATTTAAAGCCGCCCATCGATGGCGTGAGCATTGCGCTCAATGACAGCGATCAACTCGCTTTGGACATTCAATATGCCAAATCCCTTGGCTTTGGTGCCAAGCTTTGCATCCACCCCTCCCAAGTCCATGCAACGCTAGAGGGCTTCCAACCCAGTCCACAAGAAGTGGCATGGGCCAAAGAGGTGTGTCTAGCCTCAGAGGCCTCTAGAGGCAGCGCTATTCGATTGAATGGAAAATTAATCGATCTACCCGTGGTACTCAGAGCAAAAAGAATTCTTGGACTGATCACTTGAAAACACTTGGGCCCTCTTTGCCATGATCTTCTCTGCAAGCAATTATTCTTTGATTCTCACCTTATTGATTCAAATGGCCAGTGCCGCCATGGTATTGGCCCCCACGGCGATTGCACCGATCTTATTGCTTGAGCACCACTGGGCAAGCAGTGCGATTGGTTTTTACATCAGCATTGTCTACCTCTGTGCAGCAACCGCAGGCGTCTTTGCCGCCTCCATGATCGAAAAACTCGGCCCCATCAGGACCAGCCAAATTGCGCTCTTGTTTTCTTGTGCCGGATTGCTTTTGATCTTGCAGGACTATTTGGTCATTAACATCCTTGGAGCCGTGTGCTTAGGGCTGGGGTATGGGCCGATCACACCAGCGAGCTCGGACATTTTGGTCAGAACCACCCCCAAAAATCGCTTTTCCTTGATTTTTTCTATCAAACAAACCGGTGTCCCACTGGGAGGTGCCCTCGCAGGGCTTTTGATACCAAA
>Ga0214919_10011853_pt1 | contig 10814 bp, 12 predicted proteins | sample LL1503_MetaG_FD_177994 | JGI IMG/M metagenome (GOLD analysis project Ga0214919, IMG submission 177994) | Freshwater microbial communities from Lake Lanier, Atlanta, Georgia, United States - LL-1503 | ecosystem: Environmental > Aquatic > Freshwater > Lake | place: USA: Georgia | collected...
ATATGGATGTACGCCAGCTGTTGTGTAGATGCGATCGATCGTTAAGCCCTTACCCTTGACTGTGTTGTGGGCCTTGATCTTGGCTGGTCGGTTGATAACCGTCTCTGACATATGTGTTTCCCCGTATTTCTTTAGTTGGTATTAGTTATTTGTTCGTTAGTGAACTGCTGGTAGAGATTTTTTCTTTGCTTGCATCTGCACGGGGCTTATCTGCAGTTTTATTACTCGAAGGCAGAGCCCGCAGTAGTGCGATCTCACCTTCGAAATCTTCAAGGGAAGCAAAGTTACGGTATACAGAGGCATACCGTAAATAAGCCACCTCATCGAGTTCGCGAAGCGGAGCCAGGATGGCCATACCCACTTCTTGCGCCTCAATTTCAGCTTGACCAGTGCCCCGTAAAGTTTCCTCTACGCGTTGTGCTAGTAAAACTAAATCATCTTCATTGACTGGACGTCCTTGGCAGGCTTTGCGAACACCTACAAGGACCTTCTCGCGACTAAATGGCTCAGTCGCTCCGCTTCGTTTAATAATGCTTAGTACTGCTACCTCTTGAGTAGAAAAACGCTGACCGCACTGAGGACATTCGCGGCGACGGCGGATCTGAGTTCCATCTTCGGCAGGGCGAGAGTCAACGACTCGAGAATCATCGTGTCTGCAAAACGGGCAAATCATTTCGGCGTGTCTCCCTTCTTCCTGCTTGCATTTTCCCTTTTTAGATGTAAAGAGGGGATTTCCTAAACTACCCTAAAAACACTACTTATGGAAGTTTTGGCGTCTCCGACCCCTACATATAGTGGGAACTATAAAGCATTTCTCGAGAGTTTGCCCTTCAAGTAGGTAAACGACACATGAACGGCGTGTCGCAAGGTCTATCAGGCGATCAGGCGCGCGCCTTTGTGTGCCTTGGCCAATACGGCGCTGCAGGTCCATAGCTTTGCCCCTGCTGCTGTGGCAGTAGCGCTAATAATCGCATCGGGGGTTCGTAGCCCATTTATGGCACGGATGGTGGCTGCTGAGACCGCTATCTCCTGGCTGACATCGATTATTTGATGCAGTTTTTGAGCGAGGCGTTTGTGGACGCTCGACCCAATGCCTTGCTTTACCGCATGTGGCAAAACTTCAGACAATGTCAAAGTTGATATTGCAAATAAGTTCGATGAATCAAAGTTTTCCATAATGGCGTCATGGTGTTTGTCCTGTGGATTAATTAATCCGATCAAGACTGATGAATCGAGTAGAACTAATCCCACGAAGCTCGTTCACTCTCTTGATCAAAGGCGTCAAAGACTCCTGGAAAAGCTCCGACTAAATCTAAAATTGGATTTCTAATACCTGCGGCTTGAATCTCAATAAAACCAGCGTTATTCAGTATAAATTCCACTTCATCCCCAACATCTAGACCCACTCTTCGCAGAATATCTACGGGGACTGTCAATTGATTTTTTGAACTCAACCGGGATGTGGATGTTCGACCCTTGCGTTGCACGGTAACTTTACGTTTTAAGGCTGGCCTATTAGCAGTTTTCTTAGCCTTTACCTTAGGAGCCATAAGTAAAGGCTATCATACAAGCTTACGAACAACGATCTCTATTTACTCAGCTCTAGTGCTCTCCCGAACGCTTCGGCGGTTTTAATATCTACCAATGTCTCCGACAATCCTGAGACATTGATGGCGCTCCCAATAATCGCACCTTCTGCCGCCTCTATTACCATCAGTAACTTTGCCAAGGTCACGCGACCACCAACAATGTAATCAACTTTTGCTCCAATGTTAGATCTCACCATTTCAATCTCCTGCAGTGCAAACTCCGATCCCAAATCATTGGTAATAATAATTTTATCTGCGCCGCCGAAATTAAGAGACTCCCGTGCCGCCCATGTTTTATCTGGAAATTTCGGCTTACTAGTAACTTCGTTCGCATCTGCCCAAATTTCAATATCTGATTCAATCAGGCGCTTCATAGCGGCTACTTCATGCGCGCAGCCTTGAATCCAGCCATTTGGCCCTGAAGCAACCCCGGTGAGAGTTTTGACTCGAATAAAGTCAGCACCAATGGCCTTGCCAATAGCGACCGAAGCCGCTCCATCATTATGTCCAGCAATCACTCCTAAAGGAGCTTCAATGGCCTCCCTGACCGCTAAACCAACTGCTGAAAGAGTAGCAATCGTTGCGATATTTGCAGATGTCGGTTGAGGAAAATCATTGCCGTCCTGAATCATTACATGTGTGAAGCCAGCCCTAACTAAGTTCGCAGCATCTTTGGCTGCAATCCTTGCAATTTTTCTAACATCTAAATTTTGAAAATTAACCGCACCTGGTAATGGGGGCAAGTGAATCACTCCTACTAATTTAAACTCACTCTTTTCGCTCACGGGAGTCATCCGAGAGCTCCACTAGATGAATGAGGTGTTCCACCTAGGGCCTCTATGTGTGCCATTACCGCCTCTACTGAGTCAACAATTTTTATCACCTCTAAATCAGACTCTGAGATTACCAAGGAGCTCTTAAGATTATCAACCATCCTTTTGATCCCTTCGCCCATAATTATCACTTGAGTGTAAGTCTCTTCAGTCTGTCCTATTGCCCAAGCTAGTGCCAACTCTGAAAGAGTTCCGATTCCGCCATCTAAGACAATTAAAAAATCGGCAGTTAATAACTGTTCTAAACGCTCAAAATAACTCTCTGACCATAACAGTTGAGTGTTGGATTCGTCAGGAGTCAAGTGAGTCCACTTCGACATTGGTAAGCCGATTGTTAATCCACCACCCTCGATGGCGCCTTGGGCAGAAGCCGCCATCAATCCGCCATAGCCCCCAGTCATAACCACATGCCCTTGAGCGGCGAGTGCTCGACCTAAATCTGAAGCTTGTTTCCATCGTAAATCCTCCTGTGTCAAGCGGGCTGAACCAATAATGCCAACAAGTAATTTTTTACTCTCATCCGGAGACAAATTGATAACCCTTAATGCCTTTCTTCTGTGAAAGCGTAACAATTGCGCCACGCAACACTCCTTCGCTGTACTCACTTCCAGGGTTGATCGCTAAAGACTTCCCAATCTTTGCCTCACCCCGTGATTCGTGGATATGTCCGTGAAGGCTCAAAATCGGTTGGTATTTCTCAATCGCCTCACGTACGGCCGTACTGCCAACTCCTGCAATAACAGGGCTTCCACTTTTAATGATCGGCCGGAAATCATCATCAAGCAACATAGCTTGATCAAGACTCGTATCTTTTGGTGGAACATGCAGATTGAAGATTGCTCGCTCTGGGTTCTCTAGTTTGGATATCTGCTCTTCAATCACGAGGGCAAGTGCTGACTCCTCTAGTTCTCTTGGGGATGACCATGGAGTAATGTTTGAATATCCAATTGAGATCATCGGAAATCCTCCGGGTAGTTCGATCACTTGCCCATCCGGATTTACAACAAGATCGCTAGCGCTCAGCATTTCATCTATAAAGAACGGATCATCATTTCCTGGAGCAAAAATAACTTCGATTCCAGTCCCCTTGAGACGATCTTCGGCTAAATCCAGCCAATTAGCCATAGTTTTACGCATTAACTCCTTGAATAGAACGTCCACCGCCTCTGGGTTCGATTTTAAGAAATCAAGTTCGATGGGTGAGATTTCGTGGGGATAAAACCCTGCGTCAGAGATAAATTTTCTCAGTTGGGATAATTCATCTAGGTTCACCGTTCTTTTACGACCAAATATTGAAGCAGAATAAGTCGAATCCTCATTATTTATAATCGGTACGATCATTTTTCCTGTGATATCACCGCCCATAATGATTGCGTCAACATCGTAGAACTTTCCAGAATTAAGGAATTTCTTTAAACATAAATCTGAACCGTGGATATCGGTTGCAAAAAAGAACTTATAATCCCTCATAAATCACCTCGCTCCGTTGACTTCTTCTGGTATCTCATACCAGATCTTCTTACGCCCGACCAAAGCTCGCGCCTTCCACTTTGCACTCTTTGGCTCGGATTCGACTCTTTCGATCATCGTTGAAATCTTACTTTTGACTTCATTTGACTCCATTATGGTGAGAGTCTTTTCTGAAATTTCCTTTACCTTTTTCAAATTATCAACCGCGGTTGTGTACCAACCCCAGTCTGTCGAAAGAATTTGATTCATTCTGGTCAACGAAATCCCAGCACAGTCCGGATGTTCGCTTTCTGTTGCATGCATATAAAGAATTCTTAAAATATCTAGTAGATCTTTGTGGTTAATTTCGAAAATCTGAAGTTTTGTTAACAATAGATAATCAGGAGTCAAACTCCGAGGATGAACCTCTAGGAAGTTTTCCAGATTAAGTTTGTGACACATGCTAAATTCACCCACAAAAACGTCGACTTGGCGTTGTTTCTCAACATCATAGAATAATAAACGCTTTGCGCCATGGAGCGCATTAAAGCGTTTATTAGCCTCGTATCCCATTGCGGTCAGGAAATCAGATAGTTGGCCACCATTTTTACGCCCTATGACTAAATCAATATCTCCAAATTCGCGTTTGAGAGCCGCCGGTAAAGAGCGATGATCGTGTGCAGCTATCCCTAACCCACCGATCAATTTAGTAATAAGTCCAGATTCCCGAGCTAAATCAACGATTCTAAAACCCTCGCTTTGAGTGTCCTCTAATGTTTCTATCTTCATGCGGGTTCGCCGACAGTTGCTCTATGAATCGTTTCATAGTGTTCAACTTTGGTTTCTTCGTCCTTAAAATTGTAACTTTTCTTTCCTCGAAGTTCGGCTAAATAGAAACCTATGAGAGCCATCGGCAAACATGTTAGGAGCGGGCTTAACTCTTCACTGACAGTCTTAAATATGGGTATGTGTAAAGAATTAAATCCTAAGTTCTGATCAGAAACCACAAGGGCATTAGCTCCAAGAAAATCAATCTCACTGATGATCTCTTTAGCTCGGTCCACACTAGCTCCACTCGGTGCAAGTACGACAACAGGGGTACTCTCCTTAGTCACAAAATATTCTTCGTGAGCCCACTCCTCAAGATTTGTGCTGATGCCAACTTGCTGCGGTCCTTCAAACAACTTTGCGGCCCCAAATCTGGCGGTTGCCTCATTTGGACCAGCTCCTATAAATGCCACCCACTCGTGTTTTGCAATTATTTCCGCCGCCTCGAGCGCTGGCTTCTTACATATATCTAGCGTTTTGCCTGCAATAAATGGAATTTGAGATAACTCATCTTTTAATTTACTAGATCCCTTTATTAAAGATATCTCTGCAGCAAGTGCGAATAAGGTCGTTAACATTCCAACATACGATGAGGTTCCAGGAGAAAATCCTAATGTTGGTACGTCAATTGGAAGTATCTCACTAGAAGCTAGTCCTAAGGGTCCATCAGGGTTATTTGTTAGTGCCACAAATCTATGGCCAAATTTTCTGACCTGGATTGCCGCCTCTGTAGTTCGACCAACTTTCCCAGAAAAAGATAGACCGATTGCAAGGCTATCTTCTGGAAGATACCTGACTTCATACCTTGCTAAATCCATTGCATGAATTCCACGTGTACTTATTTTGCTTTCCTTAACAAAGGCAAGTGAAACAGCGGAGCCTGCAAAGGCTGAATCTCCACAACCAGTTAACCAGATGTGTTTTACATTGGTATCCACAATGCTTTGAGCTAGCCCACGGATATGTCCACCTTCGTCATTGAGACAATTTTGCATTACTTCTGGAATCAGTAAGATCTCCGCCAACATGACTTGAATGTCGTCATTACGCTCGCTCATATTTTTCCCTCACTCTAATAAGCACAATGAAAAACTAAACTTCAAGCAATCTTAGACTTCCCGAATTTTGGATAGCGCGGCCAGCCGTCTGGCATCCCATCACAATACAATCATAAGTTGGTAAACCATGGGTGACTCCTGCAGTAAAACCACCACAGAAAGCATCCCCTGCGCCAGTCGTGTCCTTCACTTGTGTTGCTATCGCCTCAATATGTCTAAACCCATCATTATTTAAGAGAAAGGCACCCTGGGCGCCGGCTTTTACAACGACAGTTTCAATGTTTTCCTGGGCAAGTTTGGCCATTGCGATCTCCAACTCCGGAGTTTTCATGAGCACTACTACTTCCTCTTTGCTCGGTAGGAAATAATTCACTTTCTGGGCAAGAGAAATAACTCTCTCTTGATATCCATCAATCCAGTCCTCATGCGTATCTAGAATAATCTTAATCTCTGGTGCAAGATGTCGTAATCGAGCTACTAAACTCTCGGCATTTCGCAACGGCATAGCTGCAATATGGGCAACGCTCACACCCTCAATTGCACGAGGTGTTATATCCTCTGGTTCAGGCGAGACTTCTAAAGACCTCTTTTTATCGGTCCGATACAGCCACGTTCTCTCTCCATTCCACTCATAAATCACCCAATTTCTCACAGTTGGCCCTTTGATCGGAATCATAAATTCGATTGTTAAACCTGCAGCTTCGAATTTTTGAAGGGCAGTTGTGGGGAAATCATCTCCCATACGTGCAATGGTGACAGGTGAAACACCGTTAATGAAGGCACCTGTTGCAGCATGAATCACGTTTCCGCCCAGTGAACCCATAATAGTTGTGCCATCTGGCAGGACGACGTCGTCAATGGTTAAGTTACCTAAAATCATGGCCGACTTCATGGCAAATGCTCGCATTCCAATTCTCGAAAATGTAATTAACTAACATCGGGTTTGGCGCAAATGGCCAAACCCGATGTTAGTTAGCTTTTAACTTTTACTCAGGCGGAATTTCTTTATAAGCAAGAGTTACATCTATGCCTTTGCTTTTGTTAACAGCCGCTGCTGCGAAGTACCAAATGATTCCGATAACAATTACTCCGATCATAAATTGGAGTGAAATCCTTCTGGTAACTGCGAAGGTAGCGTTAATTGTTGAGTTGGTAATAAACATAATCATCAACCCACCAAGTGCAACAACCCCGCCCATGCCTGCAAGGGTAACGGTTGGAATTCCGAAAAGTCGACGACCACCTCCACCCTCCCATACTGACTTAAGACGGTAAGGAAAGAAGATTCCAGCGATGCTGACAACAATGAACGCCATAATCTGCGCAAGTAGAGCACCTAGCAAACTTGCATTTGGTAGATTAATCAGCGCCATCAATGCAACCTCTCCGGTAATAATACAGAAAATAATTGCATTTACTGGAGTGTGTGTTTTTTCATTGACATGACCTAATTTTTTAGGTACTGCCCCATCTAGCGACCAAGCAAGCATGTACCGTGTAGCTTGCAACATCGACAATGGAGTTCCCATTACCGCCCATAGTAGAAGTCCAACTCCCATAATGATCAGCAGTGGAACGCTTCCAGTTAGCAAGCTAGTGATGAGGTTTACTCCAGCCGGGATTCCTCCAGGCATATTTAATTTATCGGCAGCGTTGTTGCTAAGGAATGAAAGTGAACGTGCCCAATCCTGTCCCACAGCGCTTTGATAAGCCCAAACAATCGCGGCAAGAACTGAACCATTGATTAGTACACCACCGACCATTGCGAAATATTGAGTCTTTGAGGCCCTTTTCACTTCTCCGCCAATTTGAGCTGATCCTTGCGCATAACCAACCACAAAAAATACCCAAGGCATCATCAATATTGTGGATGTGATGCTAAAACTAGCACCTATGCCAGTAAATCCACTTGCTTGAGCGGTGGTAACGACATCGTCGAATGCCAGACTCTTGTTCGCCATCGCAAATTTATTCCAAGCATCCGCAACATTTCCGCTCTTGAAAACTAATAGAAATGCCATAACTAAAATGCTCAATCCGGCAATTCCAAAGAGCCATTTTTGAACACGCCAGTAAACTTGCGATCCATAAATAAGCAGAAGTGCAAAGGCAACGGTGATGAGTGTTCCAAATACAAGAACCCACCACTGAGTGGTAACGCCTAAGAATGTCTGCTTACCCAAAAGGCTAGCGGCTGCAGAAATCCAGCCGGTCTGGCCAGTAACAGCTCCGATAGTTGTAAATGCAGTTGGTACAGCAAATATTAAAGCGAACCATGCATTAAACCCAATCCAGAAAAACGTTAACCACATTCCCTGGCTCCAAGACATCAGGAAACCAAGCATTGGGTGAAGTGTGCGACTCACGAATACATAGTCGCCACCAGAACGTGGCATAGCAGCTGAAAATTCAGCGTAAACCCAAAGGAGTGTGAACGCCATGACTAACGTGCCAATCAAAATTGCGAGCAGCATATTTCCGCCTGGGAAATTCCCTGGTGCCTGCAGCAAAAGGAAAACCGCTCCCAATGCAACGTTCATTCCCAGAGTATTCATAATGAGTGCATCCCAGCGAGATACTTCTCTCACTAAGCCCGTTGAGTTTCGGGTAAAATTATCGCCGCCTCCAAAATCAGAGGGTAAGGAATTGCTTTGTGCCATTTCAACCTCCATTCCCTAATCAGGTGTGGAGGATCCATACCTGACAACAGTGTCAATATGTCCAAATCGCCTGGGCGGGGAATCCCAAGGGGTCGCGTATAAGAGTACTTACAGAATTACAGAATGCAGGGAGATGGGTTTACTTACCCATGAGTAGTATCGAGCAGAATTATGAGGCCACCCCTCTTTACTGGGATTCAAGCAGGTAAAGGTTTTAAGCGAGTGGGACCCTCAGGCGAGCGCCAGCTGGAATGTCGTAGCCAGATAAATTGTTAGCCTCACGAATCGCCTCAACCATGGCCTGAATATCGCCAGTGCTATAGGCCGCAGCTACAGACCACAACGTTGCACCTGCCGGCACGACCACATTGACATAAGACGGAGCCGAATGAACTTGCTCCCCTGCTCCTGATCGAGCTGCAAAGCCAGCCAACATCACGATTGCCAACGAGAGAACGACGAGAGTGCGAGCCAGACGACCACGGCGGGACAGGCTATAGGACGCTGTCGAACCGGACGGATTGGTCAATCTCTGTACTGCTGAAAACCCTTGATTTACACTGCTTTGAGGGGCTGTCGCATTAATTACCACTGCGCTCATGTCGTTCTCCTTGTGCTTTTCACTGCCAAACCTTGGGGAAGGTATCCGAACACGTGTTCGAATAATCCAATTAAACACCACACCACTGACAAAAGGCAAGTATTTTTCGAACAGGTGTTTGAATTTTTGGCCAATATCTGTCACCATTTACCCATGAGCAAAGAGAGCACCCCAGCAGGCTTAACATCCCGCCAATCCGAGATTTTGACCGTTATCCAGAGCTCCATGAGTGAGCACGGTTATGCCCCGTCTATGCGCGAAATCGGCGCTGCCGTTGGCTTAACCAGTACCGCATCGGTGAAGTATCAGCTGGAAATCCTCGAGACCAAGGGCTTTATCCGCCGCGATGAAAGCAAAGGGCGCGCACTAGAGCTCACCCCTGATGACGTCCCTGTAGATAAGACGCGGATGATTCCATTGGTTGGTCGCATTGCAGCAGGTGGACCAATCACGGCCGAGCAAGAGATTGAAGAGAGCTTTCCATTACCTGAATCAATCGTCGGTGGCGGAGATTTATTCATGCTCAAAGTCGTCGGTGAATCCATGATCGATGCAGCGATTTGCGATGGCGACTACGTTGTCATTCGTTCGCAGAAAGATTGCAACAATGGCGAAATCGTTGCTGCAATGATTGATGGCGAAGCAACAGTGAAAACTTTCTCACGCAAGGGCGGCCACATCTGGCTGTTGCCCGCTAATGATTCCTTTGCACCTATCGACGGTGATCAATGTGAGATTTTAGGTAAAGTTACTGCGGTCTTACGTTCAGTTCGCTAACGCGTTCTGATTGTTTCAGTTTTTTTCTAAAACAACTTCGAGCGAGTGAAATCTATCTGGCACCACTGATTTATTGACAGTCATAAAGGTGATTTCTGAATCATTGGAAATCTCCCAGTCCTTGATTCGCGCCAAAAAGACCTGCATCAGCGATAACGTTTCTAGCTCTGCCACATGGTTGCCAATACATGTGTGCGGACCAAAACCAAAGCTCAAATGTGGATTGCGTATGCGGTGAATATCAATAACCTCAGGTGACTCGAAGGCCTCTGGATCATGGTTGCCAGAGGCAAAACTCAACCGTACGTACTCATCTGGATTGCGCTGATCATCTGGCAGATTCTTCTGAGATGCCGGAGCTCGCTCCATTGCCGGGAGTGGAGAAACAAAGCGCAAGACCTCTGAGATCGCTGTTTTCACGTTCTCTGGATTGTTTTGAAGGAACTTTCTGTCCTCGGCATTGATGCCCAAATGCCAAATCATCGCCGTCATCAATTTAATGACAGTGTCTCGCCCGCCCGCCAATAAAACATTGGCGATTCCATACATCTCAGTGCGTGAAATTGGTTGGCCATCAATCTCAATCTTGCTGACAAACTTCCAGACGTTCTCATCATCAGATGTTTCGGCCTCATCAAATACGCGAGTCAAGTACTTATCTAAATGCGCGCCGGTACGGCCAGTCGGTGTAGTGATCCAAACATCAGAGCCCCACGATGCCCATTCATCAACATCTTGGGCTCTGTTATAAATCACGCCAAGAGATTTAAGCACCATTGGCATAGCTACTTGGCTAACCAAGTCGCCCCCACCATTTTCTATGAAATCCGTGACCAAGTTATTGGCAATGTCTTCAAAGGCAGGTACGAGTTTTTCAATCGTTGGCTTAATAAATATTGGCGAAAGCGCTGTGCGAAACCCATGGTGCCTGGGTGGGTCAAGCTCTAATGGGATTTGACGATAGGTACGGACATCTCGATCGCCCATTAAATTCGATGAGTAGTTATCTGTATCTCTAG
>Ga0214919_10011854_pt1 | contig 10814 bp, 9 predicted proteins | sample LL1503_MetaG_FD_177994 | JGI IMG/M metagenome (GOLD analysis project Ga0214919, IMG submission 177994) | Freshwater microbial communities from Lake Lanier, Atlanta, Georgia, United States - LL-1503 | ecosystem: Environmental > Aquatic > Freshwater > Lake | place: USA: Georgia | collected 2015-03-15
TTAATAAAAATTTGCATACCACCTCTAAGTCTAAGAACCAAATGTAAAGTTGATTCTTTTTGAATATTATAATCATTTAGTGTACGACCATCTTCCAATTGTTTACCAGCAAAGATTAACCGCTGTTGATCTGGTGGAATTCCTTCCTTATCTTGGACTTTAGCTTTTACATTTTCAATAGTATCAGACGGTTCGACATCAAGTGTGATTGTTTTACCTGTCAATGTTTTAATAAAGATTTGCATTAATATAATATAAGTTTTGGATTGAATAAAATATTTATTCAATTTTTATAGCCGGGTATTACACTATCTTTTATAGCTGGGTATTACACCCGGTATTACACTACTTGTTATATTATCGTTATCTTTTTTAATTTGTTTATAATTAATTAATTCATTATTAATATCAATATCTTTTGATTCCAAATATTTAGCCTTGTATTTATAATATTTTTTTGTAATATCATGTAATTTTATTTCAAGTGCTAATATATCTGTTGATTTCTCATTATTTTTATTTTCTATATGTTCATCAAAACAGATAGAACTTTTATCCCATGTTAAGTGTTTAGCCATTAAACCTAAATTAATATTTATTTTTAATGTTGGAAAGCATTCTTTAATTTTAATATTAACTCTATTTGATTCTAATACAAGTTTATTATAGATGTTACAAAAATTAATAAATTGTATATATGTTGGATCTTTAATATTTTGTTCATTAATATTAAATAACAGGTATATTAATTTACCAATATAAATAAAATCATCAGATGATATCGATATTGGTATATGATATATTTGCATTATTTTATCAGATATAAATCTAGTCCATTTTTCAAAATCTTTTTCTTTTCTTAAATATCTATACATTTCAAAAGGATTTTCAATTATTTTTTTAATTCTTGGATCAAAATTATATGGTATTATATTTTTGTTGAGTTTATCTTGATAAAATAATATATTATTGTTTTTATAAAATATATTTATATAATTTAATTTTTTTGGTAATGTATTCCAGGATAATTTACTTGCAATATCAATTAATAATATATTTGTTGACACAATTTTTTTAAATTTAGCAAAATTCTTTGGTGTTATTAGACTTTTAAATAATATAACTGATAATTTATTTGAATTATTAAAAAATATTTTAATTATACTTTTATGTAAATAATCATAATAAAATTTTTGGTTATATGTAATAGATTCAAAATCATTGTTTATAATTTGTGTTAATGCTTTTAATAAATTTACATATAATTTTTTAAGTTTAAATGGAATAATATTATTTACATTTATATTTAATATATCATTTAAATTTATCATATCTGATGTATTATTAGAATATCCATTGTTTTTTGATGAAATTAATATTTGTTTGTAATTATATAAACTAAAATATAAAATTTGATCAAAAGTATTATCTATATCATGTCTACTTATATTTAATGGATAACTATATCTTTGAAATAATATATTTAATATTTCATATATTATTGGTATATTTGTCGAATACTTTTTTGTTATGTATTCAAAAAATGTATTTGAATATGAATTAGACTTTAAAATAGCAATATCATCAAATGATTCTTCAAGATCTTTAAATAATTTAGATAATATTAATAAATTACTTTTATTGTTATCTATTTGATAATATTCAATTATCTTATTACAATGTAATAATTCAATATTAAATATATTTTTTAGTATATTACATGTAAAAATATTATTAATAAATGTTTGATATATTATATAATCTTTATTTATATTATTATTTGGATGATAAAAATACCATTTAAAATTTTCAAATAATATATTTTTTGTATTGCTTATAGAAATAATATTTTTATTAATGCTATGAACAAAAATTTTTATTATTTTATTTATAGCTAAATTACTAGGTTTTTCACTTTCAGTTAATTCTACAGAAACATTTTTATTATTTTGTTTTTCATGTTTATTAATAATTATGTAATAATAGTTATTTTTTTTAATATCTGAAATATTAAGTGGTTTATTAAAATCACGTGTATAATAATCAGTAAAATTCATATAATTATCTGAATCATTATTTGTTAACGTATATTTAAAAATTTTAATTTGATTTGATATTGTTAAAATTTTTTTTGGAAAATTATATTTTTGCGATATTTCTTTAATATTGGTATTTGAAATATGTGGAACTTTTACAAGAATAAATATAATTATTAATTTAATAATATTTATATCAAACCATAGATTATTTGTAAATTTATTTATATCACTAATATTTTGTAGATTATCTAAATTATATGCATTTATATAATTAGTATTTATTAAGTTAAATAAATTATGTATATTTATTTCATTAAATTTCATTAATTTTAAATTAAAATTAACATTTAATATTTTATTAATGTTATAAAAAAAATCTATATTGTTATCAATATTAAAATTATATGTGGATAATATAATATATGGATTAAAAACAATATCATTTATAATAATCATTTTTAAAGGAAAACAAATTGGAAAATAATCAATCCCATTATATTTATTATAAATTGGTATTTTAATAATACCATTTTTATTATCTAATGAATTTATAATAATTTGATTTTCATGTATATTAATGGAAAACTTATTTAATATAAGTTTCCCATCCATACAAATATGTATTTTATGTATCATTATACCTAATAATTATTATATTCTTAAATAGAAATGAATTAATGTGATCTAGCAACAATTTTATATATTATATTTTTATACTCATCCCAATTATTTTTCCACATTACTGATGCATCAACATTAGCAGGTGATTCAAAATTTGGATTTGATAACATTGATAATATACTCATTAAAACAGAATTTACACTATGTGATGGATTCCATCTTTCAGCTATAGATTCATATCCCCATTCATCTTGACCATTATGTAAAATACTAATACATACTTTTCCATCAGTATAAATATTTGGGTGATATATATTTGATATAAATTTAAATTCAGGTGCTTTATTTGGATAATCATGTGGAAAATTAAATTGACAATTAAATATCCCCCCTTCAAATGGTGAATCTGGAGGTCCAATTAAAATTACATTCCATGTATAGAAATTTTTAGGATCAGGGCAAACACTATAAAAATAATTTGGATCAAGTATTATTTGTTTATATTCTGCATGTAGTCTTTTTAAAGCCATTATAATAGTATAAATATTATTATAATAATGTTAAAATAAATCAAATTTTTTTATAAATAAAAAGTTAGTATCTTTTACTATCTATACTTTTTATAGAATCTCCCTAATAATGTATGGACACCGTACAATGAAAAAAAGCTCTGCATTTTTAATGAATGTTTATTGTTAAGAAAGCATAGCTTAATAATAACCGTTTAATACAGTAATATCTTTAATATTATAACATCCATCAATATTTAAAGTATGGACATCTCTTAATGGGGTAACGTCAGTAATATCTGTACAATCACTTAAATCTAAATTTTTAACTTTGCCTAATGTAGCAATATCTTCGTCAGTTATATTACAACAATAACTTAAATTTAATGTATTGACGTTTATTAAAGCACTTACACCTGTTATATTTTCGCAATTACTTAAATTTAAATTATTAACATTTCCTAAATCACTTACATCCTCAATATTATAATTATAACTTAAATCTAAAGTATTGACTTTACCTAACATACTTACATCTATTACATTTGTACACCAACATAAATTTAAATTATTAACATTTCCTAAATCACTTACATCATCAATATTAAAATTATAACTTAAATCTAAAGTGTTTACATTTTTTAGTGCACTAACATTGATAATATTATAACAACCTTTTAAAATTAAGGTATGAACATTACCCAATGAACTAACATCTTTAATATTAGTACAACCTTCTAAATTTAAATAATGTATATTTCCTAAAACAGAAATACCATCATCAGTAATGATATCACTATTATTCAAATCTAAATACAGTTGTTTTCGTGGATTAAATATTTTTTGTAATATAATAGTTCTAAATATTTCATCTTTATAATACAGTTCAGAATATTGTTTGTTTAATTTGTAATTAACATATTTTTTATATTCAAACAATGATTGACACGTAATGGAAAAATTCCAAAAATCACCGTATTCAACTAAACGACGGAAAAAATATGAGTTAGAACATGTTCTAATCATATTTTGTGCATATGGCTGATTTGATGCATTAATAAAAGCACGGCGTGTGGGTTGGGTATTAGTATTATTTGTCACGGCCTTTAAAGAACACATGTAATATCTTCGATTTTAATGATAAGTTATATTCTTTAATTTTCAATTTTTTTTATTTTTTAATAATAAAAAAATCAATGGCAATGTTTATAAAAATAGTTTTTATAACATTCGCACACAATTTTTTAATAATAAATCAAATCAATGGCAATGTTTATAAAAATAGTTTTTATGATTTATCTATTTAATTAATAGATAATAAAATAAATAATATTACCTAATGAACTAACGTTTGTAAGTTTTTTTTGGTATATGTTTGTAAGTTTTTTTGGGTTGTAAGTTTTGTTTTTTTTATTATATGTATTATTACACATACTTAAATCTAATGTTCTAACATCAGTATTTGTTTTTAAATCAGTAATGTTTTAATACAAGTATTTGTTTTAACATCAGTAATATCATACTTTCTTAAATTATAATAATCTTCTAATCTTAAATTATAATAATCTTCTACTTTACAATAGGTAGAATTATGATTTAAAATCAGTTGTGTTTGTGGGTTAGATATTCTTTCTAAAATTACAGCTCTGAATGTTTCATCAATCTTAAACATTAACGAATAATGAATATTTAATTTGTATTTAACATATTTTTTTTTATATTTAAATAATAATTGACAAGTATCATAATATGCTCTTACATTAACATAATTAAGAATACACATAAAAATATCTGATGATAATAATATTGTCAAGAATTTTTGTGATAGTTGGGGTTGACTAGATACTTTAGATCTAGATGTCTGTTTGTAGACGGTATTAGGATTATTTGTCACGGCCTGTAAAGAACACATGTAATATCTTCGAATTTGATGATAAGTTATATTCTTTAATTTTCAATTTTTTTTATTTTATAAAAAAAATCAATGGCAATGTTTATAAAAATAGTTTTTATAACATTCGCACACAATTTTTTAATAATAAAACATATCAATGGCAATGTTTATAAAAATAGTTTTTATAACATTCGCACACAATTTTTATAAAAGTTTAAATTAAAGTTAATTGTATTTGGTTATTACAAATAAAATAAATAATATCGGATTTACAACACTTATTCTAATCTCATAAATTCTTCCGTCTCTTCATTATATAGAATAATTTTAAGTTGGGTACGTTTTTACTGGATCTAAATTTCTAACTTTTGTACAGTCAATTAAAATTAAATTAGTAACATTTCCTAATACACTAACAACTACGACATTGTTACACATGGACAAATTAACATATAGTTGTTTTATTGGATTAAATATTTTCTCCAAAATTGTAGTTCTAAATTTTTCATTTTTATAATACATCAACAAATAATGTTTAGTCTGTAATTAACATATTTCTTTGATTCTAATAATTTTTTACATGTATCTCATAATTTTCTTAACTCGATATACCCAATAAGATTTCTACATTTTTTTGTGCATTTGGTTTTGAATTAGACTGTTTTACAGAATTATTATAATCTGGAACAAACATATGAAGAAACAGGGGAAGAATCTGAGGAACAATCTGTTGTTTTACATTTAGATAACTGCTACAATGATGTTATTCTATAGCTCTTGGAAGTGGTATAGATTTACACCCATAAGACATATATACATAACCATATCGTTGTTGTGCAGAATAATGTTCTTGCATAATTTTTGGTAGTGTATCGACTTTATGACGATGTATTATGCGTGTTGGTGAATTATTCACTATCATTCTACGTTTACATCTTTCATAAGGTTTTTTTCTTCTTTTTTCTTTCCATTTTGTATCTACCTCATCACCATACTTGTTGGCGCCCCTTATAGTATAAGTGAAGGTATTGGAATTAATATTATTTGTCACTGTTGTAAAGGAACACATGTAAAAATTTGAAATTTTTTATAATTTATATATAAAAATAAATTATTAATATAGAATATTATGGAACAATTACAAAATATTTATTATAATTTAGCTCAATTAATTGAAAAATCAGAATTTTACGTACGTTTTGGTAAAACACCACTAAATATTCAATCAAAGTTTGATGAATCAAAATATATGGATCCACCAATTATTACAAGAGATGATTATTATTGGTTAAGAGATGATTCTAGAACTAATGAAAAAGTACTTAATATATTAAATTCTGAAAACAAATTAGTTGAAACAATAATGGGGTCAAAATCATTAAAAGAATTTCAAACAAACCTATACGAAGAAATTAAATCATATATCAAAGAATCATATGATAGCTTACCAATACCACATGGTAATAAGGGTTGGAATTCTGATTATTATTATTGGATAAGAACAGTTGAAGGAAAATCATATCCTATTCATATGAGAACTAAACAAACAGATAAAAAAATAGATCAAGAATTACAGTCGTGCTTTGCACAACTAGATAATAGTGTATTACAGTCGTGCTTTGCACAACTAGATAATAGTGTATTATTAGATGAAAACGAGCTAGCAGAAGGTCATAATACATTTGATTTGTATGGTTATGAAATAACTAATGATCATAAATACATATCATATGGTATTGATTATAATGGTTCAGAATATTATGATTTAAAAATAATTGATATTAGTACAAAAGAAGAAATTAATCATACAATTCCTACTTTATCATATTGTGATTATTTTTGGTATGAAGAAAATGATAGTTATTATATCTATTATACACTACATACCAAAACAAGAAAACCTTATAAATTAATGCGTTATAATTTACAAACACAAAATCATATTGAAATTTACACAAATTCTAACCCATTAATTGAAATTAGTGCAAGTATTTCAGATGATAACAGATATATTATGATTAATGCTAGTTGTTATTCAACTAATGATATATATATGTTTAAAAATTCAAATCCATCAATAATTCATCATATTACAGAAATAAGAAATGGACATAAGTATTTAGTAAAAGTTCATGAATCAACATTATTTATTTTAACTAATTCAATAAGTGCAACTAATTTTAAGGTAATGAGATGTAATATAATGGATACAAATGAGGATAAATGGCAACCTTATATAGAATATGATCAAAAAATTAATATTAGAAATATTAAAATTTTAAAAAATTATTTATTGATTTTATATAAGACTAATGGTAATTCAAAAATTAAAGTAGTTTCTACAGAAAATAATTATGATATTTCTAATTCATATGATATTGTTATACCTATGATAGAATCAATTAATTTGATTAGACAAAATATTTATGATACGGATGATATTTTAATATCATATCAAGATTTGAAAACACCGTCTACTATATGTAAATTTAATCTCAAAACAAAAGAAATAATTATTCAAAGAGTTAAAGAAGTTCCAAATTATAATCAAGAACTTTATTATACTGAAAGAGTTTATGCAAAATCACATGATAATATTGATATACCAATTAGTTTAATCTATAAAAAAGATATGTTTAAAGGGGATGGAACAAATCCTTTATATTTGTATGGTTATGGATCATATGGGATAACAATTAATCCTTCTTTCAAAAGCGATATTTTTCCATTATTAGATAGAGGATTTGTATACGCTATTGCACATATTAGAGGAGGTTCATTTTTAGGAACTGAATGGTACGAAAATGGAAAAATGTTGAATAAAATGAATACGTTTAAAGATTTTATATCATGTGCTGAACATCTTATTTCACAATCATATACATCTGTAGGTAATATAGCCATTGAGGGAAGTTCTGCTGGTGGTTTATTAGTTTGTGCAACAATGGTTATGAAACCTGAACTTTTCAAGACTGTAATTGCTGGCGTGCCATTTGTGGATGTATTAAATACAATGTGCGATCCATCAATTCCATTGACGACACCTGAATGGGAACAATGGGGAAATCCAAATGAAAAAATTTATTATGATTACATGAAACAGTATTCACCATATGATAATATTAAACCTGGTACTATATATCCAAACATTCTTGCATTAGGGGGGTTAAACGATCCTAGAGTTCAATATTGGGAACCAGCAAAATTTATTGCTAAATTAAGAGAAAATGATTTTAGTCCATCGTCTAATCTTAAACTATTAAAGACAGAAATGGAACAAGGACATTTTGGAAATACAGATAGATATAAATATATGAGAGAAACAGCATTTAATTATAGTTTTGTATTTAATACTTTTGGAATAAATAAATAAAATTAGAATGGTGGATAAACTTAAATATTTTTACACCTCCTAACTGTTCGAACCTTAATATTAGATAATCCACAAAAATTAGTAATTTTATCACAACTAGTTAAATCTAATATATGAACGTTTTTTAATGCACTAACATCAGTAATATTTTTACAAAAACTTAAATTTAAAGTATGAACGTTTTTTAATCCACTAACATTTGTAATATTTTTACAAAAACTTAAATTTAACGTATGAACATTAGTTAATGCACTAATATCAATAATATTATGACAAAAACTTAAATTTAACGTATGAACATTAGTTAATGCACTAACATCAGTAATTTTATGACAACAACTTAAATTTAAACTATAAACATTTTTTAATGCACTAACATCAGTAATATTATTACAACTACTTAAATTTAAAATTCGAACATTAGTCAAAGCACTAACATCTGTAATATAATCAGAAAAGCTTAGATCTAATTTATAAATATTAGATAATCCATTTAGTTTTGTAATATTACATCTACTTATATCTAAATTATAAACATTACATAATGTACTAACATTACTAATTTTTTTACAACAAGATAAATTTAAACTATAAACATTTTTTAATGCACTAACATCTGTTATATTACTACAATACCATAAATTTAAACTATGTACATTTCCTAATTCACTAACATCAGTGATTTTATTACAAAACCGTAAATTTAAAATTGTTACATTACCTAATGTACTAACATCTGTAATTTTCTCACAACAAGTTAAATTTAAATCATAAACATTTCCTAATTTACTAACATCTGTAATATTATCGCAATAACTTAAATCTAATTTATGAATATTACCTAATGTACTAACATCTATAATATTTTTACAACCACTTAAATTTAAATAATTATTATTTGTTAAATATCTTACATCTTTAATATTATCACAATAACTTAAATCTAAATTATAAACATTGCCTAATGCACTAACATCAGTAATATTATTACATCTACTTAAATTTAAAGTATGAATATTAGATAAAGCACTAACATTTATAATTTTATCACAACTACTTAAATCTAATATTTTAACATTTCTTAATACACTAATATCTTTAATATTTTTACAATAACTTAAATTTAAAGAATTAATATTTTTTAATACTGTAATATCTGTAATATAATTACATCTACTTAACTTTAAAGTATTAACATTAGACAATACGCTTACGTCTGTAATTTTATCATTAAAATTTAAATTTAGATGCAACTGTTTACACGGATTATATATTTTATTCAAAATTTTAGTTTTGAATAAAATATCATTATAATACATTAATGAATATTGTTTATTTAATTTATAATTAATATATTTTTTTAATTTTGATAAAGATGAACATGTATCACATAAATTTCTTAAATCTGTGTATTTATTAATATCTCTAAATATATATGAATCTAAAAATATATTCGTCATTGTAGAATATATTATTTACTTTCTAATATTTAACATAAATAAATCAATTTTTATAAATATAAATATTGATTTTTATAAATATAAATGGGTGGAGAAAGTTTTTTTATTGATGCTTATTCATTTATTAAATATTATAGTGATTATTAAATAAATAATTGATAAGGTGTCGTGTTTTAATTGTGAAATCATCAGATGTTAACTTTATCCACCCCAATTATTTTATCATTAAATACAGTATTAAATGATTTTACAATTAGATTATTTATACTTTTTGTGTGTAAATGAATTATTATATGTTCTTTATAGCATTTTATGTTAATGTATAACGGTTAACACTGTCCAAGTATATCACGAACAGTTTGATCCGGTAGGTGTATTTTTTATATTATTTTAAGTTAATAGAATTAAGATAATAATGGTTTTACTTTATTTATCTCATTTTTGGTATTTAATATAGCCATATTTATCAAAAAATCATCCATCATTTGCTGTGAATCAAAATTATATTTTATATAAATGCATTCTTTTTGATATATTAAAATATTTATTTTATTTTTAATTGAAGATATCCGCTCATTGTTCCATTTAATTTTACGATCATATAATTCGTAATCTTTAATAATTGTTTGATATTGTAAAATTATTTTTTCAGAATTATCAATAACTTTTATAGATTTAGCTTTATTTATTGCATTTTTAGTATCTAATATAGCAGCATTTACTAAAAAATCATCCATCATTTTAGGTGAATCAAAATTATGTTTTGTATGAATCATAAGTTTTTCTTTTTCTAGACGTGTTTATAATAAACTCTTTTAATTAGTGTTTATTATAACCTCATTTAAATTAGTTTATTAATAAAAGATATGTTTATAATATTTTTCATAAAAATAAAATAATAAAAATATAAATAAATTA
>Ga0214919_10011855_pt1 | contig 10814 bp, 16 predicted proteins | sample LL1503_MetaG_FD_177994 | JGI IMG/M metagenome (GOLD analysis project Ga0214919, IMG submission 177994) | Freshwater microbial communities from Lake Lanier, Atlanta, Georgia, United States - LL-1503 | ecosystem: Environmental > Aquatic > Freshwater > Lake | place: USA: Georgia | collected...
TCAGTAAACATAGTACTATAATCCCAAACTGACAACATATTTGAAAATAAAACTGTGGAACCTGTGGAACCTGTGGAACCTGTGGAACCTGTGGAACCTGTGGAACCTGTGGAAGTTGTGGAATTTGTGGAACCCACGGGACCAGCCACTCTTTCGGTATAGAATTTTGAACGATATTGCGTAGCAGCAAACACACTATTTTGTTTTGGTGTTTGACGTAATCCGACTTCTGCTTTTGCAATAGCAGTCGCTAATTTTAGTTCTGTGATATAAGAGGCATCATATCGCGACATTTATCTTTAGACAAGTAACGTTTATTTTGTATTTTACTATCCTTTGTTGTTACTTTGTTACTTTGTTAATAAGTTTAGATCGAAACTGTACAGCTGTGAATACATTATTTTGTCTTGGACCGTTTACAATACGATTAACTTGGTCCTTTACCAAAGCAGAACCCAACACCTTCCTTGTGTATTCGGATGCATCAATAACAGGCATTCCTTTACGTTTAAAGAAAGAATGTTTATTCCTATCAATTTACCAAAATGGAACTTACATATGTAACTATCGTAGTTCTTGCTCTTATGATTTTTGTTCTCTCTGGTATGATTGGTTATTTGTATTGGCAACAAACTCGTATGCTCCAACATCTACAATCGTTGGCTCTCGCTCTCGCCACTCATGTAGAAAATACAAAACAACAAGAGGTACAAGAGGAAGATGCTGAAGAAGAGGACGACCGTGTATCTGTGAAGGAGAAAGTAGAAGTTGTTGAAGGCCCCCCTGCCCCACCTGTTACTCCTGTTGACGTAGATGACCTACAATCTAAGTCTGCTGCTGAACTTCGTGAACTTTTGACGAAGAAAGGTATTCCATTTGGTAAGCGAGATTCCAAGAACGTTCTTCTTCAGCTTTTGAAAGCGACATCATAATGTGCTTTACATATTTTGAACCGAATACACTAATGAAGCTTGTTTCGTTTGATGTTGGCTTGCGTAATTTAGCTTATTGTGTTCTTGAAGGTTCTTCACGTCATGATTTAAAAATAACGGGTTGGGATTTGATTGATGTTATGGCAGAAATGGGTGGTCTAGATAAACCATTATGCCATAAATGTAAGAAGCCGGCATGCTGGATTCAATCGCACAAGATATACGCGTGCACTCGCCACAAAGGGACATCTGGGTTGACATACACCAAGACCACTCTCGCGAGGAAGACGAAGGAGGAATTAGTTGCATTAGGCACCCCCTTACAGATTCAAGCGAAAACCAAAAAAGAACTTGTGGACAAGCTATATATTGCTTTTTCGGGAACTGTTTGGAAACGTTGCGTCAAATCTGCAAAGCAAGGTTCTGTTGTTGATTTAGCTCCTGCTATAGCATTTTCTCTTCAAGAACGCTTTTCTATTTGGAAAGATTCTGACCTTGTAGTGTTTGAACAACAGCCCGATAAAAGAATGTTATGTGTCCAAGGAATGTTACATATGTGGTTTGTTACACAAGGTTTTAAATGCAAAGGCGTATCCGCTGTTCACAAATTGACAAATGTAATTACTTTGGAAGATTCGACAAAAACTTATAAAGGCAGAAAAAAAACAGGTATTGTTCATGCTACAGAACTTGTTCCTCCTGAAAATCGAGGATTCATGCTAAAACATCCAAAAAAGGACGATTTAGCCGATTGTTTTTTGCAAGGCTTATGGGTTATGGAACACACCAAGTAATTACGCCCTTCCACAACAAGAGCACGTTGGCGGAAGAGGAGGAGTATAGTACCAACACGTTTCTGGACACTTGTCGAAATCATGATAGCGACATATCTCCGAATACTTGTATCTCTTCTCGTTAGTACGCCACTCACACTCTTCGCACTCTAGAGCTTTAGTAAGAAGAGCATCCATTTCGGTACAGTACTTGCAGTCGCGGAAGCAAATCTTGGCTGCTGGTCTAAGCTCTGGTGGGGGAGGTGGAGGCTCATCTGGAGGTGTAGGAGGAGGAGAAGGCGGAAGCTCCGGTGGAGGTTCCTCCTTAGGTTCCTCCTTGGGCTGTGGATCCGAAACAATTAACATCAGTTTATGAAACCATCCACTATCCGTGTTCTTGACTGTCATGTCAATAAAATTGATTTCGTGCATTACAACCTTACCTGCATTTCGACCCTTCTGCGTCTCATGAAACACCTGGATTGTCCCAATTCCATTGTTCAAAGAATGCGCAAGCAATGACTGGTTTTCCTTCGTGTAGTAAGTCCTCTTCATCTCACCATTGATTCTGAATTCAAAAGCAAATTGCATTGTATATTTAATTTCCCTTTTATGATACTTATCAAATCCGTTTTTAATACATGTAAAAAACGTTTAGTAACGGTACTAGCAGGTTGTATCATCAATCTAAAGGAATAACCTTTGCTCTAAGTTTAATCCATTCACATCGTGCGCAACCCTTTCCCCTAACTTGACGCAATTCACATACTTCGCATAATGGGTACTTATATGTTGGAACAGGTTTTGTATCTGGTTTCAAAATATAAGTTAATACTGCTGTTAAAATAAAGACTGTAAGAGTACTTGCAAATTCCATTTTGATTTGTGAGTTGATTGCTATGCTTCTAATTTATAGCTAATAAATCCGTTTTTCATAGCTTAGGCGTAAGCAGTACAATCTTTAGTTTTGCGTATCCTCTAGTTCTGTCTCCAATAATTGTGATATCTCGACTTTGAAAATTCAGAATGTGTTGCACAACCAGTCCTGCATTCTGACCTTCAGTAACTTCATGATACAAACTCATACTTAAATGACCAATATTGAAACTAGCAGCAATCAGAACTTGATTTTCTTTTGAATACATTGTTGTGTGGGTTCCGCCATTCGGCAAATTTAGAAGAAAAGCAAACTGCATTTTATTCATGTTAAATTTTAGACTTGATAAATCCGTTTTATACAAACAAAAACGGAAACCATTTTTGTATTTTAAATAAAGTGTAAAATGATTCCAGGAATTCTGAGACTCAATTCAAAAATCAAGTACGGTTTAACTTCACGCAATGTTCCTTTGTATTTATTTAATCCTTTGGATACATCTCTAAAACCATGTATCGTAGGTTCTTCATCAAAAGATAATACTAATGTTCTTGCTTTGATAAATGTTGAAAAGTGGGAACCCGAAAAACTTTCGAGAGGTAATCTTGTTCGAATAATTGGGAAGTGTGGAGATATTCAAGCAGAAGAGGAAGCTCTTTTAATCCAACATTCTTCCAACATATGGAAAGGCTTTCGCAAAGAGAGTTTGAATACTCCCCTGAATGAAACTCATGAATACATTCGCGGGTTTACGTTTAATGTCGACCCACCAGGATGTACAGATATTGATGACGTTATAACTATTGGCGATGATGGTTATATCTATATTGTCATTGCTGACGTATCTTGCTGGATGAAATGGAACCACAACTTGTTTGAAGGAGCTGCAAAGATAGGCCAAACTCTGTATAAAAACGGCAAAGTTGTTGCACCACTTCTTCCTATTCAAGAAGAATGTTCTTTAACTACTGGAAAATTGAGCAGAGGTATTGCCTTAAAATTTCGATTTGAGGAAACGATTAGCGATATATCTTTTCAAAAGGTTCTTGTTACAAACAACAAAACCTTTACATACGAATCAATTTACAATTCTTCTCAAAAAGTTTTATTGAAAAGGTTGGCTTCACATATTGCAGGATATTCGGTTGAAGATTCGCATGAATGGATTGAACAACTCATGAAATTTTATAATCTGAAAGTAGCCAAAGAACTTATTAAGAAAAAGGATGGTTTGTTAAGAATTCAACCTGAACCCTGCATTGAAAAATTAAAAGAATATAAAGATTTTGTAGGACTAGAATTTCTGGCAAACAAATCCGCTATATATTCTTGCGCAAAAAATCCACAAAAACATTGGTCTTTGCAAACGTATTATTGTCATGCAACTTCCCCGATTCGTCGATTCGCAGATATTGTCAACCAAATGGTGTTGGTAAACGAAGTTGTTTGTGAAATAGATATTGATTATTTAAACTTTCTGCAAAAACAATCTAAGAAATACGAGCGCGATTTATTGTTTGTTCAACAATTGCTGGGAACAGATTCTAGAGAAGTAGAAGGAATTGTTTTAAACGACCATCGTATCTTGGTTCCAAAATGGAAGCAAATTGTAACATGCAAAAATAATTCAAACCCTGGAAAGAAAGGTTTGTTAAAATATTCGTTGGATATGAATCAACCAACGTGGAAGAAACGCATGGTTTTCAGATTCGGAGATACAAACTATCCGGAACAACAAATCCCCGAATAAGCATATCTTTCGCACCTTTCATTTTTTCAACCATTTCAACATCCTGCATGATTGTAGCCATATTAATCCACTCTTCAACAATGTTCGAAAGTTTCAGAATCGCTCGCACAAAGTTTCCTTGCTCAATCCCAAACTGTTCGCAAACATAATCGTTTCCGCTCATCCACTCTTTCACTGCATCCGCCCAATAACTACTTAGCTCCCAATATTTCGGATCGCTTTTCAAAACTTCGCATTCCGAGAAGTTAGCAGCATAAAGCTCCAAAGTCTTATGCACATCTGTCTTGGGAATAGTCTCGTCCGTTTCAACATGTTCTAGAAATACTGATAATGATTCAACAATCTCGTCTGCAGATTTATTGAGAAATAGATTTGTAGCAAATGCACATGACATTAGAATAGGATGGCCTTCGTGTACTTCCGATGCAAGAACACCAAGACTTGTAAGATTGTTGTCTATCATAAACCCATTTGTTCGCAATGCCTCTTTACGCTTTTCAATAATATATTCGAAATCCATTAATTTTTCCCTTTGTTGTGTCAAATACTCAATCTCATTCTTTGAAATTGATGCTATCTTAAAAGATTTCCATGCAGAGTCCCATTTGGGACCAACATGGGAATTATTCCATCTGCCCAATTCCGCCTGCCAACGCTTTCTTTCTGAATTGGTTGCAGCCGCAAACTTTTCCTCGAATTCTACTCGCTTCATAAGTTCTTGCTTTGTAAAATCATCAAACTCAACAATCTGTTTATTTTTGAGTTGAATACGGCTCTCTATTTCTTGAACTTGATCTTTAATTTCTGTAATCCAAAACGTGTTCTGAATAATGTTCTTTCCCGATTGCAGTGAAGCCAATACATACGAATAATGGAAATCCATTCGCGATGTCAGTTCAGACTTTTTACCTACCATCATTTCTTCTACAAGCAATGGCGATTCGGGTTCACGTATCGGAAGATAAATAACAATACCTTTGTCATCCTTTCCACGTCTGCCTGCCCGCCCCGCCATCTGCGTATATTCCGAAGGAGTCAACATTCGAAACTTATCTGAAATATCATCATACTTGCGATACGATGTGAACACTACTGTTTTCGTGGGCATGTTAATTCCAACAGCAAAGGTCTCTGTTGCAAACAAAACCTTAATAAGTCCTCGTCCAAATAGAATCTCAACAATCTCTTTCAAAACGGGTAGAAGACCGCTATGGTGATACGCAACGCCTTTTTCCAATAATGATTTTAGTTCATGGTACTGTTGAGAAGTCTGTAAATGCGTATATTTATGGAGATGAAAGTTTACAATATGTCGAACACTCGCAGAATCACTGGAATCAATCAAATTATTACTGACTTTCTTTGCCAGTTCTACACACATTCTTCGCGAGAACACAAAGAATAAGGCAGGAAGCTCCATACCAAATTCAATAAGCTTGTTCATTTTATCCACAAAACTCGTATCATGTTCTCCTCGCTTTACTACATTTTCACCCTCTTCACGCGCAGCCACTCTTTCTTTATGTTTTAGTTGTTGGTCTTGACGTTCATAATAACGCTGAACCCAACTTGCATACGCTTTCCTGTCAAACTTATCCTTTGAATCCATGACAACTGTTTTGTCAGGAAGTTGGTGCGACAAAGGAACTACACGATACTCAGTAGAAATCAAATGAATAGGCTTTTTCTTAATGTTTCCAATCCACTCTGCAAACCGTTCTGGTTTTTCAATCGTTGCAGAAAGCAAGACTAAATTGATTTCGGGAGGAAGTAATGCCAAACATTCTTCCCATACCTTTCCTCGATCGAAATCATTAATGTAATGAACTTCATCAAACACAACCGCATCTAGATTTTCCAGAGATAAGTTGGCAGTTACTCCAATACTTTCGGTTGTAGTTCCCACTTTGAACAACAGATTCCTCAGAATTTCAGTTGTCATAATAACCACATCTGCTTGTGGCATGAACTTAATATCGCCCGTCATAATTCCAACACTTGGAAACATCTGTTTCAAGTCATGAAACTTTTGGTTTGATAAAGATTTGATTGGTGTTGTATAGAAAACACGTTTGCCTTTTTTTAATGAATGGTGAATTTGAAACTCGCCAATGAGTGTTTTGCCCGAACCAGTTTTTGCTGTTACTAGAACGTTCTCATTATTTGAAATTGCATGTATCGCATGTTTCTGAAACGGATCCAATGGAAAATCAAAAGGAGTTTCCACTTCAATTGGCATAGCTGTATTCACAATTTTCAACATTTTCGTTAGGATAGTAAACCAAGCAAAAAATCAATCCGTTTTCTCTTTTAGACTTTTCGCAACAGTTCACGAGTAATAATGCCATGCGCTACTTTATACAGTATTTCATCGCAACCGCCCGCAGTATCTCCGTAAGTGCAGTCAAACACACTCTTATCCTCTGTTAGGCTGAATCTCCCAGTATCCTTCAACTGCTTGAAAACCAAGAACTGAAATTCATACCACTGGTGGCTACCACGTGCGCCAACAATCGTTTGGCCGACGCACTTGACAGTTCTTGCCTCTTCCGCGAGGTAATAATATGATCTATTCAGAATGTCACAAACACTTTCGACAACATCTGTTTCGTCAACAAATGTTTCCCATGCTTTGGCAGAGCTCAACTTCCTAACTCTGGTCTTGAGATCTTTTCCTTCTTGAAGGAATGCTTTGAACTCATCTTGCAAGCTCTTAAACTTAATAAAATCTTGGTAATCTGTGTTCATTTGTGCGCTTTAATACTCTTGATGTGCTTGAACTGAAAGAATCCGTTTTTTGCGTTATAGTTTTCATAACCGACTCCTAACTTCAAACAAATGGGTGACATACTCGGTGTCGAATTTTTGACGAACCCAAAGTCCGATACAACAGATATTAAACTACCCGATCTTGCAAGTATTGAACTACCTTCCTTCGGGGAAGCAGAGATGGACGCTCCCAAACTTGTTCCATCTTTTCATGATGCAGGTCCCACTCAAACCTCGGACGGATTGAGAAACATGAATGTATCTTCTTTCATGCCTTCAGGTCCTCGTATGTCTGACGAATATGTCATGAAGGAAAAGTATGAAATCCTGAGAAAGTTTGAACGTCTTCAGAAACTTGGTGTTCCAATTCGCAAGCGGTTCACTCTTGACTCCCCTTTGGAGGAAATGAAGATGGAGCTGGAATTCATTCGTCGCGAAAAGGCCATGGATCAAACCATTAAACAGTTTTGCGATTGGTATATTACCGGAATGTCTGCAATGGAATGGAGTTCGAAAAATGTTCCTTTGGTACAAGCGTTTGGTTTGAAACTCGATGGTCTTTCTGAATCTGCTCAAATGAATGTTGCCGATATGGAGGAAGATTTCGAAGAGCTTTATGATTTGTATGGCGACAAATTGAAAATGCATCCTCTAGTTCGTATTCCAATTCGTACATGTATGATGGTGTATATGGTTCACCTAACAAATCAGATGGCAATGAAGGCACCTGTTCCTAATATGGATCAGATTCTGAAATCAAATCCTGATATTGCACGACAGCTTTCCATGGCTGCAATGCAGCAACAAACTCAAGCTATGAAGGCTCCTCAAATGGCTCCACCAATGGCTCCTCCTTCAAATCCGCTGGCAGGCCTTTCAAACTTTATGAGTGGAATGATTCCTCCTGCTCCACAGCAAACAAGCGTACGTCCACCTCCTCCAAAAAATCTTGGATTCAAGCCTACAAAACCAAATCCTCAGCCACCTGCAGCAACAGTTCAACCTGCAAAAGAAATGAAGGCTCCTGTTAATATTGACGACTTGTTGAAATCTGTCAATGCTAACGTCGAGACAAAAAGTGTAAAGATGACACCTCCATCTGCTATGAAGAAACCAGGAGGTTCAACTGGCAAGAATAGCGTGACAATTAAACTTTAAATAAACTATTAAATTACTATAAATGCCCGATTGCAAACATTGTGAAGGCGCTGGAAGTGTATATCCTACTATTGTAGCTGAATGTAATTTTTGTTACAATCATCCTGAAGGCAAGAAGAAATGCTGTGAATGCCTTGGAAAAGGTTGGGTAAATCAAACAATTTCTTCTGTATGTGCTTCATGTGGAGGAACTGGACAGACATCTATTTGAATAAAGGTTTTTCTTCTTTATTGTATGCCGGTTGGTCCATATGACCTGCCAATCCTGCAGCTGCCCGCATTGCTAAATCAGGGTTTGTCATTCCTTCACGAGAAAATGGCCCCTTCCCTCGAAACAATCCTCCTGCAATCACTACGAATGCAGCCGTCAATAAAACAGACGTGATAATATCCCGAGTTCCGACAAAACAGACTGCAAACACAGACAGACGTCGAATAAGAATATTTTGACTATATTCGTTATCATCGTCGCTAAATTCATGTGCGATAAACCGGCTTCCTACATTCAGAAGGAGCATCATCATTCCAATAAAAAATGGAGAGCTTCCTAGTCGATTAATATACTCGATCATCCTTGCTTAGAAACTAGCAAAACTTTCTATTTTTACAGGAGCTGCTGCTTTCGGAGGAACTACTGCGGGCTTGGCAGCAGGTGGAGGCGTGCCCTTCTTCTGTGAATGCTGGGGGAGACGCGTATCGCCTTTCATTAAGGCCTTTACTAGGCCACTGACTTCTGGTGTAGGAACTCCTGCACTTTTTGGTTGAGCATGTTGTGTAGGTGTTTGTTGTTTAGGATCTAGGTACTCAGTAACATTGCCAACTGTCATTAAGAATGCAATCGCCAAAAATACGCCTACAAGTAAGCTCTTGTACATTGTTACAGCTAGAACACCGCCTAGTGCTACAACTGTTCCGACAGGGGACGATAGGAAGTCCTGAATGTGTCTCGGAGGAGGGTGTGTGTAGAAAGCCACATACCCTATTAGTAAAGCGACTACAACCAATTCTTGCATTGATGCTTTCATTTGTTTGAACGGGTTGTTAATATTTTTCTATGTGTGTTCCAATAAGTGGGAAATGGCAAGTTTAGAAGAAGTGTGGGGCTCTTCATTTCCTAAAAAACATCACAGTATGGCTTCTAAGTATCACCAAAAAGAAGAACCTCGTGATGCCGAGCGCGAAGGACGGGTGTTTCCTACTCCTGTCCACCGAACTCAAGCCGCTTTGCAGCGCCACAAGAAAACCATTGACGACCTTTCTCGAACCCTTCCAATCGTGAGAAGTGATGAGGAGGCGGAGTCGAACTATGGTCCTGCGAAAGTCGGAAATACCGAAGAGCACATGACCAATTATTCTTCCACAAAAGCAGGATACACAAAACCATTTTTTCCATCCGATGGTGGAACCGATTTTGCTTATGCTCCACCTTCTTTTCAGGAAGCGGCCCACGATATAAAACTAAATCAAATTATGCGAATGATTGAGCAAAACAAAGTTGGGTATGAAACTCCTTCTTCGCAGGATATGATGTTGTATATTTTCACAGGTGTATTCTTTCTGTTTACGTTTGACACATTTGTAAAGCTGGGAAAACGAATGGCTTAAAAACGGATTCTTTGATTCTATAAATTTGTATAGTAAAATGATCTCAACGAATATGGACTCACTTTTGAATGCAAATTTGGATGGAAGCTCTGCAACATTCAGCATGTTTGCTGGATATATGACGCCAGATCCGACTACACATGACACGTACTTCTTTCTCCGCAGGGAGCTGGATGTCACAGATATGAATAAATACAAAAAGGCATACAGTGAAGGAAAGATTCGCCACTGCAAGCCTTATAGGGGCGGCTGGTTTGATTATATTGTTCGCAAGGAGTTTACCACTCTTGAAGAGTGGATAAAGGATGCGGGTGACACGATGGAGAATGTTCTCTATGGTGTCAACCGAGTATACAGGCAGGACTGGCAGAAAACTCGCGAGGCTGGAAAGTATGTAGGACAAGCGCCTAAGTACGTGACTTTGGAAACGATTCTGGAGTATTACGGCTACGTCAAGCCGCCTCCTGCTGTAAACAGTTTTACAGATATCGCAAACGAGCTTAACATGAAGATTACGAATGAAGGCGGAAAGTGTCTTGTAAAGAAATCTGACGGTGTTATCGTGGTTGGGAAAATCATTGATATTAAGCAGTCTAAGTTCAGCAATACGCCTACACAGGTATGTATTCTTGTGCCTAAGACTACGAATAGCGGTTCATTTATCGCTTACGAATCTATGTCTGATTTACCTCGCGGTACTACTATCTATTTCCGAACTGACGATGGATTCTTTCATTCGATCGAGGAACTTATGAAGGAGTAAAAAAAGAAAAGAGTCGAAAGACCATTTTTTTATGCGCGTTCCGATACACGGGACTCAAACTGCGAAAAGTCGTCGAAGGAATTGTCCAACATTTCAATTTCAAAAGTTAGAGCAAACTCTCTTGGTGTTCTAGTAGGATTAGGTCCTACTACTACTAAGTCAGGCCAGTAAATGTAGTCTCGTGTTA
>Ga0214919_10011856_pt1 | contig 10813 bp, 9 predicted proteins | sample LL1503_MetaG_FD_177994 | JGI IMG/M metagenome (GOLD analysis project Ga0214919, IMG submission 177994) | Freshwater microbial communities from Lake Lanier, Atlanta, Georgia, United States - LL-1503 | ecosystem: Environmental > Aquatic > Freshwater > Lake | place: USA: Georgia | collected 2015-03-15
GCTGGATACACCGCACCTCCCTTAAAAACCGCGAGGTAGAGATGATGAACCTGGTCAGCTACCAGCGCATTGACGACCAGGGCCTGCACCTCCTGGCCGGCGACAAGCCCATGACGCTGGCGGTGGACACCATCGTGATCTGCGCCGGGCAGGAGCCGCAGCGCGAACTGCAAGCCGAACTGACAGCAGGCGGTGCAAGGGTTCATTTAATAGGCGGCGCAGACGAAGCCGCCGAACTGGACGCCAAGCGCGCCATCTTGCAAGGCACGCAACTGGCGCTGCAATGGGGTGCGCCAGCGCCCATCTCCGGACAAGCAGCAAAGGCCGCAGGCGCGCACCCGGCCTGAGCGAATTAGCCCTTGGAGTTAACAATAAATGCAGACCCCCCATGACCAAGCCGCAAAGGTCTTGGTCTTGCAACACTTAGCCGACGATGGCCCTGGCTATCTGGGTCAGTGGCTAGACGCCCAGGGCATCAGCTGGCATGTGTTCTGCGCCGACGACGGCGAGGTTTATCCGGCATCGGTCCGCGCTTATAAAGCCATGGCAGTGCTGGGCGGAGAATGGAGCGCCAATGACGATCGCCCCTCCCTGCGCCATGCCGAAGCGCTGATGCGCGAAGCCGATGCACTGGGTGTGCCCATCATCGGCCATTGCCTGGGCGGCCAATTGATGGCGCGTGCCTTGGGCGGCAAAGTTGAACGTGCAGCACAGCCCGAAATCGGCTGGATGCCGCTTCGCACCAGCGCCAGCGCCGCCGCGCGCTACTGGTTCGGCGACAGCACGGCGCCGAGCGGGCCTGATACAGCGCCTCGCGACCACACGGTGTACCAATGGCACCGCGACAGCTTTGTGACCTTGCCACCAGGCGCGGAGTTGATCGCCTCCTCGCCGGCCTGTGCGCACCAAGCCTTTGCCATCGGCCCACACTTAGGTATGCAGTTCCACATCGAAATCAACGCCGAAAAAATTGCCCGCTGGATGGCCGAACCAGGCGCATCCTTTGAACGTCTGGTGGAGCGTTGGCCTGGCAGTGTGCAAAGCTTGGAGGCTATGGCGGCGTCTAGTGAGCGCTATTTGGCTCATAGCCATGCGCTGGCTGACAGGATTTATAGCGCTTGGCGGGAGCGGTGGCTGAGGTAAGACGCCGGCAGGCGGAACACCAAAACAAAAAGGGCCGAAGGGCCCTTTTTTCAAAAATTGAACGCAAACCTATCAAGTCTTAAACAAGCCCAACTGGTAGAGGTCAAAGTTTTTGGCGTTGGGCAGCACGGCAGGCATATCGGTCTTGCTCACGCCAAACCACTGAGCCAACTCTGCGCCCATTTGATCGGTGGAGGTCGAAGGCAGCAGGCGACCGCTGCCCACCTGCGCGTTGTGGGTGATGCCGATCTCAGGTGCTTGCCCAAAATACTGTCCCCCTTGCACCGCGCCCCCCATCACAAAATGGTGACTGCCCCAGCCGTGGTCTGAACCATCACCATTGGACGACAGAGTGCGACCAAAATCAGATGCAGTGAAACTGCTGACCTGCGAAGACGTACCCAAATACCGCATGGCAGTGTCAAACTCCAGCGAAGCAGTGCTCAATTTTTGCAGCAAGGCGGGGTGCTGATCAGGCAAAAAATCGTGCAGATCAAAACCGCCCATGCCCACCATGAATACCTGCCTGCGTACGCCGAGTGTGGCTTGCTTCTCGATCAAGCGGGCTACCATTTTCAATTGCGCCGACAGGGTGTTGGTGCCAGACGTTGGAAACAAGTTGCTCAACGCTGTGCTGGCATTGGCGCCAATGGCATTGGCCACACTGTCGTAAGTGCTCAATGCCCTTTGCGTGATTTGGCTGTGTGCATTGCCCAGCAAATGCATTCCGCTTTGTGTCATCAGGGTTTGCAAAGCCGTGGCACAGGCCGAAGAGCCAAAAAGGGACTTGCCTTTGATGGCGTTCACGGTGGTCGCGCCGGTGGTGCTCATTTGGTAAGAAATGGATTGCTGCCCCGACAAATACAGCGCATTTCCATTGACCGAAATGCAGGTCAGTGCCGAGGCGTTGTTGCCGCTCAGCAGCAGATCAGCCGCGCGTCCGCCCCAACCCGAGGCGCTGCCTTCGGTTTGGAAAGACGATTGCCAATACGCTTGCTGGTCATTGTGTGAAAACAGCTTCGGTGGTAAGGGCACCGATTTGTTGTCGTATTGAGTCCGTGTCGTGGGTACGATCAAGGGACCCACATTCATCACAATTCCCGCGCGGCCCGCGTCAAACAAAGTTTTCATGCCGGTCATTTGTGGGTTCAAAGCCATTTGCCTGCCGCCTGACAAAGGCGCGTTCAATGCCGTCGTAGCCAGGCTGGCGCGCGTCAAAGCAATGCCTTCGTAGGGGCCGGTGATGACCGTACCTTTGCGAATCGCATAGTAGGCGTTGTAGTTGGTCAGGTCATAAGGCAGCACGGTGTTGTAGTGGTCGTTCGCTCCGTACAAAAATATACACACCAGGGCTTTGTAGTCGGTGGCAGATTGCGCTGCTGCGTTGGCCATCGCCACCAGACTTGCCGCCAGAGGCGTGGCGGTGCGTGCGAAGGCCAAGGCTGCGCCCTGTTTCAACAAGGCGCGGCGGGTGGTTTTGGGAGCTGTTGCCATCTCAGCCTCATTGTTGAATCAAATAGTCGTTGCTGCTCATAACCAGCACGATGGCAGCGTACACCCTGTTAAGCAGACCCGCGTCTGTGGTGGCGGCGATGGTGGTCACGGCTTGCGACATGAGCGTGCAGTTGGCTGCGCTGATGGCCCCGGCGGCCAGGTGCAAGTTCAAGTGGTCGATCAAATTTACAGGTGTGGCGGCTAAAGCCTTTTCGGTGCTGTAGGCCACCTTGACGACACGGGCATTGTTCACTGTGCCCGCTATGTAGTTGACATAACCTACCACCGAAGGTTCGTCGGCAATTTGCAACTCCGGCGCGACCAATTGGGCTTGACTTAAAGCGGTGTTGGGTGGCGAGTAGCCCGGGCGGAAATAATTGAACACGCTGCTCGCATACAAAGGCATTTGGTTCAAGGTGGTTTCAGAGCTTGTGTTACCCAAGGCCCATAAGCCATCGACGTTGGTGACGCCAAAGGTACGCCCCCACTGCACCAGCCGCACCATGGGCTCGCGTAATTTACCAAAGGTGATGGAACTACTGCTCGAGCGTACTTGCGTATCCATAAGTATGGCAGTCCAGACCGCTTTCATGTCGCCACGTACGCCACTGCCGTTGTTGATAAAGACCTTGGCCACCCGATCGATGTAAGCAGCGCTGGGGTTACTGGTCACCAGCCGCTGGATCAATTGCTTTGCAATGAAAGGGGCTGTGTTAGGGTGCATAAATAAAGCGTCTAGTGCAATGCGAAGGCTCTCTGTGCCGAGTGTGCCTGCAGGGATGACTGTGCCCAAGAAGCTTTTCGCTTCAGGGCTGTGCAAACTCGCGTTCAAGGCCATTGGCAAACCCTGGCGGTAAGCCGATGAGGCCAAGGTGCCGGTGGGGTCGGTGCCGGCCGCCAAGTCCCAACCGGTAAAAACTTTGGCCAAACCCTGAATGTCGTTGTTGTCGTAGGTCTCGATGGGCTGGCCTTGTGCGTTCAGTTGCAAGCTGCCGTCGGTGTTGAGTTTGTACAAACCGATGGTGAACAGCTGCAACACCTCGCGGGCATAGTTTTCATCGGGCGCGCGCCCGGTGGCGGTATTGGCTTTCTGGTTGCCCTTCATGTTGAGGTAGGTTCCCATGGCCGAGCTTAAAGTCACGGCTTCGAGCAGGCTGCGAAAGTTGCCGAAGACATTTTTTTCCAGATTTTCCCAGTGATTGGCAATGGCGAAATTCTTCCAGCTGATGGGTAAGCCCAGTGCGGAGACCACAAACAACTCGCTCAAGGCGAGTACAGCGCGTTGGCGAAATGCATCGGGTGCGGTGAACAGCTTGTTCCAGACGGCGCCGGTCCAGCCGCCATCGCCATTGATGTTGCTGCTCACAGTGGCGTCGTTGTAGCCTTTCTCAATGAGCCATGACGTCATGCTTTGCGACGGGGGCGCGGCCATCTGTTGCGTGAGCCAGGCGCTCAAGCCCTGATCGGTCAAGGCCTTCAGGGTGCTCGGGTTGGCCCCCCATGCGGCCTGCCCTAAAAAGCGCGAGGCTTGCTCGGGCGTGAGTCCTGCCGGTGTGGGCGATGGCAGAGGTGATGTGCCAGAACCCCCACCCCCGCAGGCAGCCAGTAAAGCAGAAGGCGCGGCAACCTTGAACGCCAAGTTCAATGAACTCGCGCTTGGCGTATCCTCAAACTGTGGGGAGGCTTGAGCGGTGTCGGTAGTGTCCGGTGGCATTGCCCAGGTCGCTTTCAACGGTAAGATTTTGTGGTTTTCATGCGAGCAATGCTTTGGGCATGAATGGGCGATTATGTGCAAAAACAGTGACATAAAGCCCCACTTTGTGGGTAACGGCAGGGTCTGGTACGGGTAACAGTGCCCCTACCCATTTGATTACCCCTAAAACCCCTACTTCAAGATTACCAGAGAGACGCAAGAAAACAAAAAAGCCCCGGTTCCACAGGGGAACAAGGGCTTCTAGGCGGACTACTTACACGGCTGGAGACCGTTGAGAACCGAATTCTGGCGGAGAAGGCGGGATTCGAACCCGCGGAGGGTTTTACCCCTCGCACGCTTTCCAGGCGTGTGACTTAAACCGCTCATCCACCTCTCCAGAGCCGCCAAGTTTAACCCGAGTCAGTTGCCTTGCCCGCAGCGCGCTGGCGCACATCGTGATTCACCAGGCTAAAGCCGCGCTGTTTGTAGCTTTTCCAGCGCTGGCGGGCCTCTTGGATGGCATGTTCGTCGCCAGATACCAATTCAATCACGCGCTCGCGCTTGTGCGGGTCGTCTGGTTGTTGGTCGCTCATATTGATGAGCACTGACTGCTGCGCGAGGTCAGTGGGCACCTGCGCTGCCAATAAGACGGGGCTGTGGGCCGCGATAGAGGCCGGGCCGTCAGCCAGGGCGTGGGGGGTGAAGCCTGTGGCCTCATCGGCCCACAGCACCGCGTCCAGGCGCCGCAGCATGGCGGGGTCGCCAAGAACGAGCGCTTGCGCGCCGCTGGCCAGGACTTTGCGCACCAGGCGGCAGCCATAGGCCACCCTGTCCTCGATACCAATATGGAAATCGACTTGCGTCACTTCGCTTGCACAGGCCCCAGCAGGTATTCCACCAACAGGCCCACCGGCCGGCCGGTCGCGCCTTTTTGCGCACCGCTCTTCCAGGCACTGCCCGCAATGTCCAAATGCGCCCAGGGGAATTTTTCGGTGAAGCGTTGTAAAAACTTAGCTGCCGTCACCGCCCCGGCAGCGCGCCCGGCCACGTTGGCCACATCGGCAAAATTGGTTTTCAAGCCCTCGGCGTAGTCTTCGTCAAGGGGCATGCGCCAGCACAGGTCTTGCGACCGGTCGCCCGCGTTGGCCAGGGACTGGGCCAGGTCTTCATGGTCCGAGAACATGCCGGTGCGCACTGCGCCCAAAGCAACCACACAAGCGCCCGTCAGGGTGGCGATGTCCACCACCGCCGTGGGCTTGAAGCGCTCTGCGTAAGTTAGCGCGTCGCACAAAATAAGGCGGCCTTCGGCGTCGGTATTGAGAATTTCAATCGTTTGGCCACTCATGCTGGTTACTACATCGCCGGGTTTGACGGCTTTGCCGTTGATCAGGTTTTCGCAGGAGGGAATCAGACCCACCACGTTAATGGCGGGTTTGAGCAGCGACAAGGCCTTGAAGGTGCCCAGCACACTGGCTGCGCCGCACATGTCGAACTTCATTTCGTCCATTTCGGGCGCGGGCTTAATCGAGATGCCACCGCTGTCAAAGGTAATGCCTTTGCCCACCAAAACCGAGGGAGCTTTGGCTTTAGACGCGCCTTCGTAGCGCAGCACAATAAAGCGCAATGGCTGGTCCGACCCCTGGGCCACGGCCATGAAGGAACCCATACCTAGCTTGGCCACTTCGCGCGGACCCAGCACCGTGCAGCTGATTTTGGGGTGCTTGGCAAGCGCCTGGGCAGCACCGGCCAAATCGGTCGGCGTGGCCATGTTGGCCGGACGGTTGGCCCATTCTTTGGCCAGTTCTATTCCGGCGACCACGGCCACCGTCCGGTCAAAGACGGTTTTGACCTCGGCCACATTGCGCACTGCGATCAGGGTTTTTTGCAGGCTGCGCGGCTGTGGCTTGGATTTGCTGGTGGTGTAAACATAGGTGCTATCGGCTACTGCCAGCACGGCGGCACGCGCGGCGTCGGCGCTGGCCGCACCGGCAAAGCACACGACCAAGCGCTTCAGACTGGGCGATTTGCCCAGGCCCAAGCCCGCTTGCAAGGCGCTTTTGACCTGCCGGGCTTTGCCCTCGCCAGCGCTGGCTAGCACCACCCGCACGGCAGCGCACTGGCTGGGGCGGTACAGCGCCAGGCATTTGCCCACGCCGGTTTCCAGGTCGCCAGATTTGAGGGCGCCGCCTACCAGCTGGGATACCTCGTCTTTTGCCGGCTTGAAGTCCTTGGGCACAAGCACCACCAGCAAGTCACATTTTTCAGCTGCGGCGGCGACTAAGTCCAAGGCTTTGATTTCAAAGTTCATAATTGACCCTTTCTACGGTACCCATGTTATTCCATTCCTCCATCCGCAAGGAACTCGCGCGCACCTTTGGTGCCACACTCGTGATTTTGATCACTGTGGTGATGACCACGACCGTAATCCGGACATTGGGCGAGGCTACCCGTGGCCTGTTTGCCCCCACGGACGTGATGATCATCATGGGCTACACAGTGCTGTCCCAGCTGCCCGCGATTTTGTCGTTCAGCCTGTTTCTGTCTATCGTCAGCGTGCTGACCCGTATGTACCGCGACAGCGAGATGGTGATCTGGCTGGGCAGTGGCAGAGGCCTGACATCGCTGATCCGCCCGCTTTTGCGCTTTGCCTGGCCAGTTTTTGTGCTGATCCTGACCCTTGCGCTGCTGGTATTGCCCTGGGCTTTCAGCCAAATTGAAGACTTGCGCGATCAGTTCCAAAAGCGCAGCGATGTCTCCAGAGTGGAGCCAGGCCAGTTCCAGGAATCTGCCAATGGAGACAAAGTATTTTTCATCGACAAAGACAGCTCCAACAAAGAGCAAGGCATCAATGTGTTTATGGTGACGCGGGAGCGAGGTATAGAAACCGTGACTTCCGCCGACCGTGGCACGGTGCAGGTCGATGATGGACAAAAACGGCTGGTGCTCGAAAACGGTCAGCGCGTGGAAATCGCCATGGATACCCGCCAGAGCAACTTCAGCACCTTCGAGCGCTACACCATCAAGCTCGGCTATGACGCACCAAGCGCCCGCAATTTCGTACCTGCCTCGACCTTAGCCACCAAGGACTTATTGGCCTCCCCATTACCTGCGCACCGGGGCGAACTGGTCTGGCGTGCTGGCTTTTTTTTGGCGGCGGTGAATGTGATTTTTCTGGGCCTGGCGGTCTCTGGCTTTAACCCGCGCGTGGGCCGAGCGAACAACCTGATTTTTGCGTTTATGGCGTACCTGGTTTATTTCAATATGCTGGCCTTGGGCAAAAACTGGGTGGAAACCGGTCGGATGCCGGCCGGGCAGCTCTTGCTGTATCTACATGGCGGGGTGTTTGCCATCAGTATGGTGTGGCTGACGGTACGCCACAACCATTGGGCTTTGCGCCTGCCCGCACGATGGCACAGGGGAGCGCGCCAATGAGGACCATGCGCAAACTGCTGTATGTCGAGGTGCTGGCTGCGGTGGCGCTGGTGCTATTTGCGTTTAACGCCCTGTTTTTGTTCTTTGATCTGACCGAAGAGCTCAATGCCATAGAAAACAACAAGGCGCTGGGCTACACCGTCAGCAAAGCGTTGGTGTATGTGGCCTTGATGATCCCCAGCCATATCTACGAACTCATGCCCATTGCAGTGCTAATCGGCACTATTTTTGTTATGGCGCGGCTAGCGCAAAGCTCGGAATTCACCATTTTGCGCACCAGCGGACTGGGGCCCTGGCAGGCGCTGCGCACCCTCATGCTGCTGGGCCTGGGCTTTGTCACGCTTACTTTTGCCCTGGGCGATTACTTGGCGCCTTTGGCAGACAAGACGGCCCAAGCCATCAAAGCCCAGGCGCTGGGCCAAATATCACTAGGGCGAACTGGGGCCTGGATCAAAGACAAGCAGACCTACAGCAGCTTCTCGGTGAACGTCAGCGCGCTAGAGGGCACCACCGGCATGAAAGGTATTCGTATCTTTGAACTGGACAACAAGGGGCATATCGTCTCAGTCATGCAAGCGGCCGGTGGGGAGTTCGGACCCGGGCAATCCTGGTCTTTGCTCGACGTAATGCGCACCGAGTTTGTGAACATGAGCACGCCCCAGGCGCAAGCGAGCACCACGCGCCATGCGCAGCTCACTTGGCTTAACCAAATCAGCGCGGAAATGGTGGCCTCGGCTTTGCTCCGCCCCGAGCGCATGGGCACGCTGGAGTTATTTCAGTACGTGCGCCACCTCGACGCCAACGGGCAGTCAGCGCAAAAATACGAGATCCAGTTTTGGAAAAAAGTGTTTTACCCGCTCAGCTGCCTGGTGATGGTGATGCTGGCGCTGCCCTTTGCCTATCTGCACTTTCGCAGCACCGGCACCACGCCCATGGTGTTTGTCGGCGTGATGGCCGGGATCAGCTTTGTGCTGCTCAATAACTTGGTGGGGGATTTGGGCTATTTACAAGGTTGGCAAGCCTGGTTTACCGCTGCGCTGCCTGGCCTGATTTATTCCTTTATTTCCCTGGCGGCATTTGGCTGGTTGGTGGCACGCCAATGAACACAGCAGACCAGCGCGCGCAGCGCGCCATCATCCTATTTGCCCACGGTTCGCGCGACCCGCTATGGCATCGCCCTATCCAGGCGGTGGCCGATGCCATTGCCTTGCGCGCGCCCGCCACGCCGGTGGCGTGTGCTTATTTGGAGCTCAGCACGCCCGATTTGCACACGGCATGCGAGGGCCTGATTCGCCAAGGTGTCAGCGCACTGACCATCGTTCCCCTGTTCCTGGGCGTGGGCAAGCATGCGCGTGAGGACTTGCCGGCCCTTATGGCACAGATGCGCCAGAACTGGCCCACGGTGGACTTTCAATTGCAGACAGCCGTGGGCGAAAACCCCCGTTTGATTGAGCTCCTGGCAGACATCGCGCTGGCCTAGGGCAGAGGAAAAACTTAAATTAGTGCATAATGAATTGATTCTTTAGCTTAATTTAGTTATGAACCTTCACCAATTTCGCTTTGTCCAGGAAGCCGTACGGCACAACCTGAACCTGACCGAAGCAGCAAAGGCCTTGCACACCTCCCAGCCCGGAGTTTCCAAAGCGATTATTGAATTGGAACAGGAGCTAGGCATTGAAATTTTTACCCGACATGGCAAGCGCCTCAAGCGGGTCACCGAGCCGGGGCGCTACGTGGTCAGCAGCATTGACCTGATACTGCGTGAACTAGGCAACCTCAAACGCATTGGCGAGCAGTACAGCCAGGAGGACAGCGGCACCCTGTCCATAGCGACCACCCATACCCAGGCGCGCTATGTGTTGCCAGAAAAAGTGGCCAGCCTGCGTGCCAGTTTCCCCAAAGTCAATATCAGCCTACACCAGGGCGCACCCGACCAGGTAGCGCGCATGTTGATCGACGAGGTGGCCGAAATCGGCATCGCCACCGAGTCCCTGGCCTCATACCCCGAACTGGTGACCCTGCCTTGCTACGAATGGCAGCACATGTTGGTGATGCCGGTAGACCATCCTTTGGCTGCGCGCACGCGCATTACCTTAGAAGACGTGGCTGCCGAGCCGCTGATTACCTACCACCCGTCCTTTACCGGCCGCACCAAAATCGATGCTGCCTTCGCCGCACGCAAATTGCAGCCGCGCATTGCGCTAGAGGCCATTGACTCGGACGTCATCACCACCTATGTGCGCCTGGGTTTAGGCCTCGGTATTGCCGCCGAAATGGCGGTGCGTGACCTGCAAGCGGACGGAGGAAAAAGTGGCCTGGTGGTGCGCCCCGCCGGCCATTTGTTTGGCCAGAATATGACCCGCGTGGCATTCAAGCGCAGTGCCTATTTGCGCAATTTTGTCTACACCTTTACCGAACTGCTCAGCGAGCGCCTCAATCGCCAGACCGTGGAGCGGGCCATGGGCGGCCACTTCACCGATTCGGATATTTAACGCGCCCTTGCCACCATGCCACACAACACCTCTGCGTCCCCCGCTTTTTCAACCCCGGCGCTGCGCAGTCGACTACCTGAAGTCGGAACCACGATTTTCACCGTCATGTCGGCGCTTGCCACCGAACACCAATCGGTCAACTTGGGCCAGGGATTCCCAGACTTTGCTTGCGACCCGGCGTTACTGGACGCCGTCAGTCAGGCCATGCACCAAGGGCACAACCAGTACCCGCCCATGGCCGGCGTGCTAAGCCTGCGCCAGGCCGTGGCCGAAAAAATAGAGCGTCTGTATGGCCGCAGCTACCGCGCGGCAGACGAAATCACCATTACCGCTGGCGCCACCCAAGCCATTATTTCTATCGTGTTGGCCGTGGTGCATCCCGGCGACGAAGTAATCGTGCTGGAGCCTTGCTACGACAGCTATTTGCCCAATATCGCCTTAGCCGGTGGCGTGGCGGTACGCGTGCCCTTAACACCCGGCAGCTTCCGCCCGGACTTTGACAAGATTGCCGCGGCCATCAGCCCGCGCACCCGTTGCATCATCATCAATTCGCCCCATA
>Ga0214919_10011857_pt1 | contig 10813 bp, 6 predicted proteins | sample LL1503_MetaG_FD_177994 | JGI IMG/M metagenome (GOLD analysis project Ga0214919, IMG submission 177994) | Freshwater microbial communities from Lake Lanier, Atlanta, Georgia, United States - LL-1503 | ecosystem: Environmental > Aquatic > Freshwater > Lake | place: USA: Georgia | collected 2015-03-15
AAATTCGTGGCCAAGGCGAACAACTGGGCCGCGACATGAACGAGGCGCAGCGCCGCCAGGCCGAGCAAATCAAACGCTTGGAAGAGCGCTTGCAGCGCATGGAGCCCTTTAAAGTAAGCCACGAGGGTGGCGAATTTTTGGCTGAAGCAGGTGAAAAGCGCATGTTCGATGCCGCGCTGGCGAGTTTTCGCGGTGGGGAATTCGAGGCCGCACAAAATACCTTTGCAGATTTTCTGGGCCGGTACCCGCAGAGTGGCTACGGCAACTCGGCCTTGTTTTGGCTGGGTAACGCGCAGTTTGTGCTGAAAAACTACCCCACGGCCGTCGCCAGTTTTCGAAAAATGATTGCGCGCAGTCCCTCGTATTCACGCGTGCCTGAAGCTTGGCTGGCTATTTCGAATTGCCAACTCGAACTCAAAGACCTGGCACTGGCCCGCAAAACACTGGAAGACCTGGTGGCGAATTTCCCGCAAAGCGAAGCGGCGGATATTGCCAAAGAGCGGCTGGCACGTATGAAGCAGCAACAGCAGCAGCAGTAATAGTAGGCTAGACGGCGCTACTGAATTTTCCAAGCACCTCCGCCATGGCAGAACCTGATGCTTGCCAGCCCATGGATGCCGATAGGCGCTTTGGCGGACTCGACCGCTTATACGGTGCGGCTGGAGCTGGCGGAATCCGGCGCTCGCATGTAGTGGTAGTCGGGCTGGGGGGCGTTGGCTCCTGGGCCGCTGAAGCACTAGCGCGCAGCGGCATTCAGCGCATTACGCTCATTGATATGGACCATGTAGCCGAGTCCAATATCAACCGCCAAATACAGGCGCTCAGCACTACCTTGGGCGTCTCCAAAATTGATGCCATGGCCCAGCGCATTGCGCTCATAAACCCCAATTGCCAGGTGCAGGGTATTGACGACTTCGTAGCTCAGGACAATTGGGAAGCCCTTGTGCCTCAGGACGCCGATGCCGTTATTGATGCCTGCGATCAAGTACTCGCCAAGACGGCGATGGCCTATTGGGCGCTGCACACGCGTAAGCTTTTCATTACGGTAGGCGCAGCTGGCGGAAAGCGTATGGCCCACCAAGTATCCGTTGGGGACTTGAGTAGCTGCACTCACGACCCATTGCTAGCCAAAGTGCGCTACCGCCTGCGCAAACACCATGGCGCACCGCGTGATGGCAAGAAGATGCATGTCAGCTGCGTGTTTAGCGCCGAAGCAGTGCAAGCAGCGCAAGCGAAAGTGCAGGGGCAAACCGATAACAGCCTTAATTGCCATGGCTACGGCTCTAGCGTAGCTGTGACCGCCAGTTTTGGCATGAGTGCGGCAGGTTGGGTAATGAACCAACTTTCTACACGCAAGAGTTAGGCAAATAAACAAGGCTATAATTTAAGGCTTGGCAGTAAGTCTCAAGCTTATTGACGGGACGTTAGCTCAGTTGGTAGAGCAGCGGACTTTTAATCCGTTTGTCGTGGGTTCGACCCCCGCACGTCCCACCAGATTCATTCTTGCTAAAGCCACCGTTTCCCTGCGGTGGCTTTTGTCTTTGTGGGATTGGATTGTTGTTTGCCCCTGTCAGGTGCGGTGGTGATTGCATCACTTACCCTCACAGCCCAGGCTGCAATCCCATCCCGCCAAACCCCGCCACATTCCGCCACCAACCCACCCACACAGATAGTCCTGCGTGATGGTGCATTGACCGTTTATCGCCGCAGCCGCAGCCAACGCTACCAATGCCGCTTCAGGTTGGCTTCAGGTGCTTGGCACAGACTGACTACGGGTGCCAGCAGCATAGAAGCAGCCATAGCCCGTGCCTGCGACATATATGACGAAGCCCGCTACCGCACCAGGCTGGGTCTAGCACACCGAACACACCTATTTGCACACATCGCCCAACTCACACTGGCGGAACTCGGGGCTCAGGTGGATGCTGCTGAGGGTAGAACGGCTTACAGCACCTACATCACCTGCATAGAAAAGTATTTCATTCCTTACTTTGGTGACAGGTACTTGGAACAACTGGAGCACAGGGACATACAGGCGTTTGAACTATGGCGGGATAGGCAAATGGCTAGGCGGCCCAAAACCAGCACACTCAACAACTTTACGGTGGCGTGGAACAGGGTGGTCGCCACAGCGGTAAAACACGGCTACATCAGCGAGCGAGTGCCAGTGCCCAAACTCAGCAACAGGGGGCTAAAGGGCGCAAGCCGTCCAGCCTTTGATGCAGGGGAGATTGAACAACTGCTCGCTTACATGGAAACTTGGAAAGATAAAGCGGTAAAGCAAATAGAAAAGGAAATCCGTTACCTGCTGGTGGATTACGTGCAAATGCTGCTTTACGCCGGTATGCGGCACGGCACGGAGGCTATGGGCATTTGCTGGCGGCACTTGGAGTGGCACACGGACAAGGGCACGAGGTATTTGCGGGTATGGGTGGATGGAAAGACCGGAGGCAGGTGGCTGATAGCCAGGCACCAGTCGGTGGCGGTACTAAAGCGGCTGCATCAAAGACAAGCAGACATACAGCACTGGGAGTTTGAAGCGTTATTCCAGCAGAGATTAAGTCAGAAATTATTTCGCATCAATAATGGTTATCAGCCTGTGAGTTTGAACGGCACGTTTAGGCGGCTTTTGCGGGATGCTGGTTTATTGGTGGATGGGGCAGGGAAAACCCGCACTCTTTATTCGCTAAGACACACCTATGCTACGCAGGCACTGCTGGCTAACAGGACGGACATACACACGCTGGCAAGGCAGATGGGCAATAGTGCTGCCATGATTGAGCGGCACTACAGCAAATTAACGGCTACTATGGCGGCGGACAGGTTGGCTTGAGGTTTGGTAGTTGGTGAAGTGTCCTTTTAAACGACAGGTACGAATAACTAAACGTTGGAATTATTGATATGAAAATATTCGCTGGTTTGATTGTTTCAATATCTATTGTGCTGGCTGGATGCGGTGGTGGTGCAGGTGGAGGTGGGAGCCAAATTCCCATAACGGATCCCGTTAAAGTCACAATAAAGGGTACTGCTGCGATGGGCGCGCCGATGGCTGGTGCAACCATTTTGGTGGTCGATGCATCTGGTGCAGAAGTCTGTACGGCAACTGCCGGTCAGGATGGTGCCTACACCTGTGTTCTATCTGCCGATCCAAAGAGCCCCTTAGTGGTGTCGGCCACCAATGGCGATGTCACCTATTACGCGCCGCTGGTCGAGTCCAAATCCGGCACGGTCAATCTCACAAAGCTGACCACCTTGCTTGCGGCCCAGTTGTCGCCCACCGGGGAGCCATCTTCGCTGGCCGCCCAAATTCGAGATGGCAGCGCTAAGGTCACCGTAGCGGACTTAAAACAAAAAACGGACGACCTGCGCGCGGCACTTCAGCCTTTGCTCACCAACGCAGGCAATGACATTGACCCAATTTCTGGGAAATTTAGCGCAGACGGGACTGGGCATGACAAGGTGCTGATGGCGCTTGACGTTTTGATTAAACCAACCAATGGAAAGTCCAATATTAATGTTACTGTCAAAACAGAATTTCAAGTAGGAGCTGAACTGCCAGCGATAACATTTGTTGCCGGAGAAAAGCCACCCAAACTACCGGAATCAGTCGCTACTAGTAAATTGCCCGCATCCGACGAAGACACTTTAATCGCTAACTTTATTAAGCGTGCGAATGATTGCTACGCGTTACCAAAATCAACCAGGGTAAGTATAGATAATAAAAATGTAATCGCACTGGAATGTCGGGGCTTATTTCCAGCAGATGAACCTAACAACTACAAAGACGATGGTAAAAAGGTAGGAGCAACGGGTGCATTTTCCGGCCTCTTCGCCGATTCCGCTACTGGGGCTTCATTTACCAAACCTGAATTAGAGTTTCGATATAAGGACGATCAAATTCGATTACGGTTTTCGGTCAAGCAGAAAAACGGCGATGAAACTTTTCAAAGACTGCAACTTAAGTTGTATGGTTCGGGCTATCGGGCATTGGGGAATCAATACGCCTATGAATTTTGGGTGCGACCATGGACTGAGGAGAGAAAATTAATTAACCGAAACGATTTAAATTATTACTCTACTGGCTTTAATGTTTATGTAAATAACTTTCAAAGTAATGGGGTTTCTAAATTTACAAAAGTAATTGTGACTCCCCCTGGTGGCTTTACTCCATTTGAACTTTTCCCATCTCCTGCATTAGATTATTTGCTAATTAAAATTAACGGAAAGCTATACACCACAAATATTTTGAGACTTGCTGGTCGTTATATTTCTACACCTGGTACTGTTCTAGGAAAAATAGTGAGTCTGCCGCGCGATATTACAGAAGGCTTGATTTGGCTTTCTTCGCCTTCAGGTAAAAGTGGGGATTGGTCTGACCTTGAAATTGATCAGATACCAGAATTAACACGATGGACAGCTGATTTTTATCTAACGGATGGAACCATTGCTACGCAATACTATGAAACTGGAGTTGGTCCGCTAACGATACCAGAATTGATACGTAGTCGATGGGCCCAATTAACGGATGCCAACTATCGTGACTTTGTTTCCAATTCCATATCCTCTGGAGGTGTGAATTTCGCAAATGGTTACAGTAGCTATCCGGTTACATGGACGGTACCTGACGGCGCATATTCTCCATCATTAATTCAAACACAAGGAATTTCGTCTTCAACTCGGTTCAATGATAATCAAAGCGTTATGCTCACTGACAGGACAGGAGTTATCGCCTGTAGTGCTCAAAGCGTCTTTGATAAGCATTGTGAAAGTCAGCTATATATTGACAACCTATCCCTATTTGTCGCTGATAAACGCAATATGTTGTTTGCTTCACAATATTTTAGTTATTTGATTCCAAAATGAAAAAAATATTGAGGGAAATGTATTTTGATCGTCGCAAATTAAATTCTTAACGCGATAGCTATAGTGCCATCTTATAATTGGTATTACAAAAAAGGGGCTGGTGATATGTTGCGCAGTCACTGCTGGCGAGCAGATTCAGCCACCGCAACCACTACGTTAATCATCTCCGCAAGTGGTACTTGATCCCGCAACTGAACGGTTCAACTTTTATTCATTGAGACACACCTATGCTACGCAGGCACTGCTGGCTAACAGGACGGACATACACACGCTGGCTCGGCAGATGGGCAATAGTGCGGCGATGATTGAGCGGCACTACAGCAAATTAACGGCTACTATGGCGGCGGATAGGTTGGCTTGATGTTGGTGGTGGTGAAGTGTTGTTTTAAACGACATGTACGAATAACTAAACGTTGGAGTTGAGATGAAAATCTTTGTTGGGTTAATTCTATTGATTTCAGTGTTGTTGGCTGGCTGTGGGGGCGGTGGTGGCGAAATAGTACCGGCGGCAGAGAGTGCTGTATGGGCTAAATATGGATTGAAAAAGCCTAGTCCAAGTTCCATAATTACTTCCGCAAGTGATAACTTCAAGTCTTACACAGCGACAATTCGTAACGATCAAGCAATAAAAGTTCTAGCACAAACCGGTGTTGATGCGACTTTGACTGCTTGGGTCCAAGACGGTGCAAAATTTGTTGCTACGAGATTTAATTATCCAAAGTTTTCAAAGCCGTTTTTAGATGTAATTGCAATAGATGAGCAATGGCTCCTAAATACTTATATCTCGGAGGGCTTTTCAAATCCCCAGTCTCAATCTCGGGTTGTCGCTTTTCGGCTGGGAGCACCTGCATTCGGTGGATCAGACACAAATACATGGAATTACGCAACTATCAATAGTAAAAATTTACTAGTTACTGATAAAGTAGGGATGGCACAAACGCCAGGTCACGAGTTGTTTCATGCAATTCAAGAAACATTAGCAAAGGGACAAACGCCTGGACCTAAAGGGGAATTGATACCTAATTGGTATTGGGAAGGTGCCGCGACGTTCGTGGGATTACAGACGGCTGATGGTTTGAAGGTTGTTGATTATTTGACTTTAGGTAGGCCGAATATGGTAGTACGTTTCAAGAATGGACCGGTTCAAACTAGATCTTTAAATCTAAGCGAAATTAAGGCAAATGACTCTACGACTGATCCTTATGCAATAGGATTCTCTGCTATTGAATTTTTGGTTTCACAGGTTGGGATGCAAAAAATGATTGATGTATGTGCAGCATTGGGTTCAGGTAAGAACTTCGGAGATGCTTTTAAACAAGGAACGGGCATTGAACTGGTAGATTTCTATGCGATGTTTGACGAAGTCAGAGGCGGGTTGGAATTTTCTAAGAATTGAAATCCGGTTGAGAATTGGTATTGAAAGCCATTTACTTTTGTTGAATAATCAAGTTTAGAAACGAACCCTCTATTAAATCAGGCAGTTCCAAGCAACTTTAGAACTTCTGGTTTGGTGTTGATATACATAGGGTTTCCAGGCAGATGGGCAATAGTACGGCGATGATTGAGAGGCACTACAGCAAATTGACGGCCACTATGGCGGCGGATAGGTTGGCTTGAGGTTGGGGTGTCGTGTTAAACGACACCATTACTACGCATAGTTTTGGAGTATTAGTATGAAAGTATTCGTTGGGTTGCTGGCTGCAATATCTATCGTGCTGGCAGGGTGCGGAGGTGGTGGTGGAAGTAGCGGTGGCGGTGGGGGTGGTACACCAATGCCAGTATCTGTTAGCGGAATTGCGATTGACGGAAATTTGTATAAAGCAACGGTATTCTTAGACCTAAATGGCGATGGCTTATTGACTCCTGGTGAGCCAACTTCGACAACAAATGAAGCGGGTAGTTTTACACTTTCAGCAACACAAGATCAATTAGAAAAAAATAAAGTTATTGTGTTGGCCGTCGTTGGAACAACAATAGATCAAGACAACCCGAATACAACAATTGCCTCAGGCTTTACGCTTTTAGCACCGGCAGGAAATCCATCCGTTGTTTCGCCGCTTACAACTCAGGTGGTTGCAAAAATGGATGCAGGTGCATCGCTTGAAAACGCAAAGTCTGCTGTGCAGGCGGAACTTGGACTTGCCTCGATAGATGTAATGAAGAACTACGTCGCCTTAAAAGCAACAGACGCAAATTACGCTAAAGCACACAACATTGCAGCAGCCGTAGCAGAGGTTTTAAAGACAATCGAAGCAGACACAAGCTCTGCCACTAAATTGAGCGACAAATTAGCAACTCTCAGGTCTAAAGTTACTACACAAGTCGCTCCCAATGTTGAAGCAATCAAGGTTGCAGCCAACGTTTCGAACGCTCTACTAGTTGCTAATATTCCCAAGACACCGAAATCGATAACTATTACCTCTGTGATTCAAAACTTGCAAGATGGCGCATCGACTGCGTTGTCTGCTGTTATGGTTTATACAGACAACACAACTCAAATCATCACTGCTTTAGTGGATTGGGTTATTACGAAAGTTAGCGGAGTTGACGCCGATGGAACAATTACAAAAACATCGGATGGTGCGAACTTAAAAGCCGCTAACTCTGGTTTGCTTGACATAGTTGCAAATTATCTTGGGAAAGTTTCGGACGCTTTGAGAATACAAATTGCCTGCGACACTGGCTCGCCCTCAAGTAACCCATTTTCGACTTGTGCTCCGGGAGCGAAGCAAGATGGAAGCAGTTACGGAGCTAGAGATAAATTAGATAAAGCCTTCTCTCCAGCCTCTATTGCGATGACATCTTTTGTCAATGGAGAGTTACCGATTTGCGGCGCATCCAAGGATTACCCTATAAAAATATTTTTCGAGGCATATGACCCCTTAATTGGTAAAGGTAAAGTATTCATTTATGGTGGCACTAATTGTAAATCTGGTATCGAGGGAGTTTATAGCTCGCCAGCAAAAGAATTGAGCGTCATAGACGTTCAAATGCAGAACTTGGCATTGAGCATTGGAAAGATCGACGCTAAAAGTTTGCGCGTTGAAGTTTATTCGGTCAACTCCTCGGGAGCTAAGAGTAATATTTTTTCAGGGATAACTCAGATCAGTCTGTCATATGACACAAATTTATATGCTGGTGCGTATTGGAGTGGAATAGTATGTAGATATCAAATTCCTACTACTAATACAATAGATTCACCGCCTAATCTTCTTGTGGTTCGTACTGCTGGGTATCCAACATATGACTTAATTGAATCTTCGGGCTGTCCTCAGGGCGCAGACTGGCATTCGTTTAATGTATCGCGTCACCGTACGGTTAATTTGCTTTCGGAGCAAGAGTCTTCTCCCGTGGGCCGGCTAAAAAATTACCACTTTCAGCTTACTCACGCCAATCCAATAAACTGGGATTATCAATATATCGGACCCAACCAAAACGATGCTAGCCCTTATCCCACGAAGTGCGATTCTGCAGTTAATTACGAATATGCATATATGAGTCACCTAACTCAATCTAAGGATGGCTTTACAGCTGCGGGTTACGTTTGTTATAGTGGTAAAGTTTATTACCAATATGTTAAAGGAGTATTTGATTTAAATGGATATTCCTTTGTAACTTCCGTATTCCCTTGGTGTAATGCAAGCTCAGATTATCCAGTCAAAGTATTTTTTGATCAATATGATAATGCCTCTAAGTTGGGCAAGGTATTCATTTATGGAGGGCGCGAGTGTCAATCTGGCATAGAGGCGAAATATACTAAATTATATATTCCTGGGTACAGTGTTACTATCGGTACCAGCACTCGCGCGATTGATTTGAAAAACATTGTGAACAGTAATAATATAGGTTACGATTCTTTTTCTCGTGATTCCAGCGGAACAAGAACTCTTTTGGGATCCGGGTCTTTTAATGCAGCTGAATCGTATTCAACTAGTTTGTATGCTGGGGCATTTTGGAACGGGAAGGTGTGTAAAATTAAATTAACCGATCTAGGTTATTCAATTCAAAACCAGCCCACTGACCCACCGAATTTACAGTTAATTAAAGGGGCTGGCATGCCTGATATTAATTCAAATGGTTGCCCACCTAATTGGGAAATGTTTAATGTAAGTCGGCGCCGGGCTTCTAATCTGCTATCTGAAGAAGACTTTCTGCCAATTATTGGCGCCAATAAACTTTATCAATATCCATTGCCTGAAAGTGATACTGCGAATTGGGATTATCAATTAATAAGTTCATCCCAGAGCCAAACTATTGAGTACCCCAAAGGTTGTCCTTTCATAAACCCTCCTTATTATTCATATTGGACACATTTAACCCAGTCATTTACAGGATTTACTGCCAGTGGATTAATCTGTGATGGTGGAGATGTTTATTATCAGTTTGTAAATGGACAGTTTGTGAAATAGGTAGCTTTAGAGTCATACCACCTGAATATCACACCACCCCTGCCACCAGGTACCCCTACACAAATTCACCCCCCGACCGTGAAGTGTCGGTTCAACCCGACACTTGCGAGTCGCCCCTTGACTACCAACTGTCGGTTTTTTCTGTACCCCCAACCGCCATGCATCCCAGTTGTTCAATTTGGAACAAGCGTCAAACCAACTCCACCGCCCTACGCTTGGTATCGTCATTGACGGTGATGTAGCGTTGTGTGGTGGCGATTGACTTGTGTCCCGCCAATGCCGCCAATACAAACACGCTGACTCCCTGTCCCGCCAGTGATGTTAAAAATGTCTTGCGTCCGCTGTGGCTGCTACCACCAGTAATGCCAGCCCGTTTGTAAATCCAAAAGAAGTGCTGGGTGAGAGTATTTGCACTGAACGCACACCTATCGCCCCTATTGGTGGGAAACAGGGGGAAGTGTGCGGGACGAGTGGTGCGTTGTTGGATGTAAGCGGCAAGTTCCGCCTGTAGCCTGCTGTTGAGGTAAATGGTTCTTGCATGGTTATGTTTGGTGCGATGTGCCGCAAGGTAAATCTCACCACGCACGGAGCCATCATCATCAAGCACATCACCCAGCGTAAGTCCAGCCACTTCTCCCACCCGCAAGCCCGCCGCCACCGTCATCATCAGCATGGCACGATTGCGTTGTGCAAAAGAGCGGTGGGACATGTATTGCAAAACACGTTCAAGTTCTGCGGGGGTTAGGGATTTTGCTGCTGCCATTCAATTCCTCCAAATAGTTTGTGTTGTTGCAGTATGTAGTCTTAGCCGCAGAGTGGGCAACCGAAACCCGCCAAAGTGGCGGTGTATTGCTGAGTTGTTGAAATTCAATGACTTGCACTGCCGTCAAATTAGTTCTGTAGTTCTCTTTGGTATTGACTATTTAGTGCGGCATGTGGGGCAACGGACACAGATGCGGTACAGATGCAGGCGTACAGCGTAAAACGCCCTACACGCAGCCTACGCAGTGCCCAGCACCCAAGCCCTTGCTAGGTGGTGTATCGCCGCACTATCGCTGGATTTGAGGTGCTGCTGTGCAAAGTAGCCCGCCCCCTCTATAACAGCAGCACAAAAACCTGCTGTGCAAAATCTGCGTGGTTTTGGATTTGTCAGTGCTGGTGGTTTTAATCTAAGTCACCTGTCATATGCAGCATCTGTCCCCACTTTGAACGTGGCATGTCATATGTGTAGTGATGAACATGACTTTGATTGCACTTGGGACAACATGAACCTACATAGACTCACACTGGGTAGCGAACTTACGTTCGCTTGCTATGTCGCTCACGCTCATAGCAATTTTCTTCTTCTTAGATAGCATCAATCAATGTCTATCAATTTCAATCAGTGTCTATGACTTTGAATGCATGATTGCAGTTGAGATACTTTTGGTAGATTCAACCCACACTGAGCCTACACAGGGCTCAGTGTAGAAATGAACTTTTACCTTTTGGTGAGTCCGTTACCACAGCACTTGAGCACAACCCACAAGGGGTAAGGGCGG
>Ga0214919_10011858_pt1 | contig 10813 bp, 7 predicted proteins | sample LL1503_MetaG_FD_177994 | JGI IMG/M metagenome (GOLD analysis project Ga0214919, IMG submission 177994) | Freshwater microbial communities from Lake Lanier, Atlanta, Georgia, United States - LL-1503 | ecosystem: Environmental > Aquatic > Freshwater > Lake | place: USA: Georgia | collected 2015-03-15
AACTGGTCTATTATAATATTTATTAATATAATCTATGCCTCTATAATCATATCCTGTTGCATAATCAAGACTATAATTATGTCCAATTGCTTTAATTAAAACAAGTATAACTAAAATACAAGGTTCAATACTTGTTTTTAGTTTTTTTAAACTATTATCTGGTGCTTCGTCTAATGTTCCATTCTCGTTTTTAAATTCTTTTGGAAGTGTAAATAAACGATTTGATAAAAAATAATGAAAATCATATAAATTAACACTATAAATTGCTGTACCTAAATATTTTTGTAACCCCAACATGTCAGTAGTTTCACCTAGATATCCCCACATGCCAGGAAAATATCCCCCTAATTTTGATTTTGTATTTGCCATAATAGTTATTAATTTTATTTCAAATGGATCTGGTTTAACCATTCTTTTTACAAATTCTCCATAAGAGTGTGTCATTGATATTAATTCTGTTATTTTTGATACAAATTGTTGTTTAATTCTATTAAACATATCTCCACCCGATAAATTGTCTCCCATATCTTTTAATGATTTAAATAATATTGGTATTGATATTGGGTCAGATTTATATAAAGTCGTGGAATATATTACGGTGTCAATATTTATAACAGCAATAGTTAAATTTTTTTTTAATAAAATTGGATTTAATAAATTTACATTATTTATTATACCATTTAATGTATCTGGTCTATAATTTAAATATACATAATCATCTAAATTTATTTCCGAGTATGTTTCAGGTGGTCTAGTAGGTTTGGGAATTGGTGTTGATGTATTAGTGCCTATTATTATATCAGTCATACTACCAGGATGATGATATAAATTTGTAAAATGATCATATAATTCTTTAATTAAATATGGTACTTTATATCTATTTGGTGAAGATGATTCTAAAAAATTTAACATATCACTTACAATGTCAGGTTTAACAATAGATTCAAAGGGTTCGCCTGGTTTATTAGGTGGAGTGTTTAAATTCACCATATATATATATATATAATATTTTACAAAGTAATTTTTATATAATATAAATCATTATAAATATAATGCCTTTTGATACAGATGTTATTAATACATATATTAATAAAACTAATATGATGTTAACATTAATTAATAAATTATATATAGATTATACAGGTGGTAGAACAACACGTTATACTACTGTAATAGGTGTTCCAGTATTTGTAATGCCTGGAAAAGAAAAACCAACAGAGTCTCCTGTTGTTACATATACATTACCAGATGGTACTTCTACTACAATACCACCTAGATATCAGGGTTTTACTCTTACTCAAAAATTACAATTTAATAATATTTTTTTCGAAAATAATATATTAAAACCTCCAACAATATCGCCATTTGGAGCGTATCCACTTGTTTTAAATGGAGATTGTATATTATTAAATTATAGTCCTGCAACACCTGTAATAAATGATACATTAGGTAGTTCATTTCCTATAAGTGTTCCTACCAATATGACTTTATTAGGGATTAATATAGATCCCTTCATATTAGCACCATATTATGAAGGATCAATTAATATTAGAATTGATTTTACTGGTTCTGTATCGTCAGGTAAACCATCTTCCGACACATTTCTATCCCAAGTTACATCATTAACTAATAATATACAAAACTTAGTTATTTTTAACGGGGAATCAAGTCTTTCATTTTATAATTCTAGTATAAATATTATCATTATAACAAATACAAATACAAACGGAACAATTACACTCTATACTGATTCACCATGTTTTATTATAATGAATCAACCAGGTTGTCCTCGTCTTAATATTATATATTCAGCATACAAAATACCATTTTGTCCACCACCTCCGACTATACCTTTAATAGACTTTACACCACCTGAGAAAATATTAAATGTACCAAATATTTTAAAATTACAAGGAGATACAAATAGATTAACTATATTAGGTGCAATAATCGTATTATTATTTATTGGATCAATATTAGGATTTTTATTTTATGAATTTGGTTTAATATAATTTTAACCGATCAATATTTCTTCATATGTGCGTAGATTGTGATGGTTCTGAATTATACCAATCTAATTTAATATTATCACTTGTCTGTACCCATCCATTTACAACTATTTCTTTTCGATCTATCATATCATGACATTTACTGCATAATATGACTAGATTATATGGTTTATTTTTTTTTATATGTGGTTTTCGTATTACTTTAACATCATCACAATCTTTCTGAAAATGTATATGATGAGTTTCTAATTTTTTCGTACCATTGCATATGGTACAAGATAGCATTAAAATATCTTTATTGTAGTTACTTTTTTTTACACTATAATCTTCGTATTCCATTTCTAACTCCTTTGTTCTATTATTGAAATGATCACTTTTCATTAAATATTTAGCAACCATTACACCATAATATTTATCTCCTTGACCTTCAACTAATTCCCGTTGATAAACCAGCATATCGTTTTTCTCATCGTAATTAATTTTTAAATGACAAATTCTAATACCATTTAGATTTCTCACACTAGGTAGATTGGCAATACTGTGAAGGTGAGTTGCTGTTATAAAAGATGTTTTAGATGATACTAATGTTTCCAACATATATGCTACAATTATATTGGCAGATTTTTCTTCTGTTCCTCTACATATCTCATCTCCTAATACCATAGTCTTATTATTATTTCTTTTTAATATTGCCATTAATTCCATCATTTCTATCATAAAACTACTCATTCCTCTAAAGATATTATCAGTACCGACAATACGCGTAAATATACCAGTATATGGTGAATAGGTGTATTCAGTTGCTGGTACATAATATCCAATTTGTGCCATAACTATTGCCAATCCAATTGATTTCATTAATGTTGATTTACCAGAACTATTAATACCATATAACAATATACCATAATTGTATCCTGTTCCTATCGATATGTCGTATGGATGGTACGAAGTATCTTCATTTATAAGTTCGACAATTGGATGTCGTAGTTGTTTGGCATCAAAATATGCATTTTCTTTTTCTACTATTTTAGGTTTGCTGTATCCATTTATATGAGCACATCTTGCCCCGGAATTCATAAAATCTAACATAGTTATTGTATCTATTATACATTTTATCATGTCATTATAACAACCCATTAATAATGTAATTTCATTATAAAACGCCTCTTTTAATTCCATTGCAAGTTGTGATTTTAATTCAACAACATCTACTGAAATTTTCATAATATCTTTGCAAGTTATCTTTGTATTATTACATCGAGGCATATCATTAAACTCCAAATCTGATGTTTTTATTACATTTGAACCAATTTTAATATTTTCTATTTTTGCAAGATTTTCACGTAATATTTTACTCCTTCTTTTTGTTAATAACATATAATGTCCATCACGATCATTATATTTTAATGTAATGATAGTTTGATCTTTTCGTATCACTTTTGAATTTTTCTCCTCAATTAATTTTTCAAGTTGTTTAACCAAGTGTTCCATAAAATTATTACCTGTCAGAATACTATCAGATAATTCGATTATTTTAGGATATTTGTTATTTTTAATATAATTTACACTTTCTTCTTTGTAGTTAATATAATTCATTTTCTCAATATATTCAATATCAAATGTATTTTCAATGTGTGTTGTAATATTGGTGATATTTTTTATCATTTTATTCATGTTTTCTGTTATATTTATTTCTTTGTCCAATTCACTGAATGTTTTCTTTATTTGAAGCATTGAATTGTAGAATGAGACTAATTCAAAGGGATATATTTTTTTTAATTCCATCTTCCTTACTAACTTTGGTAAATCGGTAATATTATTCATATTACTGTATATTGATTCAAATCTATTATTCTTCAAAAGTTGTTCAATTAAGTTATATCTACTATTTAATACGCTTGGTACGATGGAGGGTGAATTGAGGGAACTTATTAACATTCTCCTACCCATTGGCGTTCTAGTCATACAAATACTACTGAATAGAGTTTTTGTTTTTCCTTCCATTGGTAATATATCTAATTGTTCAATCGCCTTATTCCCCAGAAACAATGTATTAGTCTGATCAAAATATTTAGGTTGTTGTAATTTCTCAACTAGGAGAGGCATATGATTAGTTGTAAATTCCAATATACCGACAAGTGCAAGACGTGCCATATTCAGAGCGTGAAGATTAATATGATCCATCATATCATTAAATATCTTCATAATAATATTTTGTTGATATGATGAATTTGTAATCATATCGTTATTATTAATTTTATAGATAGTAGTGTTATCATTAATACCAATATATTTCATAATATCATTCAATGTCATCCTATTAATATATTGATTCAAAGTAAGATACCCAGTCATATTTTTGGAACAATAATATACAACTTCTGATGGTGGGTACTTTTCCATAAATCGTAACGCCTCATCTAGTGCTAACATATTATCATGTGATGTGGAGACAGTCTCATATACACATCCTTCGTCAGTCATCATACAATAACTTGCCAAACCAATACAAAGAATTGGATTAGTTGTTTTTAATTTTAAACAATCTAATGTAATACAAACAATATTATTATTATTACCTTTCGTACTATTAATATGTGTTGAAGACGAGAATATACCCACCACTTCTCTCTTGGGATTAGGGGGTTCAGTGGTTTGATCTATTCGTACCACTGTATAACCAATAGATATAATCCGATCTATCGTATCATCAACAATATATGATGGAAAACCCATCATCCTTGGATTACTGGTTGAAAGTGGTTTATTTTTATTTTTCATTGTTACTATCATATCTAATTTCTCGCCAATATAGTGAAGATTGGGTCCCTCAGTATCAGTATTATAACATTCGTGGAAACTACCAACTTGCATTAATATGAGAATATTACATTTAGACATATCTGAAGAATTGTAAATCGTATTATAATGAGAGTGAATATCAAAATAATCTTTAACAAGTATTTCTTTTTTGTAATGAGTTGAATTCATTTAATATATATAACTTCTTTTGTTTTAATATCTTTTTTATATTTTTAATTAAAATGATATTAATAATATCATTTTAATTTTTTATTATCTATATATTGATAATATGTCTACTAAAAATAATATCTTTCCATTATGTTTATTACATGGTGGAGGCGGAAAACAATGGTCTGAATTAATACATAATGGTCCAATGTTTCCCTCTTTATATGAACCGCATAATATTCCTATAAAAATAAAAGGTAATACTACTAAATTAAATCCACTTGCTGAAGAATATATAACAATGTACGCTCGATATATTGATACGGAATATTCTAAAAATTCACGATTTAATAAAAATTTTTTACATGATTGGAAAAAAACACTAGATAGAGAGAATGTAGTAAATTCAATGGAAGATGTAGATGTTACTGAAATAAAAACACATTTAGAAAAAAATAAAGAAGAGAACAAAAATATGACAAAAGAAATGAAAGAACGAAAGAAGAAAGAAATGGATATGTTGGACGAACCATATAAGTACTGTTATATAGATGGTGGTAAACAAAAAGTAGGAAATTTTAAGATAGAACCACCTGGTATATTTCTAGGTCGAGGCGAACACCCAAAATTGGGAAGAATAAAGAAACGGATCAATCCAGAAGATGTTACTATAAATATTAGTAAGACTGCCCCTATTCCCAAACCAAATGTTCCAGGTAAATGGAAAGAAGTGATGCATAATATGGAAGTGGTGTGGTTAGCAACATGGGTTGATAATATAAGTGATAAAAATAAATATGTTTTCACATCAATGGAAAGCATATTTAAATCAAAAAGTGATATGGATAAATTTGATCTTGCGCGTGAACTAAAAAATAAAGCGCAAACTATAAGAGCAACATATTATGTTGATATGAAAAATACTAGTAATAGTATGGCGAGACAACATGCAACAGCACTCTACCTAATTGATAATCTGGCGCTTAGAGTTGGTGGTAAGAAAGATACAAGTGAAAAAGCAGATACAGTAGGGGTAACATCATTAAGGGTTGAACACATTACCATATTAGAAGATGAAACGATTAAACTAGATTTTTTAGGTAAAGATTCTGTTCGTTATTGTAAGAAAGTTAAAATAGATAATATTGCCTATAATAATATTAAAAATTCTGTTACAGATAAGAATAGGAAAGATTTATTATTTGATAAGATTTCACCCACTTCATTAAATCAATACCTCGATAGTATGATGAAAGGATTAACAGCAAAGGTATGGAGAACCTACAACGCATCTATCTTATTTCAAAAAGAATTAGATAAAGTGGATCGGCATAAATTAAATAAATTACCAGAAGCAGAACGTATTAATTATTTAATCTCTATATTTAATCAAGCCAATACATCTGTTGCTGTACTATGTAATCACCAAAAAAATGTATCGAGTAACATTGAAACAACTTTAGATAAAATAGATAATATGATTAAAAATTTAAAAGAGAAGAAACTTAAATTGAAGAAAAAAAAAAGTAAACGAGGAAGTAAAGATGATAAAATGACAAATATAAAAAAAATAGAAGGAAAAATAGAAATACTTAAAATGAAAAAAGATACTAAAATTAAAATGAAAAATGTATCATTAGGAACATCAAAAAATAATTATATTGATCCTAGAATTATTTTCTCATTTATGAAAAAATATAATATACCCGAAGATAAACTATTTAATAAGGCATTATTAAGTAGATTTGAATGGGCAAGAAATATATCAAATGATTATAATTTCTAATAATATGGAAACATCTTGAACGCAGTAAAATAGTATGAGACACGTCGTATTGCTCAGTTAGTGTGTTGAGAGAATCATATAGGAATTTATAAATATCTATTGTTATTTATATATGACATCTGTTGTTTTAGAGAATATATATAATCATATATTTACAGATTTTACAAGTATTAATACTGTATTTACTCAGACTTGGAAGCATTTTATTTTTAATGGACAGATATTACAAAAATGCCCTCCTCCTAAGATAGAATGTGAAATAATAAATAATATCGAAATATGTCGTACTTTAAAACCTATTAATTATGATGGATTTTTTTGTGATGGAATATGTAATACAGGGTGCGGTAAAGGTCAAAAAACTAATTTATCTCCTCCGCCACCTCCTCCTCTACCCACATATAATATGATAGCAATAAAAGGTATTAATACAATTATAAACACCGAATTTTCTATTAGTTTACATATACCTGTGTTTTTTATTAATTTAACTGGTTTTACAATTACCGGTACTAATGGTTACCTATCTATTCATACGAGTCCTGGAGAACTACAAAAAATATATCGACCTGTATACGAAAGTAATCAAAATTATATAAATTCGTCATATGTTCCAAATAAAATTATTATTAATAAAGATAATTATTTGAGTTATATGAACGCCGATCCTATTAATATTACAGATACATCTGGTACATTATTATTTATAAATGAAGCATTAGTAGTAAATATAGAAATATATACTAATGGTAATCCGTTATTAATTATTATTTTTTCTACTTTAGTAGATATAAAATGTTATCAAAAAATGCCAATATATCCAAAATCTGTTTTTACAGCAAAAGCAGAATTAGAAAAACCAACTCCTTTTAAATTTGATATTAATTTAATTAGAATAATTGTTATTGATATATTTATATTTTTAGTATATATAACATTAGAGTAACTATGAGACAAGTCGATTTGTTTTACAAGAGTCTTGTAAAACAATTGATTATATACGTATCAATGGATTTTATTCCTTTTTATCTTTTTTTTTACTATAATTTTTATTTACTAAAATTTCATTCATTTCATATAACTTGGGAAGTTTAATATTATATTCAGTGGTATTTAAATTAGATTTTGTAAATAATTTAAAATATTCATCAGATTCTTTCATTTTTACCATATTACTATTTAGTAGAAACTTAACATGTTTATATTTTGGTTTATCATTATTAGTAGGAATAACATTTTGTAAGTCACCATTTTGCTTATTTATCATATCAATATATTGGCGTTTTATAAAATATGGTAAAACTCTAATTGATTTAGCCTGATAATATCTCCATTTAATATAATTTAGTAGATCCATATTATTATTACTAAAATCGACTATATTACAATGAAATGAACACACTGTATTTAATTTTAATGATAAACTGGAAGCAGCGTACGATGCAATAACACTTTGTAATTTAGTATATCGTCCATTGAAATGAGGATTATTTAAAGGAAAACATATTAAATTAATTTCATTATTAAATACCATTGCTGTTTGAACATGAAATTCTTTCATTAATTCCATGCTAACCATATGAAGATGTATTAGATAATTTTCTTTATTCTTAATCTTTTTAAAATTTCTACCATTTAATCTAATTATAAATGGTTTCTCTATTCCCATATCACTTAGGTTATACATTGTTGTATATTCATATAATTTCATCTGATGATCTAAATTATTTAATCCTAGTATTTGAATTCTATCAGTATCGGAATTTGAATTATAAAATTTGATATCTTTGAACCGATTCATATTACATAGTATTTTAAATAAACAATATAATAAATATAGACCAAATATAATGAATCCATAGATTTGAAATATATCATATTCTGTTATATTATTATTATTTTGACTTTTGAAAAAACAAGATAGCATACTATTATAAGTATATATAATATATATTTTTAAATATATATTATATTTTTTTATTCCATTTTTTATAGTATTCTTTTACTCTAATATCACTCTTACTTATTATATCAAATACTTTCGGATCAAATTCAAGTAAATTTAATCCATCCAAACTTTTTAGTCGAGACAGAGCAACATAACATTGACTTTTTTCCCATATTCTACTATCTAGAACTATTGATGCCTGTGATAATGTTTGACCTTGTGATCGATGGATAGTAATTGCATAACATAATAATAATGGATATTGTTCCATTTTTAATTTATTCTTATCATCATCTTTATCCCACGTATGTTTATCTATTACATGTCGTTTATTATCAAAAAGTACTACTGGTTTATTTTCATAAAACTCGACAACTGTTCCAACCATACCATTTACTAATCCTCTTGTGCGATCATTTATCAGATATATAACAGGGCAACCAATTTTTAATACTAACTCATCTTCTAATGGTGATATTTTTTGAATAATATTTTTTAATTCTACTTTATTATATGTTGCTTTAAAACAATACATTGTATTACTATTTTCTTTTAATTTATTATTATTAATATTTCTTGCCATATCTCTTAATGGAACTAATATCGGAAATCTTTCTGTTTTTAATATTTTATTAGAATTTCTTTTTTTAAGAGCTAATATCATATTTGGTTTTAACATTTTATTTCTTCTAATTTGATTTAATATCCGATTCAATTTATTATCAGAAGAACGATATGATGTTTTTAATAGTATTATGTGATCGAACGTATCTTCCCATATATTATTAATTGTATCAAAACAAAACATACCATTTACGGGCGGTAATTGATAAAAATCACCTACTATTAATAATCTAATACCACCAAATGGTTTATTATTATTTCGAATATTCTTACCAATCATATCAAGATATATAAATAATTTACCATCTAATAATGAAATTTCATCTATTATTAATGATTCTACTTTTTTCCATCTTTTAACATGATATGGTTTATCTAATACTTTTTTTAAAACCATTTCAAATGTATGATGAGGTTCAATTATATCAATACCGCTCCAAGAATGAATAGTCATGCTATTATTTCCTAATAATTTACTAGCAATACCAGTTGTTGCTGTAATCCCCACATTTATATTCATTTCATTGCAATAATCAATGTATTTTTGTATCATGAATGTTTTACCACTACCAGGTGGTCCTGTTAAAAACACGTTATACTTTATCATGTAATTTAACATAGTCTCTTCTGATGTCATATTATCAAATTCAATATATTTATTATGTTTTGGGATAATATTTTCAATACCTTCGCATAGCGAGACGACTTGACTTTTAGATGAAAGCATCTATAATTATATAATTAAATATTCTTTAAATTTATATAAAAGAGTATTATTATTTATAAATAACAATGAATACAGATACTGATATATATAATTATACAAAACATAATTTAATTCAACCTGACCGATCTTTACCCCCATTAGATGACGAGGAAGAAGAGACAGAAGAAGAGAGATTGTACTATTTATCAATCATTAATAAAAAATGTAAAAATGATTTAACTTCTGTAACTCATAAAATAGATTTTAAAGATGTAAAAAAAAATAATATAGAAAAAAAAATAGAAAAAAAAATAGAAAAAAAAATTATAGAAATTCCTAAAAAAATTATAGAAAACAGAAGATTTAATCCTAGATTACCTATTCCTGATAATTATAAAAATAATAATACAAAAAATAATTTTAAATTAAATAATAATGATTTTCCTACATTATAAAATCTATATTATTATATATAATGTACCCTTTGAAATATGCTAAATGTACTCAAGAAGATGACATGGATGATGGATCTTCATCAAATTATCCATTTGCTAGTTATATAAATGGTTTAATTGATGGTATGAAGTACGCATCTAATAAAAATGATGAAATGGACGACAGTGACAATATGATATCAGATGATACAATTGAACTAGAAGCACCGGAATTTACACAACTAGGTACTGCTGCTGTTGTTGCACCTCCTGCTGCTGTTGTTGCACCTCCTGCTGCTGTTGTTGCACCTCCTGCTGCTGTTGTTGCACCTC
>Ga0214919_10011859_pt1 | contig 10812 bp, 12 predicted proteins | sample LL1503_MetaG_FD_177994 | JGI IMG/M metagenome (GOLD analysis project Ga0214919, IMG submission 177994) | Freshwater microbial communities from Lake Lanier, Atlanta, Georgia, United States - LL-1503 | ecosystem: Environmental > Aquatic > Freshwater > Lake | place: USA: Georgia | collected...
CCGGGAATGTCGATGGCAAACACCGAACCAAAAGAACTCATTTGACGAGTGGCAAGTTCGTGTTGTGGGTGGCTTGCAAGACCGGGGTAGTACACCTTGTTGCACTTCGCTTGTTGTTCACACCACGTTGCAAGTTGCATAGCAGAGGCGCATTGACGTTCGTGTCGCACAGGAAGGGTACGAATACCGCGCAACGCATTGTGGGCGTCGTATGGCGATGCAGTTGCGCCGTGCAATACCGAATAGGCCCAAATGGCATCGATCAATTCAGCTTCTCCGGCAATGACGCCCAACAAAGCATCGTTGTGTCCGCCAATTCCTTTCGTGGCTGAATGCAAAGAAAGGTTCACACCATGCGCTAGTGGCTGCTGGCTCATAGGTGTAGCAAACGTGGAGTCGACAACTGTGAAAGGAATAGCAATGGCGCCAAGTTCGGCAAGGTCGGCAAGTGCGAGCGCAGGGTTCGCTGGAGTTTCGGCAATGACCAGCATGGTGCGCGGTGTTTTTGCGGCCACAGTAAAGGCACCAGGAACAGTGGCATCGACAAAAGTGACGTTGATGCCCATGCGCCGAACGGGCCCGTTCAAAAATGCAATGGTTCCGCCATACAACTGTTGTTGAGCAACAATGTGGTCGCCAGGGGAGCAGAGGGCGAAAACCACGCTGGCGAGGGCACCCATTCCTGAGCCAAAGGCCAAGGCATCTTCCGCACCTTCTAACTCGGCAATGGCAGTTTCAAATTGGCGCACGGTGGGGTTGGTGTAGCGGCTATAGAGCTTTGAACGCCGGCCAGCAACAGCCTCGTTGTGGGTTTCGTCGAGCCCAGAGCTCGACCAAGTGGTGGAGGTAGAGATATCGCTAGCCAAAGCGCGGGCGCCATTTCGACCCGTTGTGATTGCTGTTGTATCGCGATTCTTTTCAGCCACAAGGAAAGCGTACTGCTGTGAAGGGAGCTACATACGGGAAGTCGGTGGAAACCCGACTGAATTGGTAGGATTTAGGAATGCGTCCAGGAATCACCGGTCTTGAAGACGAGGCCATCACCATTATTCGTGAGGTGGCGGCGTGCTTTGAGCGCCCTGTCATCTTGTTTTCTGGGGGTAAAGACTCAGTAGTCATGCTGCATGTTGCCGTGCGGGCCTTTGCTCCTGCCAAGTTGCCCTTTGCCATCATGCATGTCGATACCGGCCACAACTTCCCCGAAGTCATCGAGTTCCGCGATCGTTGCCTCGCAGGCTTTGGTCTCGACCTCACGGTTGCCTCTGTGCAGGCAGCAATCGATGCTGGCAAGGTGGCCGATGCGCCCTCACGCAACCCCTTGCAAACCGTTGCCTTGCTCGACGCCATTGCCGAGAACAAGTTTGATGCAGTGCTGGGTGGAGGTCGTCGCGACGAAGAGCGTGCGCGTGCCAAAGAGCGGGTGTTCTCGCATCGCGACACCTTTGGTCAGTGGGACCCAAAGAACCAGCGTCCTGAGTTGTGGAATATTTACAATACGTCGTTGCGCCCTGGTGAGCACTTCCGAGTGTTCCCCATTAGCAACTGGACCGAACTCGATTTGTGGAGTTACATCCAAGAGCACGACATTGAATTGCCCAGTTTGTACTTCGCACACAGGCGCCCCGTGTTTCGCCGTGGCGGAATGCTCATGGCGGAAACAGAGTTCCTTCATGCAGAAGCCGGCGAAGAAGTATTTGAAGAACAAGTGCGTTTCCGCACAGTGGGCGACGCTACATGTACGGCTGCCGTTGAGTCTTCGGCAGTAAGCATCGCCGATGTTGTTGCCGAAACATCTATCGCTCGCGTTACCGAGCGAGGCGCCACTCGTGCCGACGACAAAATCTCTGAAGCAGGTATGGAAGATCGCAAACGACAGGGGTACTTCTGATGCGTCAGTTACGTTTTGCCACTATTGGTTCTGTTGACGACGGAAAGTCAACGCTCATTGGTCGATTGCTCTACGACTCGAAGAGTATTTTCGAAGATCAGCTAGAGCATGTTGAAGCAGTCAGCAAGCGCCGTGGCGATGAGTATGTCGACTTGTCATTACTCACCGATGGTTTGCGTGCCGAGCGTGAGCAGGGCATCACCATCGACGTAGCACACCGGTATTTCGCAACGCCTGCTCGTTCCTTCGTCATTATGGACTGCCCAGGCCACGTGCAGTACACGCGCAACATGGTGACCGGTGCTTCAACAGCAGACCTCGCCATTATTCTCATCGATGCTCGTCATGGGGTAGTAGAACAAACCCGTCGCCACAGCATTCTCACATCGCTACTTGGTGTGCCACACCTCGTGGTGTGTGTAAACAAGATGGATCTTGTTGGCTACAGCGAAGCACGATTCAAAGAAATTCGCGAAGACTTCGAAAACTTTGCGGCACGTTTGAATTTGCACGACGTTACTTTCTTGCCCATCAGCGCATTGAAGGGCGACAACGTTGTTGACCGCACTCCAGACCTTGGATGGTTCGAAGGCCCAACGCTTTTGCACCACCTCGAAAACGTGTACACGGCGAGCGACGACAATCGCATCGATGTGCGCTTTCCTGTGCAATACGTCATTCGCCCGCGCACAACTGAACACCACGACTATCGCGGCTACGCCGGAACTGTTGCTGGTGGCGTTTTGCGTGTTGGCGATGAAATTGTTGTATTGCCCAGTGGGTTGTCGAGCACCATTACCGGAATCGACTCTGCCGATGGGCCGCTCACCGAAGCAGTTCCTGGCGCTGCAGTCACTATTTTGCTAGCCGACGACTTGTCGGTCACGCGAGGCGACATGATTTGCCGCCCGCACAACCGCCCGCGTGTTGTGCAAGACCACGAGGCAATGCTGTGCTGGCTCGACTCAAATGCGCAATTGCAAACGAATAAGTTGTATACGCTGAAACACACCACGCGTTCCACACGCGCCAAAGTAAGTGAAGTGCGCTATGTGCTCGACATCTCAGAACTTCATCGCAAAGAGCCAACAGGCCCACTTGCTATGAACGATATTGCACGTGTTGTTATTCATACAGCAGAACCACTGTTGCGTGACGACTACGAGCACAACCGCGTCACGGGTTCATTCATTTTGGTTGACGAATCAACGGGTGCAACCGCAGCGGCCGGCATGTTGTTGCCGCCTCGCGAGTGACCACAGAAAACACACCACAGCCCTCGGGCGATATTCGTTGGCACGAACACGCCATCACCCGTAAAGACCGTTGGGCAAAGCAAAACAGTCGTGGTTGCACCTTGTGGCTCACTGGCCTTTCTGGCGCGGGAAAGAGCACTATCGCTAATGCCGCTGCGCATCAACTTTTTACCAACGGTGTCCCTGTGTACGTACTCGATGGCGACAATTTGCGCCATGGTCTCAATGTCGACCTCGGTTTTAGCGACGAAGATCGTGCAGAAAATGTGCGCCGCGTAGGTGAGGTTGCGATCCTCTTGGCCGATGCCGGGTTCGTTGTTTTCGTTCCCATCATCAGCCCGTTTGCCGAGGGGCGTCAGACAGTGCGCCAGCGGCACGAATTGTCTGGCCTTAGCTTTGCCGAGGTGTTCATTGCTACCTCGGTAGAAGAGTGCGCAGAGCGCGATACCAAGGGTTTATATGCCAAAGCGGCAAAGGGTGAACTCACTGGCCTCACGGGCGTCGATGCCCCGTATGAGGCTCCACGTTCGCCCGAGATGACCTTGCTAACGTCACAACGCAGCGTTGAAACATGTGCAGAGGAACTCCTCTCTGGCATGAACCACCTGTGGAGTTAAGTGCAAGATGTTTTCAAAAAAACCTTACGTATTCACAGAACGCGCTCTCTTTGTTGGGCACACGTTGGTCTCACCTTCGCTGAAAGTGATGTACGTGCCCACCACCAAAGTGGCGTGTAGTTCCATCAAAATGATGCTTGCTGAAGCTAACGGCTCGTACAACATCGACAATGCACGATGGCTGCATAGCCCCAATATTTCTTTGTCTCAAACCATTCATGAAATAGAAGTGAGTGGTCTCGACCTGTTTCGCTATATGCCCGAGGCGGACCAAAACATCATGTGGGAGTCTCCTGAGTGGTGGAGAGTAGGAGCGTTGCGCTCACCGTACGCACGCTTGTATTCCACTTTTGAAAATCGCATTCTCATGCGTGCACCCAGCATGTTGTCTGATGAAGTGTGGCAAGTATGTGAAGACGAAAGGGTAGATGGGTCAATTGATATTGCGGCCACCTTCCGTAAATTCGTGCGAGCACTGCACACACGTTCCGAACTCTTTTACATTGACGATCACTTCACTGGTCAGATTGGGGCGTTGCGCCCCGACCACATGAAATTCACTCATCTGTTTCGTGTCGACCAACCTGGTGCAATGGATTCTTTTGCCGCTGAACTCAGTGAGCGATCGGGTAAACACATCGTTGCCAAGCGACTGAATGAAGGCCTTGGGATCAAATACCGCGATGTGATGGATGCTGAAACTGCTCGTCTTGTCGAAGAAATCTATTCGGATGATTTTCATCACTTTGGCTTCGAAAAGGAAGTCTTTTCCGACACGCCTCCAGCGCTTGTGGCAACCGCACGCGAAACGCGCGCAATTGAATACGCCCGCGACATGACCTTTCGGATGCGACAAATCTCCCGTCTCGCCAGAGCCCGCAGGGGCTGGAAATACGGCACTGGGCAAGTGCTGAAAGACATGGGTTTACGCGGTAAGCGCCGATAGAGTTCCTCTTTCGCAACTGCTTGCAGTAGCGATGGCGACGTGGCCGAGTGGTTTAGGCAAGGGCCTGCAAAGCCCTGTACTTGGGTTCGATTCCCAACGTCGCCTCTAGTGAGTGTTTAGGTCTTACCTGTTGAGAGAGTCAACAATCTCGACTAATTCCATCAAATGGCGAATATGCCAGTCGGGCTCAACTGCTGAGAGACCACCTGAAAGTGGAGCAACAACGTTCGGCTCGCTAATAAGTACTCCGCGCATTCCGGCATTGCGAGCACCGGCGATGTCGTGTTGTGCTGAATCTCCTACGAACAAAACTTCTGAAGCCGCGCGCTTCGCTTTAGCGAGCGAGTACTCAAATATCAGATTGTCTGGTTTGCAAGATTTTGCCTCCTCGGAACTCGTCCAGTCGTCGAGGAGATCGGTTAACCCATTCCGAGCGAGCACGGGTTGCATAAAGTCATCATCTGCATTCGAGACAACCGCTAGGTATATCCCTCGTGAGCGGAGTTCCCCCAGCATTTCATGGACTCCAGTCATAGGGCAGAGATGTTCTATGACGGCTTCGCGCTGGTTTGCGTCAAACCGTTCAAGGACTTCCTTCGAAGCGGTGACACCCATTAATTCCGCTGTTCGTATTACTCGTTCTCGGAAAAGATCTCGATGCACGAAAGATGAGATTGCTGAAAATCGTTTCTCAACTTCTGTGGAAGCTTGTTTGCGAGCCTCTGCGAGTTGAGGATTACTTACATCGAGTCCTAAATCAGACATTGCTGTTAAAAAAGCATTTCCTATTTTTTCACGGTTTTCATAGCTGAGGAGCGTTCCCCCCATATCGAATAAAACCGCTGTGACCTTCATGTTTTGATCTCCTTGACCGCGAGTACCGCCTCTAAATGAGACTTCGTCCTATGGCAAACTACTATTAATCGATGGGGGAACACGATGGAACAGTTGGTCTGCACACTCGCAGAGATTGATGCTCGTCACCTGAGCCTTGTTGGAGGAAAAGGCGCCAACCTCGGCGAACTCACGGCAGCCGGAATACCCGTCCCCGCTGCATTCATCGTCACCACGAACGCGTACCGTCAATTCATCTCCAAATCTGGAATAGCGGAAAATATTTTGCAGCTATTGCTGGAAGTAGACCATGAAGATCCAGCAACAATCGAAGATGTTGGCATTCGCATTAGAACGCTTTTCGATAATGCGGAAACACCACAGGAAATTGCTGCTGATATCAAGAAGCAATATCTCGCCTTATGTGCGGGAACAGCCGAGATAAGTACTTACATGATTGCCTCTGGTCAAAATGGAAGATTCATTCCATGTGACATTTAAGTTCATTTAAGAACTTGAGATACCCGGCGCACAACTTTTGTTTTTCCTACTGTGCAGGTGATGGTCAAAGAGGCTATTTTTCCTGTTGTCAATTTCAACTTTGATCGCAGCGTTGAATTGGTCAGGGAAGTGCTGATGAGACCTGTCGAACTGCTCTTGATTGATTTCACAAGCGTGACGGTGTTCGCACCAGATTTGCCTGCTATAGAGCAAGTTGCTTTGCGGGCATTGGAAACCGTGTAAGACAACTTCTTGTTCGCAGCCGAAGCTTTCGATTTGAAACGCAAAGACACTGTTGATTTTGGCTTGGCAATGGTGCTTGCAAGTTTGAGTACAGGCAACTTGTAGCGCCCAACTGATGAAGCTGCCAAGACAGTGCCGTCTGCCTCAAAAGGCATGTCGATGAGGAGTGCGGGCAAGATGCGCACATCGGTTTGAATGCCTGAGCCTGATGCGCCCTCAAAGTTGTTAGTTCCACCGGTAACAGTAATTTCTGATGTCACTGTGTAACTGACGCAGATGACCTTGGAGTATCCGTCTTTGCAGTTCCACGCAACACTTGCCTGAGTCTTTGGTAGGTCACCAAAGTTTTGAGCGATGGTGCCCGAGAGTTCACCAGTGGTACCAAAAGCTAATTTCCATGTGCATGTACGTGTGCCGCTGAAACCAAGTGTCCACGGCCATGCTTTTGTAGCTGGGAGGACCATTGTGTCGCCAGGCGTGGTGGTGGGGACCGTCATCGTGTAAATGAAAGTGGTATCCATATTAAATTCTGTGGTGCATTTTGTGTCGAACGTGCCTGCACCGAATTTTGTGGAAGTTACAGGAAAGGTTGCAGCAGCGTTGCTTTCCTTAGAGGTGAATGGGAAGTTGCAACTCTGCTTGGGGGGATCCGTTGGCGCCCAAGGAGCATTCGGGTTTGAAACCTTGGCTAGTCTCCAGGCGCGAACTTGGGCAGAGATCTCCTCCATGCGATTTTCAAAATAGGCGCGATTGAAGTCTGTTGTGGTGCCTGATGGAAGGGAAGTGCATTTAAATGTTGCACCGTTGAGTGTGACGGGTTCGTCGTAGCCCTCGTCTTTTCTGGTTAATACAACATCGCAGAGATTGATGAATGCTTCGTCAATAGTGGTTGACGTTGCGCCGCTCACAGTGGTGGCGCAGCCGGCCACTACTGGTGTTGCAATAGTGGTCGTCGTGGTTGTTGTGGCACCAGTGGAGTCGGGAGGTGCTGATGCGTTCGAGCTGAGCGACGAAACCGTCATGATGCCCGCGATGGTCAATAGAGCAGTAGTGAACTTCTTTGTTGACATTGCGTGCTCCCGAGAGATTGTGCGGCTGTTGGTAGCCAGTGGTAACCCTAGTGGCAAGTATTTAAAGGGGCAAGAGTTTGCTACTCATTAATAATGTCGGGAAGGTTTTCTCCAGGTGTGTGCACAGGGAGTGATTGCGCTACCAGACGTATGGCTTCTGCCAGGTTCTGCTGACGAAAAAGTTCTGTAGTGCTGTCGAGAACACTTTGAGACAAAGTCACATCACTTTGCCAACGCAATTCGTAGCGGCGTTGAAGCACATCGACACAAAATACGAGCGAAGCACCTGAGCTTTTACGTGCAATGTGTGTTGCTCGTTCCGCATGATATTTGCCCAGTCGAGCGACAACCACAACGATTTGGTGGCCTGTTGCTGCTTCGGCATCTTTGATGGCCGCCGCTACTTGAGGTTTCTGTTGCAGCCACCAGTTCGCAGCTTCTTTTCTTTTACGTAACATTTCTTTGATTCCACCTCTCGATATTCACCACGAGCCCGAGGCCCCGCCACCTGAGAAGCCACCGCCCCCGCCGCCAGAGAACCCGCCTCCTCGTCCATTAGAGCCATTTCGAATGGCCGTGGCGGCCACGAAGAGGACATTGCTGGCTACATTGCCAAAGCCTTGTTGGCGGCCGCGAATAATAAACATCACTGCCAGCAAGAGGAAGAATGCAATGAAAAAAATCCTGGAGAGAAAGCTTCCACCGGTACTTGCTGTGTTGGCTTCAATCGCCACCGTTTCACCAGGGGCGGCAGAGAGTTCACTTGTGATTGCTGAGGCACCATCGAGCGCAGCGGCGTCGGGATTCCCAGCTTTTAGCTGAGGGGCAATGATGGCATCGATGATGCGACCTGCTTCAACGTCGGTGAGCTCACCTTCTATGCCGCTACCAGTTTCGATGCGAAGTGTGCGATCGTCGAATGCAATGACAAGGAGAACACCATCGTCTCTTGTTTTGTCGCCAAGGCCCCACTTTCGCGCAACATCAATACTGAAGTCTTCGATTGATTGATTGCCAGTTGAGGAAACGGTGAGAACAGCAACCTGTGGTCCAGATGTCTGACGAAAACTCTCTAGTGACTGGTTGAGAGCTGACTCAACATTTGCGGAAAGAATATTTGCGCTATCAACAACAGGTGCAGAAAACTGAGGAATATCAGTTGCGGCAGCTACCAGTTGCCCCGTAGCACAGACTGTAAAAACCGTGGCACTAAGCGCCGTAATGATGTGGCGAAACCTCATGATCCGGAAGGCGTGAGGTCTACCCTGGGAGCAGTTTGGCTAGCCGCGTCGGCGACATATAGGGCCCGCTTCTCGAAGCCGAAGATTCCGGAGATCATGGAGCGTGGGAAGGTGCGAATAGCCCTGTTGAACGCTGTAGTGAACTCGTTGTAGTCGCGTCGTGATTGCGCCACTCGATTTTCGGTGCCTTCAAGTTGCACTTGTAGGTCACGCACATTTTGCGTGCTGGTAAGTGTGGGGTAGTTCTCAACAACAACTAAGAGGCGACTGAGGGCCGACTCGACTTGAGACGCGGCTGCAATCTTGTCGTTAGAAGAAGTGGCACCCGCATACTTTGAGCGAGCCTCGGCAAGTGCGGTGAAGATGGTGCGCTCTTGAGTCATTGCGCCTTCTACAGCGGAAACAAGGTTAGGTATGAGGTCGAAACGACGCTGTAATTGAACTTCAAGGTCGGCACTTGCTTGGTCGACGCGAGTTTCTTTGTTGACGAGACCGTTATAGGAGGTCATGATCGCTAGAAAGATGACAACTACCGCAGCAACGCCTCCAAAGAGTTGTTTGCGCTTTTTGGTGATATTAAGTGAACTGAGTGAGGTCAAAGCCATGTGTGCAGGTTAGTGCACGAAAGTTCAGCCGTTATGCGACTGATGCAGGTGGTGGTGATTATTCAGTTACTTGGCGGTCAAGTACTGCATACACGCGTTTTGCGAAATACCAGCGGCCGTCTTTGCGCACGTAGTCATCCTCATATCGGCCGGTAATGGTTTGCTTGCCACCAGCTTTCATGTGCAAGAACTCTTGCTGATACCAAGTACCGTGCGCGGTGTCGCCGGTGACGACGATGGGGCCGGCTGAAGCGAAAAAGCCGACAAAGGAGAAGGCAGACATTGCTTGTTGCCACATGGGGTAGAACTTCGCTTTTCCTGCCACTTCACCCAGGCCAGGTAACGACCAAATGCCGTCTTCCATCCAGTTGCTCGCCCATGCCTCGCCATCGAGCCGCATAACGGCATCGTTGTACGAGTCAACTAATTCTCGAATTGCTAAACGATCTTCTACTGGTCCACTGCTGATCATCTCCCCAATTTAGTTGAATTTGTTCTTGATCTCGCCATCAGGGAATTTAAGGAAATGATGCGTTATTTACCCTCGGATGTATAAAGTACGGTTCATGAGAATGAATCACCTACTTTTTGCCGTCGCTCTTGCTTCTTTCTCGTTTCCAATTACTGCGTGTGCCGATTTGCCAGAAACGCCGCCGTCTACAAGTGGGCTCCAGCCGGTGACGGTAAAGGGGGCTAGTCGAATGATTAAAGGAAGAATGGCGGGGCCGGGAGCCGATTTCTCCAATGTGGACTTAACCCGTGAGAATTTGTCGAATCTTGATTTAACGGGTGCCAATTTTTCTGGAGCAAAATTTTTTAGAGCTTTCCTCTCGCGTTCTATTTTGACAGGCGCTAATTTATCGGGCGCTGATATCAGCACGTCGAACGTATACCGCACTAATTTTACTGATGCTGATCTGACAAACGCGAGCCTAAACAATGTCAATGCAGAAGAGGCGATTTTTACAGGGGCTCGCTTATCTGGAGCAACATTTCTATTTTCTTACCTGTTTGGGGCGAAATTTGATGCAGGAGCACTAGACGGTGCTGACACCAACGGAGCCACTATGCCAGACGGCACTATTTCAGAAAAAGTGAAAAATTAAGAATTTTAATTGTGACACTTTTGGCAAGAAACAAGATCATTCTGTAAAATGCACTCAGTACATGCGAGAGTGAGCACTCTGCAATTGGGGTTTGTGCAGTTGTAGTACTTGCTGGAAGGAGCTGCACACTTTTCGCACTTGCCGATGATCTTGGAATTTTCACTGAACTCCATATTCATACGTTTATCAAAAATATAAAGAGACCCTTCCCATAAGCCGTCATCTTTAAATGCTTCTCCATAACGCACGATTCCGCCAGCTATTTGGTAGACCTCTTTGAATCCGCGATTTTTCATGACCATTGACAACACCTCGCAACGAATTCCTCCGGTGCAGTAGGTGATGATTGGCTTGTCTTTCAAATGATCGTATTTCCCGGTTTCCAATTCGGAAACAAAGTCAGGCGTAGTCCGCACATTTGGCACGATGGCATTTTTGAATTTACCTATCGCAGCTTCGTAAGAATTTCTGCCATCAAAGAAAATTACTTCTTCACAGCGCTCGT
>Ga0214919_10011860_pt1 | contig 10812 bp, 7 predicted proteins | sample LL1503_MetaG_FD_177994 | JGI IMG/M metagenome (GOLD analysis project Ga0214919, IMG submission 177994) | Freshwater microbial communities from Lake Lanier, Atlanta, Georgia, United States - LL-1503 | ecosystem: Environmental > Aquatic > Freshwater > Lake | place: USA: Georgia | collected 2015-03-15
CACCCTCGCCCGAGCCCTCGCCGAAGGTGGCGCCGGTGGGGCCAGGTGCCGCGCCGTGCAGGTGGGCAGCCACGGCCAAAGAGGCGCTCGCGGTCAGCATCCATTTAATGGCGAGGCGACGATCCATGCGGGGCGGCGGGTTGGACATATTCATCTTAGAGGTTTCCCTTCTTCATTTCCTCGAGCAGATGGTCGGCCGCGCGCCAGGCGAGGGCCATAATGGTGAGCGTGGGGTTTTTGTCGGCCGTGCTCGCGAAGGGCGCGCCATCAGCGAGCACTAAATTCTTAACTTCCCAGGCTTGGCTCCAAGCGTTGGTCACGGAAGTTTCCGGGTCATGGCCCATGATTGCGCCGCCGACCTCATGGATCACCGAGCCGCCGGCCCTAATCGCTTTCTTGGGGTCGGACACAGGTGGCGCGGAAAATTTTCCGCCAAGGCTGTTAAGCAACTCACTGATTAGTTTCTGCTGGTGACGCACCTGGTTCAGCTCGAAGTCGGACCATTTCCAGTGAAACCGCAAAACAGGGATACCCCACTGATCCTTCACAGCGGGATCGAGTTCGCAGAACGAATTATCGTTCGGGAGCATCGTGCCCTGTGCCCCAAAAGAGAGCTGGCAGCCGTAGTAGCGGCGAGCCTCTGCCTTGAAACGGCGGCCATAGGCGTGGGCGCTGCGCCCGCCAATCCAGTCAAAGCCGTTGGCTACATTCATACTTGGAAGATGGCGTCCTGGCTGAAACTCCAAGTGGTAGCCGCCTGGGAATCCCAGCTCCCCTGAACGATTGCGATCGTGGAGCGTCCAAGGAACATAGGCATGCGGCCCGCCTGCCCCGTCTTCGTTATGCAAGGGCATGCCTTCGAAAGCCGGAATGTGCGCACCATAGCTACTGGAGACGGAGTCGGTGATGTACTTGCCGACTTTGCCGCTTGAGTTGGCCAGCCCATGGGGAAAGCGGTTCGATTTTGAATTGAGCAGAAGGCGCACTGATTCCTGCGAACCGGCGGCCAGCACCACGGCACGCGCGGATACATGGGCTTCGCGTCCAGTGGTCTTGTCGATGTAGGTAACGCCTGTGGCGCGGCCCAGGGCATTGACCGTGACCTCGCGCGCCATGGCATTGGGCAATAAGTCCAGGTTGCCGGTTGCGAGGGCCGGCGTGATATGGACCGTGTGCGAATCATAAGCGGCGCGCACGGCGCAACCGCGATGGCAGTCGGTCGCCCACAAACAGGCTGAGCGCCAGCTCATCGACTCGGCGAGCACGCGCTGCGCAAGCGCATTGCCGGGATGCAACCGAGCAGGGATCCTCTTCGCGTCCTGCCGGACGCTCAATACGGCGCGATGAATCGGGATAACGCTCAGGCCTATTTTGCGCGCATTTTTCTGGGCGTAGAGTTCTCCTACGCGAAATTTCGGGGCTGGCAACAGTACGCCGGGCGAGGAGTCAGGGGAGTTTTCCAGGCCTTCGTTCGTACCGAATACACCGATGAGCATCTCGACCTTGTCGTAGTAGGGCGCTAGATCCTCGTAGTTGATTGGCCAGTCGAAACCCGCGGCAAAGCGGGTGCGTGGTTTAAAATCGTAGGGACCGTTGCGCAGGGAGATACGGCCCCAGTGATTGGTCCGGCCGCCAAGCATGCGCTGGCGCCACCAGCGAAACGCATCTTCTGGCTTCGAGCTCGCGTTGGTGTAGGGCTCGCCAGGAATTTCCCAACCGCTGTTGATCGAGCAGTCGTGAAAGCCGTACTGCTTGTCAGGTGTGGGGACGGCGCGCAGCGGAGCTTCGCTCGGCAACTGGAACATCGCTGCCTCAGTGACCGGGTCGAAATGACGGCCCGCTTCGAGCATCAGCACTTTCACGCCCTCCACGGTCAGCGTGTAAGCGGTCTGGCCACCACCGGCGCCGGAGCCGACTACAATCACATCGTAGGAGGGTTGAGTTTGGTTCGAGGTGATTACGGGCATGGCGAAAAACAACGCGTTACTCGGGCAGCGGCCGGTCCTTGGTTTCGGGCGCTAGCCAGATCATGAAAAGGCCCACGAAATAAATCAGAGTGATGATGGCGCCGGCCCGCGCATAGCTGCCGCCGAAAACACCCATTAGGTTGCCCATCTGCACGGCGGCCACGGCGGCGAAGATGCGCCCAGCATTGAAAGCAATGCCTTGGCCGGTCGCGCGTACACGGGTCGGAAACAACTCCGGCAAGTACAACGGCAGCCAGCCATAAAAAGCCGCGGTGGTTGTGCCCACGATAAAGCAGAGTGCGAGAAACAGCGGACCGTAGGAATCCACGCCGCGGAACAACCACGCACAACTGGCCAGCGAGGCGAGGCAGAGCAGAAAGTACGCGGGGCGGCGACCGAGGCGGCCACCCATCCACGCGCCGATCATGCAGCCGAGCACCGAGCCGAAAGCACCCACCGCCTGGGTGTAAGCCTTGGCCTTGGGCAGCAGCGGGCCGGCCATCTGGTCAGCCCAGAGCGGCAGCCACTGCACGGAACCCCATGAGCCGATCAGCGCTACGCCGGCGAATACAGTGCCAAGCAAGGTGGCTTTCAGGAGCGTGGGCGATTCCAGGATTTCTTTCACCGGCCGGGATTGGCTGGTGGCAGATGCTTCGATCCACTTTTCCGACTCGGGCACAAACAAGCGGATGATGAAAGTTAGCAGGGCTGGGGCCGCGCCGATCAGCACCACCCAGCGCCACGATTCCCGCGTAACATGAAATCCCATGCCGACCACGGCAATCAAGGCGAAGCCAATGTTCGCGGCCGCGCCGATTACTCCAGCAAGTAGTGGCCGGTGCTTTTCCGGCCAAACTTCCATGACGAGCGCAACCCCGAGCGACCATTCGCCGCCCATGCCGAGCGCAGCAAGAAAGCGAAAGATGCCTAGATGGATTGGGGACTGTGCAAAGTAGGCAAGCCCCGTGAAGGCAGAATAACAAAGGATCGCGAGGCTCATCGCCCGCACCCGTCCGACCTTATCGCCCAGCCAGCCGAACACCAAGCCTCCGAAAGCGGCGCCGAGCAAAAACAGCGCAGTGATGATGCCCATCCAATGGCCGATGTACGCGTCACTGGCGAGGCCGGAGCTCGCTTGCATTTCTTGGAGCGCCGGCCGCGCGATGAGCGGGAAGATGCCCATTTCCAGTCCATCGAACATCCAGCCCAGAAAGGCTGTTAACAGAACGAGGTTGCGCCGACGGGCAGTGGGAGGAGCAGGAGGCATGAGGAAGGCAACGGGATCCGCTGATCAGTGCGGATTGGGGTAGACGGGTGAAAAAGTGACGGAGTCGAATCGGTGGGGTGATGGGGCGCGCCAAGCCCGATGTAAGGGCGGCACGGTGAACGGCGTGAGCAACCAAATCAGGCGTGTGGGACACCGGCCTCTGCCAGCGCTCGGGAAAGAGTGTCATGGCACTTCTGCGCAGTCGCGATCGGGTCGTAGCCCGGTTTCTTGAAGATCATGCTCGAAACCTCAGCCACGACGGCACCGTTGTAGCCGGAGGCATTCATCAGGCGGAAAAGTTTCGGATAATCGACTCGACCTTCCCCGGGCAGCAGGAAGACGGCCTTACCGGCGTCAGTGCGCGTATCCTTGACGTGCACAAATTTGGTATGAGCAGCCAACGTCTTCCAGCTCGATTCAAGCGGCAGGTCGTGCGCCTCGTAGTGGCTGTAGTCGTAGGTTGCCGCCAGGGCCGGACTTGGAACTTGCTGGAGCAACCAGAGCAGTTTTTCCGGTGTATCAACGGCGTTTTGCATGTGCGCCTTGATCACCAGATTGAAGCCCGAGGCTTGGGCCGCGCTCACCCAGCCACCGAGTAGGTCAACCATTTGGTGGCGCAGCGTCTCCCATTCCTCAGGTTTGCCGCCAAGAGTGGTTTCAAGCGGGGGCAGAGCTCCACCGGATGCAAGATCGTGCGCAACGCCGGCCGCTTCCTTTATGGCTTCGGTGTTCTCCACCGGGTTTAGGCCGCCGATGAGCTTAATGTTGCGCATCAGCGCCGAGACCTCGAGCCCGAGTCCCGCTAGTTGCTGGCGCAGCTCGAGGCGTGCGGTCCGGGAAAATTGAGCGGGCGCGCAGGCAAATCCTGGATCGAGGGTGAGTTCGACGTTACGAAAACCGATGCGCGCACAATGATCCACGGCGGCGGTGAGCGGCACAGTCTGCATGCCATATAAACTATGGCCAAGACTGATCCGCCCGCCGCCCGTGGCGGCGAAGGAGCGTGACGGCAGGATGACGAGTGAAGTGAGCCCCGGGGCCAGCTTAAGAAAGTCGCGACGGCTGGAGCTCATGGGGTAGGAGCGCGGAATTTTTTATTTTCTGCGGACCTTGGCTTGGTCGCGCTCGGCATCGAGCAATTTCATCCAAGCGCCCATGTAGGCACCGTGGTCATGAAAGGTACGACCGCTGACCAGATTGCCGTCAATGACGCAGGGTTCATTCACGTAGATGCCACCGCAGCTTGTCACATCGAACTTGCACTTGGCGACGGTCGCCATGCGCCGGCCCCGGATGCAGTCCGCGCGGGCCGGAACCTCGCAGCCGTGGCACACGCTCGCGATGGGCTTGTTATTTTTGAAGAACCAGCGCGTCACGTTCAGCAGGTCCTCGTTATCGCGGATGTATTCCGGGGCGCGTCCGCCGCTGAAGAAAATGCCCGTGTATTGTTCGGGCTTGATGTCCTTAAAGGCAATGGAGGCATCGATCGTATAGCCCTCCCATTCCTTGGTGATAGTCCAGCCGGGCTTTACCTCGTGCATGACCATCTGGAATTTCCGTTTCTCGGGCCCGGCGACCACCGGTTCGTAGCCGCCTTCGATTAGGCGATAATAAGGGTACAAGGTGTCGAGCGTCTCCGCCGCATCGCCAATAATGATGAGGACTTTAGCTGGCTTTTTCATAACTATTTGATCGATCAATAATTTAATGTGATAATCCAAGTTTCAACTGCGGGAAATCACGTGAGCGTTCACAAAGAAATCAAAAAGAACAGCGAGTCAAGATCGAGTTGATCGATCATATCAACTGGATATGGCCCGATACCGAAAAGACACTCTTTATCCGAACGGCAAAGTTGATGCATAAGACCCGTGTAGGAGGTCACGCCAGAATGCCTTTGATCACGTGGCCATGCACGTCGGTCAGGCGGCGCTCGATCCCGCTATTGTAAAAGCTCAGTCGTTCGTGATCGAGGCCGATGAGGTGGAGCAACGTGGCGTGAAGATCGTAGATGGTGGTCACCTTCTCCACTGACTTAAAGCCAAGATCGTCGGTGGAGCCGTAGGAAAATCCGGGCTTCACGCCCGCGCCGGCCAACCATACAGTGAAGCCCTTTTCATTATGGTCGCGGCCATTAGCGCCCTTTTGAAACGTCGGCATACGGCCGAATTCGGTGACGAACGCGACCAGCGTGTCCTTCAGTAGCCCGCTTTCCTTCAGATCCCGCAGCAGCGCGGCGACCGGTTGATCAAGGATGGGAGCGTGAATATTGTATTGATCGACGATGTGTTTGTGCCCGTCCCAGTTGCCGACGCCCTCGCCCATGGCGTAGGCACCGTTGAAGAGCTGAACAAAACGCACGTCGCGCTCCAAGAGCCGACGCGCGAGCAAGCAGTTGCGGGCGAATCCGGCTTTAATCTTGTTGCTATCGTTCACCCCGTAGGAATTCAACGTCCGCGGACTCTCTTTGGCGAAGTCACCGACCTCGGCCGCTACCTCGCCCGCCTGCTTGGCAACACCAGTGAAGCTCAGGACATCGCACACGACGCTTGTCTCAGACTTTATCCCACGCTCAAGAGCTAGTCGGCCGAGCAGCCCATCCGCCCCGACCGCCTTGCCTCACGACCTCGCGCTTTCGGCCGCAACCTCCACACCCGGCCGCCGTCTACTCCCCATTCTCTCACCCCGCCCCATGAAATCTTGCTTCCTCATCCGTCTAGCCTGCCTCCTCGCGCTCATCACCCCAGTTTTCACCCGCGCCGCGACTCCACCCAACATCATCATCTTCTACGCCGACGATCTTGGCTGGGGTGAAATCACCGCCCAGGGCTTCACCAAAGATATTCCGACTCCCCACATCGACTCCCTCGCTAAAAACGGTCTGCGTTTCACCAACGGCTACGTAGCCGCGACCTATTGCAGCCCGTCGCGCGCCGGCCTCATGACCGGTCGCTACCCCACCCGCTTCGGTCACGAGTTCAACACCGTCGCCAACGCCGTGGGCCTCCGCGCCGACCAGACCACCATGGCCACGCGCCTACGGTCCCTCGGTTACGCCACCGCCGCCGTCGGTAAGTGGCACCTGGGCAACCAGCCAGAAAACCGCCCGACGAAGCGCGGTTTCGACGAATTCTACGGCACGCTCAACAACACCCCTTTCTTCCATCCGACCAACTTCATCGACTCGCGTCTCTCCAACGAAGTCCACGAAGTCACCGACCCCAAATTCTACACCACCGACGCCTACGCCGCCCGCGCGGTCGACTGGTTGGAGAAAAACAAAGCCAAGCCCTACTTCCTCTATCTCCCTTTTAACGCCGTACACGCCCCACTGCAGGCGACCCAAAACTATCTCGACCGTTTTCCAAACATCACCGACCCGAAACGAAAAACGTTCGCCGCCATGATGTCCGCGATGGACGACGCCGTCGGCGCCGTGATGGCGAAGATCCGCGCCCTCGGCCACGAGGAAAACACGCTCATTTTCTTCATCGCCGACAACGGCGGTCCCACCGCGAGCACCAGCTCGGTCAACGGCCCGCTTCGCGGCTTCAAGATGACCACATTCGAAGGCGGCCCGCGCGTCCCCTTTATCGCCCAGTGGAAAGGCAAAATCCCCGCCGGCAAAACCTACGACTTTCCCGTGATGAATCTCGACGTCCTGCCCACCGCGATCATCGCCGCCGGCGGCAAGCCCGAGGCGTCGTGGCAACTGGATGGCGTCGACCTGATGCCCTACCTCACCGGCCAGCAGACGACCCGCCCGCACCAAACCCTCTACTGGCGCTACGGCCCGCAGTGGGCGATCCGCGACGGCGACCTAAAACTCGTCGTCTCCCGCGGCGGCAGCGGCCGACCCGAGCTCTATGACCTCGCCACCGACATCGGTGAATCGAAAGACCTCGCCGCCACCCAACCCGCTAAAGTGAAGGAGCTGCAAGCGAAGTGGGACCGGTGGAGCGCCGAACAAGCCCCCGCCAGCGTCCCCGATTCCGGTGCTGGCCCCGCAAAGAAAAACAAAAAGAAAAAGGGGAATTGAGGGTCCGCGGGATCGCACCAGTCCGCCAACGCTCTCACGACGGGACCTTCACCTGCTTCATCTTGGCTCGGTTTGTTAGCTACCATGGGCTTAATTTTGCGCCCTTGGACGCCGGGCTGTGTTCGAGGTGGGTGACGAGAGTCGCCGATTTGCTAGGGCGCGGTCCCGCCGGAACTAATCACGCTAGCGGTATCAGAATTTCGCGTCGAGGTGAGGGGTAATGCATACCCCGATTCGCGGGAATGGCGGCTCGGTGACAAAACTGGCACAGTGTCGATCGTATTTCTCTGAGCCCCCAGCTGAAGGAAGGGCTTCTCTTGGGTTTTCGTCGCTCGCGGCGAGCGAGAGCTTAGTCACCTCAGATTTACGCTACCCCCCCGCCAACCCCATGCCCATCGGTCAACCCTTACCCCACCGCATCCTCCGAATCTTCTCCGCCTCGACGATTTTAATCATCTTCGCGCTGTTGGCAGCTCCCCCAGCAACTGCCGCCGACACTCCGTCTGCCTCCACGCAAACTGCTGGCACGGGTATGATCGAGGGCCGGGTGTTCAATCCCGGCACCGGCGAGTATTTGGAGTTCGTTCGCATCACGATCGCGGGCACTTCGCTCGAAACCTTCACCAATTCGTCGGGAGAATTCCGCCTCACCAACGTGCCGGGCGGCGAGAAAAGGCTGACGGCCTTCCGTACCGGTGTGCCGGCGCTCTCGCTTACCGTCACGGTTGTAGCCGATCAAGTCGCCCGCCAGAATATCGAGCTCGCCTACGCTCGCGATGGTGCGGTCCGCGATGGCGTGGTAAAAATGGAGCAGTTCAAAGTCGCGACATCGAAGCAGATGGACGGCGCCGCGATTGCGATCAACACGCAACGTTTCGCGCCGAACACGATGAACGTGGTCGCCGCGAACGAATTCGGCCCCGTCGCCGATGGCGGCGTGGGGGAGGTACTGAAATCCGTCTCTGGGATTTCGATCGCACGCGGCGGGTTTGGTGATGCCTACCAGGTGTCGCTCAACGGCGCACCGCCGCGCAACGTTCCGATCACGGTCGGCGGCATCAGCCTCGCCAACTCCGCTTCCGGCTTGAGCCGTTTCACCGGTATGCAGCAGTCGTCGATCAACAATTTCTCGCGCATCGAGGTCGTCTACACCCCCACGCCTGAGACCACCGCTGCCGCCCTAGCGGGCACGGTGAACATGGTTCCGCTCAGCGCGTTCGAGCGCTCCAAGCCCGTCGTGAACTTCAACGTCTCGCTAGTGATGCGCGATAACGACCGCTCATTCCGCCGAACACCCGGCCCGCTGAACGAGCCCGCGCGTAAGGTCCACCCCGGCTCAGATTTCTCCGCCATCGTGCCGGTGAACGACAAGTTCGGGTTTACGTTTTCCGGCAGTGCCTCGGCGCTCTACACGGCGGCTGATTTTTCGCAGAACACCTGGGCTGGCGCCAGCGCTGCAACCAATGGCACTACGCTGCCCGACACGACACCCGACAAACCCTACCTTACTGCCTATCAGTTTCGCGATCGCCCCGTTTTTTCGAAGCGGATCACGCTGGGTGGCACGCTGGATTTTAAGCTGAGCCCGCGCGACCGGCTTTCGTTTTCCGCGCTCTACGGCTTCTCCGATGCGCAGGCCTACCAGCGTATGGTCAACTTCACGATCACGGGTGTCGCACCCGGAAATTTCAGCACGCGATCCACCTTGAGTAATTCCGGTGCTGGGAATCTCCAGCTCATAAATAACTACACAAAGCTTGGCGGGCCGGTGATCACACCCGCGCTCAGCTACCGGCACGATGGCCCGGTGTGGAAGGCCGAGGCTTCTGCCGGCCTCTCGCGCTCCGGCCGATTCAACCAGAACATCGACCAAGGTGTGTTCAGCGCCGCCAACGCCCAACGCACCAACGTCACGATCGCCTTCGACGACATCAACTACCTGCGCCCCGGCCGCATCACGACCACCGACGGCACCACGGGTGCGCCGATCGATCCGTTCAACATCAACACCTACGGCCTCACCACGGCGACCGGCGTGCTGCTCAAGGCTCAGACCTACAAGCGCACGGTCTTTGGCAACCTCCGCCGCGACTTCTTCGCGCTGGTGCCGGTCACGATCAAGGCGGGGTTCGACCTGCGCGACGAGCGCTTCGATACGCGAACGTTCAATCCGACCTACACGTTTGTCGGGGCGGACGGCCGCGCCGCCACCGCCGACGACAACGCCTCCGTCGTATTCGATCCCAGTTTCTCCCAACGCACACCGCCTTTTGGGTTTCCGCGCATGGACGTGATGAGCAATCAGAAGATCTACGGCATCTCTCGCGCGACGCCGGCGTATTTCACAACCAACGACGCGACCACGCACACGGCGACGGTGAATAATTCTAAATACGCGCAGGAGTTGGTCTCGGCCGGCTACCTGCGCGGTGACGTGAGTTTCTTGGATCGCCGGCTGAAGCTCGTGGGCGGCTTCCGGCTTGAGCAGACCAACGCGAAGGGCGAGGGCCCGCTGATCGACGCCACGCGTAATTTCCAGCGCGATACCGCGGGCAAATTCGTCCTCGGCTCGAATGGCCGTCCGCTTCCGATCACAGCGGATGCGGTCGCCGCCGCGCGCCTGACTAACATCGACCGCGGCTTAACTGCAGAGAAAGAATATCTCCGCTGGTTCCCGAGCCTCAACGCGACCTACAATATCCGCGATAATCTCATCGCCCGCGCTGGATATTACTGGTCCATCGGCCGGCCGGACTACAACCAATACGCAGGCGGTTTGACGCTCCCTGACCTCAGCCAGCCGGCCTCGCCGACGAATCGCACAGCGGTGAACAACATCGGCGTGAAGGCGTGGACCGCGAAGACCTTCAAGTTAACGCTGGAGTATTATTTCGAGCGGGTGGGCCTGATCTCCGTCAGCGCGTATCAACGTAACATCAAGGATTTTTTTGGCTCGACCGTGTTTACGCCGTCCGCGGATTTCCTCTCACTTTACTCACTCGATGCCGCGACTTATGGCGGTTATGACGTAGCGACACAATACAACCTGACAACACCGGTCAAAATGAGCGGGGTCGACCTGAACTATAAACAGGCGCTCACCTTTCTGCCGGATTGGGCGCGTGGCGTGCAGGTGTTCACCAACATTGGCGCAACGACGCTCACCGGCGACGACTCGGGCAGCTTCGCGGGCTACATCCCGCGCACCTACAACTGGGGCGTGAGCTTAACGCGCCCGCGCTACAACGTCCGGGCCAACTGGAACTATTCCGGGCGGGCGAGACAGACCATTATCGCCGCCGGCCGCAGCATTGAGCCGGGCACTTACACGTGGGGGGCAAAGCGACTCATACTAGATATCAGCGGTGAATTTCTCGTCTACAAAAAATGGTCGGCCTTCATGAATCTATCCAACTTCACCGACGAGCCGGTCGATCTTGAAATTGCCGGCCCAAGCACGCCGGATCAAGCGCAGTTCCGCTCGCGTACGAATTATGGCGCGCAATGGACCTTTGGGCTGAAGACGACGTTTTGAGTTC
>Ga0214919_10011864_pt1 | contig 10810 bp, 6 predicted proteins | sample LL1503_MetaG_FD_177994 | JGI IMG/M metagenome (GOLD analysis project Ga0214919, IMG submission 177994) | Freshwater microbial communities from Lake Lanier, Atlanta, Georgia, United States - LL-1503 | ecosystem: Environmental > Aquatic > Freshwater > Lake | place: USA: Georgia | collected 2015-03-15
AAAAGTATATGGTTTATCACTAATATATATTCTATAGTGAGCATCAACATCTGGATCATTATTTACTAATCCTTGAATAATCGATACTTTCAAGTTTGGTTGACCATCTGTTAATTCCGGTACAATCTCAATACTTGGATCTTTTGGTGGAATTCCTCTAGGCCATATATTACCATCTGTATAATTCTTGTACAAATTAACAAATCCTTTTGATGAAGATGTTTTAAGATTCCTTGGTTTACCATCCTTGGTATTATGTAGAAATTCACTTAAATTTTCAGTATATTGATTATCATCATCGGTGTCATAAATAACAGTATATTTATTTTGAATAGCATATAAATAACCAAACATTTTACGAGTGTATGATTTTAGGGGTATCTTATCATAAATGGTTGGAAATAAACTTTTTTGCTCATCTAACCCTAAATAAATACAATTTAAATTTTTATAAAGAGAATTATCAGTTTTTGAATCACCAACTATTATTAAATCCCAATCTACAAGACATGCATAATGTAATACTTGTTTGGTTGGAGGATTAATTGTTGTTATAACAATACATTTATTATTAACTGGTAGTAAACATTTAAAATTCAAATGATGCCAATCTTTTGTTATAAGATTATTATAAACATGTGTTTCAATTAATGAAACTTTTGAAGAATCACTTGAAGATCCGTTTGAAGAATCATTTGAAGAAGCATTTGAAGATCCGTTTGAAGATCCGTTTGAAGATCCGTTTGAAGATCCGTTTGAAGAATCATTTGAAGATCCGTTTGAAGATCCGTTTGAAGAGCTGTTTGAAGATCCGTTTGAAGAGCTGTTTGAAGATCCGTTTGAAGATCCGTTTGAAGAGCTGTTTGAAGATCCGTTTGAAGATCCGTTTGAAGATCCGTTTGAAGATCCGTTTGAAGATCCGTTTGAAGATCCGTTTGAAGATCCGTTTGAAGATTGTATACCAGCTTTAACATTAGCTTTAACATTAGCTTTAAGTTCATCAAACACCCTACAATGTTTATTAAACAAAGAAGCTTTGAAACAAAAAATATTTTGTGACATTATTAATGCTTTTGAATCGTATGAATCATCAAATGGTAATATAGATGGATTTAAAAATGTATCTTGAGATAAAGCATTAATTGATCCATTATATTTTAAACTGATTTTAAAATTATTCTCACTATTTAAATTATCTACCTTTAATTTTTCTACCTTTAATTTTTCTACCTTTAAATTCTCTACCTTTAATTTTTCTACCTTTTCTAATTTTATATTATTTTTTAATTCAATTATTGAAATCCCACTTGGAATGCTAATATGTGGAGTATTCTGACATATTAATTCTTCAAATTTATCAAATCCAAATTTGTGTATATTATCAATAAACTCTACAGATTCGTCAATAAATATATAATAATCATATTTCTGTTCTAAATTTAAAGCATGTTCTCTTAATTTATTTCTTTGAGTTGTCCATGTAGAATTAGGAAAGAATATTGTTGTTTCAGTTGTACTTTCTAAATAATTTAATAAAATAATATTTTTAGATTTTAAACAATCATATGGTAAGCCTTTTGGAGAATGAATCAGGTATAAAAATGATAGGGGGGTATTTGAAGTTAATTTTGTATTAGTATAATGATCAATATCTATGTTATCATTTTTTAATTGATATCCATCTAAATTTAATATTTTATTTGAAACATATTTTTCAACTTCTGTCATATATTCAAACAATCCTTTTGGATATTCAGAATGATTCTCATTAGATATTAGAATATCTTGAAATAAAATAACTTGTTTATTAAGAATAGAACATAACATAAACATAACATATTGAGACATCCACCAAGATTTACTATCAAAAATATCAGTATAAGGAAAAATTTCATTTGAAAAAAAAGCATCTCTACAAAAAGCATTATACATGCCATCATATTCAATAGTTGTTCTAACTTTAGCTTTCATAACATTTGGATAATATCCCTTATAATTTGGATTAGCTATATATGGTTGATATATTCCTAATAAATTTTCAAAATTATTAAATCCATCTTCTTGAGAAAAATCTGTAAATTTTATATCCTCATCTAAAAAAATATAATAATCGTATTTTTTTTCTAAATTTAGTACATATTCTCTAATCTTATTTCTTCCAGTAGTCCATGTAGATTTTGGAAAGAATATTGTAGTATCTGAAGTATTTTCCTTATAACTTAATAATACATGATCTTTATTTTTTAAACATTTTAATAATTCGGGCATTTCCTTACTGGTTTGAATTAAATAGATACACTTTAAATTAGTACGCTTATCTTGAAATAAAGTATTACTATTCCTTATAATATTTTTATTATTATAGTCATCTTTTTCTGTATCCCTTGTTTCTACTATTGGATCCATATTAATTAAACTTTTATCATGTATTTTTTTTAAAATCATATGTTTATGAAAATTAGCATTTCGATTCATAATATATATATATTATTAATATAATGATTATTCAAAATGAACTAAACTATTTGTAATACTTTGGCGTTCTTATTTATAAAAAATAATATATATATATATTAATGAGTTCCATATGTATTATTGTAACTGGTCAACTTCGAAAATTTTTTTCAAGTGACATGTTATATTCATTTAAAAGATTAATTAATAATTGTAAAAAAGTATATTCTACTATCTATATTATTTGTATAGTTAATGAAGCAACTGAGAGTGAAATTAGCAAGCTAAATAATTATTTAAATTCATTATCAGTATTATTTTACATTGATGAATATGATAAGAATAGTAAATATATTGATATCTTTAAAGAAATTAATAAATCTCGATTAAGTAATCCATCATTTATTAAAATGTCAGAAATTTATAATAAAGTAAATGGAGAAATTCAAAAAATAATGACAACAACATCTCATACCATTTATCATAGTAATAACGGACCTTTCGGATTTCATTTACAATGGCATCAATTAGAAATTGGAATAAATCATTTATTAGATTATGAAAAAAAAAATAATATTATTTTTGATATAGGTGTAAGGATGCGATTTGATACATCTATAGTTGATCGCGAGTTTTATCCATATATGCCTGAAAATGATTTATTAAAACAAATAACATTTAATAATAAAATTGAAACTCAATTAAAAACAAAAATGGATGAATTAGGAATTAGTACCATTGACCAATACATACAATTTATGAAAGATAATCAAATTACTTTTCCTAAATATATAAGTAATTATCCAGATACAAGTTTTGGTTGTTATTTTTTTAATAATTACGTATCTTTAGAAAATATTAAAAATTGTAAAGATAAAAATATATTATATTGTTTTGTAGATCATTTAATGTTTGGAAAAAGAGATACATTTATAAAATTAAAAGATTTCTTCAAAAAAATAGGAACGTATGAATCAAATTTAAATCAAAAAGGTATGCAGGCATTTTTTAGTTCAGAATGTCAACTTTTAAATTTTGGTTTTAATAATAATATAAATCCATTAATATATACATGTCATTCAGTGTTTATACTAAGAAGATAATATTTAAAAAAATTTCATCCACTCATTTAATAACTCTAGTTCCTCTTTTTTAACTATTCCATGTTGAACTAATATTTTATAAACATCTTGTATAGATGCATCTGTATTTTTATTTAATAAATTAATTACTTTTTTAACTATAATATACATTTCAAGTTCATATTCATAATCTTCTTGTAAATCACTATCATTTAATTCTTGAAAAGCATTTGCATATGTAAATTTAATTGTTTTATTATTTTTCCATAATTGATAAAGAGTAATAAATCCACGTAATATATCTGTACATTTCATTGATACTGTTATTGGCAAATATAATGTATAAAACATATCTGAATCTATCCAGAATGTATTTTGTGAATTAAAAGGACATAGTGAATCTTTATTTAAAATAATATCACATTCATCATTATTTTCAAAAATAAAAGGTTCATTATTTAAATTAACATTAATTCTATAAAAAGCATCAACATCTGGATTATTATTAATTAAACCTTGAATAATAGAAACTTTTAAATTAGGAATTTCTTTATTTAATTTATTTTTGTTATTGATACAAATATGTTCTGGATCTATTCCTCTTGGCCAAATATTTTGATTAGTATAATTTTTGTAAATATTAACAAATCCGTTTGATGAACAAGATTTTGATAATCTTAAATTTTCATTCTGTAAAAAATCATCTAAATTTTCAGAATATTGAGTATCATCAGTCGTATCATAAATAATAGTATATTTATTTTGAATTGCATATAAATAACCAAACATTTTTCGATTATATGATTTTAAAGGAATTTTATCATAAATTGTTGGAAATAATCTTTTTTGATCATTTAAATCTAAATAAATACAATTTAGATCTCTATAAAGTAAATCATTGGCTTCTAAATTTCCAACAATTATTAAATCCCAATTTTCTAACTTAGAATAATATACAATTTCCTTAGATGGTTTATTTATAGTATTTATAACAATACATTTATTATTTACAGGTAATATATCAATAAAATCTTTTTTATCCCAAATTTCAATTTCTTTTTTTAAAATATTATCATAAACATATTTTTCAACTTCTTTTTCAATAGACTGAGTTGGATATTGAGAATGATTTTCATTTTTGATCTTTAAATTATTAAATTTTACAATTTGTTTCTTGTAATCAGAACATAATATTGTCATAATATATTGTGACATTGGCCACGATCGATCATCAAAAAATTCAGTATAGGGAAAGATCTTATCGCAGCTTAATTCATCTAAATTATAAGCAATATACATTGGATCGTGCCAAATTGTACTAGTAGCATTACTAGAATAGGATAAATCTGTATAAATATTATAATAATTTGGAATTGCTATTTTTGGTTTATATATTCTTAATAATTTTTCAAAATAATTAAAGCCATCTTCTTGATTTAATTCTTTAAATTTAATATCTTCGTCTAAAAATATGTAATAATCATATTTTTTCTCTAATTTTAAAACATGTTCTCGAATTTTATTCCTACCAGAAGTCCAAGTAGATTTTGGATAAAAGATAGTAGTATTAGGTGTATTATCTTTATAGCTTAATAAGATATAATCTCTTTTTTTTATAAATGATAATAATTCTGGAATATCTCCACTAGTTTGTAACATATATAAACAATTTAGATTGCTTCTATTTTCAGATCTGAAAAAATTTTTATTTTCTGTAATAATTTGATTATCATTCTCTACTACAATTGGAATATTTTTTTTTACTAAATTTGCAAAATGATTATTTCTTTGATGTAAATAATTTTTTGACATATATAATTAATATAATTAATTTAATTTTAAATACTATAAATTTAGCTTCATTATAATATTATAAAATTATTTTTTATATTATTTGAATCATTTACTGTTTTTAATACACGATTTTTATCTTTATTATCATCATGACTTATATTTTGATTAAAAAATACTAATAATTTATATTTATAAACTAATATATTAAATATACTTTGATCAACTGTATGATGATATGTAATTAATGGGTATATTAATGAATCATCTTTATAAATACAATAATATATCCAATCATCAATAAAATTTTTATTAGTATTATTCTTTGCCATAATAAACCAAGAATTTAATACATGCATCTTTTCTAAAAAAATAGTATTATTATTATTTGGTATAATTTTATTCCAAATCTCTAATTTATCACAACACCATAAAGTATTATTATTAGTATTAGAACCAACGCTTCCAGCAATACAACCATTTTTAAAAGCAAAATTACATAATTTATCTATATTAGAAGTAAATCCTTCCGGAAAATGTTTTGAACAATCAACATAATATAATATATCAATATCTTTCATCTGTGAAAAAACGTCCTTAGTTATAAAAGCTTTCCAACAATTATAATATCCATCACGTTTACCATCTCCCTCAATTATATGATTAATATTTGGTAAATCTTTAATATGATCAAACCAATCTAATGTTGATATTCTCTCTAAATTATAATCATGTATAATAACTTTATATGTACTAAAATTATGAATTGTTTCAATAATCTTTTTTTTTGTTGATGTATAAGGCTCACCATTAGAATATAAAATCAAATGTATACATGATGTTTTATCCATATATGATGTACTTAATAAATTCATATTTGATATTTTTATTAAATTTATATGATGATTATTTCTTTGATGTAAATAATTTTTTGACATATATATAATTAATATAATTATATAAATTAGAATTAAATTAATTCAACAATCTTCTTACACAACTTTCCAGGTGATACTCTATCCAATATATATTCTATATTTTTATCAATATTATTGTAATATTGATCAATTTTCTCCTTCGTTAAATTATTAATATAATTTACTAGATCTTCTTTCTTACCATCTATGTAACAATCTTTTGGTAAATTAATACCATCATTACTATTATTTCCAAAATAAATTGGAATACATCCAGCAATCCAAGCATCGTATATTTTTTCAGATACATAATTTTCGGCATTACAATTTTCAACTATTAGAGCAAAATTAAATCTTGAATAGAATTGATAAATATTTGTATCATCGAACATGCGATTGGTTATGTTTTCTATTACTAGTTTACCTTGTACACTGTTTAAATTAGATTTTAAAGATTCCCATCCCTGTCCATGTACAGTAACATTCTTTAATTTCATAACAATTTCCTTCCGTAAATAATCAAATCTTTTTAAACTAACACCATTAATCTCATAGTGTTCAGAATTATTACGATTTGCTAATATCATCCCAATACTTTTATCATATTTGCGATTCTTATTGATCATATCCTTATGATATTTATTATTCATGTCAAATCTAGAAACAAATGGAAAATACTCGATCTTCCCTTCACCAAAAATATTCCTATTTCCATTACTACCTTCTTTACCTAGGTCAATTGAAACAGGAAATAATTCCTTACAATAAGTAATTATTTTATCAAAATTTTCACATAATGTTCGATAATTATAATTATCTTTATGCCATGAATTTGGTCCTTCTAATAGATAACATATTTTTTTAATATCTTTTCTTGCTAATATTTCTTTAGGAAACAATCGTAAATCCATAACTGTAAAAAAACAAATTGATCCAGTTGGAATAACATTTCTATAACCATCAATTAATTTATATCCAAACTCGTTTTTAAGTTTATACAACATTGTCTTATTTCCATCTTCATATAAATATCTCTTGGAATCATAATCAAACTCATTAGTACTAATCATTTTATCTGTCCAGTTTGGATCTAGATGAAATACATATATAGATTTAGAATCTTTCTCCATCATTTTATTACCATGAATAAAGAATTCAGCCTTCACACTGTCACTCCTATTGCCAACCCTGTAATTAACTGTATATTGTCCAGTAGTTTCATACTTATATTTTTGTAAAGATTTATAAAGAGCTCGATCAACTTCATCTTCATTCACTGGTCGAGCTTTTTTATTAAAATCCAAACAATGTTTATTGAAAACTTCCCGCTTAATACAATAACAATTTACATCAACTAAAAAATCATTTGGATTATTCCAAACATGATGTATATTACCTAAACTTTCACATTTATCCTGACATATAAATATATCATCCTTGTCAATAATATTTCTTAGTGTAAATGTCCAATCTAATTTCTTATCAACTAATGTTTTTAATACACTTTCAACATGATTTGGTTCTAAAGTATTATCCTCATCCAAAAACATAACATAATCGGAATTAGTTAAAAAACTCATTGAAATATAAATACGATGCCCGTTCCAACCATTAGCACCAGTATTTTCGTATAATGGTATTATTTTAAAATTATCTGGCAAATCCTTACAAATATCATTTACTTTCATTAAATTTTTTGATCCATCAACAACAATATAATATATGAAATTTTGATTGGTTTGCTTTTTTACGGAATTGATACATTTTTGTAAATATTGTGAGCCAATCGTCGGTGTAATAATAGTTAAACTCATAGTATTTAATAGTAATATTTGTTTATATAAAAATTCTTAATTAATGTGGACTGTCATAGATTGTTTACTATATATATATATATGGTTTGTAAGTAATGGTTTGTAAGTAATGGTTTGTCAGTAATGGTTTGCTAGTAATGGTTTGTAAGTAATGGTTTGTCAGTAATGGTTTGCCAGTGTAAAAAAATTGTTTACTCGTTTTACTCGTCCCAATTTTTTTAATAATTTCTCTGACGAAAAAAATTGTTTACTCGTTTTACTCGTCCCAATTTTTTTAATAATTTCTCTGACGAAAAAAATTGTTTACTCGTTTCACTCGTCCCAATTTTTTTAATAATTTCTCTGACGATAAATTATTAAAAAAATTGAAATAAAATATTTAAACCATCATCCCAAATCTTAATCATACAATGGAAGTTAATTACAAACAGCGTAAACCAAAAAATCAAAAATCAAATTATCATAGATGTACACCAACTGAAGCTCCCGAAGCAACAATAATTACTGCTCCCAGCGGCGATTATCGTCGACATGTTAGTGAGACATCTCATTCGCACGAAGGTGGTGGTGCTAAATCAATAGAAAAAAATAATTCAAAGAAACATACAGCAGTCGGTGGTGCCGGATCACGTCCCGAAGTTTTAGACCATTCCACAGAACATCACCCGTCACGTGAGACTGAATCCTCTGGTTATGTTAAACCAAATAAATACGGAGCATGTATCGGTCCTTATTATTGTACATCAGTTCGTGAAAATAGATTATGTATGAATTGTGGAGATTCTGCGAAGGCAGCTCAAGTAAGAGATGGAATAATTGATGAAAATGCTGGCCGTGGTTGGATTCATGGTATATGTGGTTTTGGATGGATTTGTCGTAAGAATACAAAGTATCGACAAAAACCATGTACATTACATCATCCAAAGGCATATAATTATTGTGAAATGTCAACTGAATCTTATGAAAGATCAAGTGCTGCGATGGAATCAGCACGTACTAGAGCTATTAGACCACCGAGTGTTGCTTCTAGTTCTGCGGAGGCCAGAGTGTCCCGTCTTACTCCTGAAATAGCAGCCACTTTTGCAAGTACTGTTACAAATGTTATTAGTGCTCGTGCTGCGAGTATTATTAATGTACCAACTATTGCTCGACCCCTTGAAGTTAGTGCTAGGAGTGAAGAAATTGAATTAGATTCACGAGTACATCTGATGGTTAGTAATTTATTAGATGATGGCCCGGTTGGAATTGCAGCTCCACCTGGATTGAGTAGGAGTGCTACTGTAGCAAGTCATGTTCCTGAATCAACTGTAGCTGGAATATTGTCCACAACACCGATTGTATCACCTCAAACATTAAGAGCACGTGAAGCAAAATTACTATTTGAGACTACATTAAGAGAAGCGATGCGGATTAATGACATGTCAGATAATATGTCATATGATGCTATGCTAATTGGTATTCGAACAGCGATGTATCATATTCAGCAACGGGTGAATAGTATTTAATTTATAAGATAAAAAAAATAATATAATATTATATGAGTGAAGAAAAAGATGAAACTTGGTGGAGAGAGAAAAGTTTGAATAAACACTATATAAATAACGTACCGGCAATGATAAAAAGTGGAAAAGTAAACCCTGAAAATGTACATGAATATATTATTCCATATATAGGTAATGATTACGAATTATTAAATAAGGATATTAGTCGTAATATAAAACTTTTATCTCATATTATTACCTATGTAATTGCTGAAAAAAAACATATTGAATATATAAGAAAATTTATTAAATCAAATTTAGTTATCCAAGTAAATTTATTAGAAAAACTAATTAATGAAGAGAAATTTGAATTAGAACCACCTCTATTTGTTCCTAAAATAGATAATATTTTTGAATTAATATTTGTTAGACATGGTATTTCTTGTAGTAATGTTATACCAAGTAATAAAAAACATGTACAGTATTATGATTCAGAATTAACATTTCAGGGAATTGAAAGATCAAAAGAATTACATCCAAATTTAATGGAAAAGATAGATGAATTCTTTAAAAAAAATCCTTATTCTATAATTGCTTCATCTCTAATTAGAACACAAGAAACTGCTTATTTTATGTTAGCACAACAAACTAATAAAAAAATATATGTTGCTCCACATATTGCTGAAAGAAATATTAGTTATAATAATATGACTTTACCAATAAATGAACAACATGAAATATTGAATAATATTGATACAGATATAGTAAAACATATTGATTCTAAAAAGGATGCCCGAAAAGAACAAAATTTATTAACAAAATCATATCCCGAAATGTTCTTTAACTGGGCTAATAAAAATTTAAACTTTTTTGAGAAAGGAGATGATGATATTAATCGAGCAGTTATTTTTACTCATGGAGGATTCATTGAATATATCTTTAAAATATTTGCTGAAAATAATGATATAGTTTATGCCACTATAAATGGATCAAATTATTCTAAGCCATCTTATAAATACTTTAAAATTAAACCATTAACCGATGAATATACTCAATGTCCTAATGGGTGTAGAATTAGTTTTTGTCCCTAAGTGACTGTCCTTAAATAAAAGTGTATCTATTCGTAAAAAATGAATTATTAATTTTATAATCTTATAAAGTATAAAGTATATATACTTAAATAATGAAAACAATCTACGACCCTCTCTATGGATACATAGAATTTGAAGACTATTTAGTAAATATTATTGATACTCTTGAATTTCAACGTC
>Ga0214919_10011865_pt1 | contig 10808 bp, 4 predicted proteins | sample LL1503_MetaG_FD_177994 | JGI IMG/M metagenome (GOLD analysis project Ga0214919, IMG submission 177994) | Freshwater microbial communities from Lake Lanier, Atlanta, Georgia, United States - LL-1503 | ecosystem: Environmental > Aquatic > Freshwater > Lake | place: USA: Georgia | collected 2015-03-15
ACGGTGAAGGCCCCGATCTGGCTGGCGCTCATGGCATCGATTTGGTCGGTGGTCAGAGCGGTGACCTGGGTGGTTGTCAGCTTGGAGACCTGTGTCGTTGTCAGCGATGCGACCTGGGCGTTCGTGAGCGCAGCGATTTGCGCCGTGGTGAGCGCCTGCATTTGTGTGGATTTCAACTTCGCCAGCTGGTCAGTTTCCAGGGAAGAAATTTGGTCGCTGGTCAGCGCCGTGATGACGCTGGTTTTGATGGCTTGCAAAGCTGCCGATTCCAGGCTGTTGAGCTGATTGGATGTCAGCGATATCACTTGGCGGCTCAGCAAGGCGTCGGTTTGGGCGGTTTGTAGGGCGGCCACTTGGCCGGTTGTCATAGCAGCCAGTTGCTGCGGTGACAAGCCATTGATTTGTCCCGAGGTCAGCTTACGTATGTCGTCGGTTTCCAACGCTGCGATATCCATGGCATTCAGCGCCGCCACGCTCAGAGCCGGTATTTGCGCGGTGTCCAAGGCAACTATTTGCGAGGACTTAAGGGCCTGGGCTTGGCCGGCAGTGAGTGCGGCTACTTGCGCCGTCGTCAAATTAGTCACATTGGCATCGGTGAGGTTCGCGATCTGGTAGGTCGTCAGGGCGCGTATCTGGTTGGTTAACAACTTCTGCAGATCTTCGGTCTCCAAGCCATTGAGTTGCCCCGGTGTCAAAGCGGATACCTGGGACGTGGTCAAGGCTTGCACCTGGCCAGTCGTCAGCTTGGTCACCTGATTACTGGTCAAGAGCCTGAGTTGGTCGGTAGACAGGTTGGCGATCCTGGCGGTGATGATTGCCGCAATATCACCTGATTCGACCGCCGTAATCTGGATCGCATTGAGAGCGTTGGAGCTCAAAGCGGCCACTTGCGCCGATGTGAGGTCGTTGATCGCATCGGTGGTGAGGTTTCTTACCTGGGCCGCGTTGAGCCAGCCGATCTGATCGCTCGTCAGCTCGGTCACCCGTTGGGTACTGCTGGCGCGGGTGCTCAGCCCGGCAATTTGGGCGCTTGTCAGTGCGCCGATCTGGGTGCTCAGGAAGGCCTGCAAATCGGCCTGCTCCATACTGTTGAGTTGTTCGGTGCGCAGCGCCGCCACCTGGGTGGTGGTCAATTTCACCACCTGCTCTGTTCCCAGCTTTGGTATTTGCGTGGTGCTGAGCCGCCGTAACTGCTCGGTCGACAAGCGGCTGATTTGCAGCGAGGTCAGTTCTTTGATATCGGCTGTTTCCAGGGCCGTGATCTGAATAGCGTTCAGGGCGGCCGTGCTGAAGGCGGTTACCTGGGTTGTGCTCAGGCCAACAATGGCCGCTGACGTGAGGCGTTGTGCTTGCGCGGCAGTGAGTGCGCCTATTTGCGTGGACGTCAAGTTGGTCACTTGCGCGGTTGATCCGCCATCGGTCAGCCCGGTCATTTGTGCCGTGGTCAGCGACTGGATTTGCTTGGTGCTGAGTGCCTGTAGTTGGCCAGTTGTCAGGTTGTTGAGCTGGTTGGTTCGCAGGGCTGCGACCTGGGCGGTGGAGAGCGCTTGGATCTGGCTGGTCTCTGTCAGCTTCTTAATCTGATCTGTGCTCAGCAGACGCAGCTGGTCCGTGGATAGGCGGCCAATTTGGGTCGTCGTCAGTGCTTGCAGAGCTGCGCTATCACCGGTGCCAAAAGACAGTGCCGAAATTTTGAGCGCATTGAGCGCGCCGGTGCTCAGCGCGGCGGCCTGCGCGGTGTTGAGCGTGGCAACGCCTGCGGTAGTCAGGCTTTGCGCTTGCGCGGCATTCAGCGCGCCCACCTGTGCGGCGGTCAAGTTCTTCACCTGGCCGGTGGTCAAGCCTGCAACTTGACCGGTGGTCAGTACGTGGATCTGGTCGGTACTCAGGGCCTGCAACTGAAGGGAGGTCAGGTTGTTGAGCTGGTTGGTTTTGAGGGCTGCAACTTGGGTTGTCGTAAGCGCTGGCACCTGGCTGCCTACCGTGAGCTTGGCCACCTGTGCGTCGCTCAGCAGCCGGATTTGGCTGGTGGACAGGTTGCTCAGTTGGTTGGTTGTCAGCAGCTTGAGGTTGTCTGTTGTGAGCGCGGTTATCTTGAGCGCATTGAGCGACGTCGTCGTCAGTGCGCCGACCTGTGCGGTACTGAGATTTGCGACTGCGTCGGCGGTCAGGGCCTGTGCTTGCGCGGTACTCAGTACGGCGACCTGGGCCGTGGTCAGCTTGGCGACTTGTGTGGTGGTGAGACCGGCCACTTGGTAGGTGGTCAGTGCGCCTATCTGTTTAGCACTCAACAGCACAAGGTCTTTTGTCTCGAGGCTGTTGAGTTGTTCGGTTTTCAGGGCCGCAATCTGGGCGGTGGTGAGCGCACGGACTTGGTCTTCCTCTAGCGCCACGATTTGGTCGGTTCCCAGCAGGCGGACCTGGGTGGTGATAAGGCTGCTGATCTGGTTGGTCTTGAGCACCTGGATGGCGTCGGTGCTCAGGGATGCGACCTTGATGGCGTTGAGCGACTCGGTTCGCAAGGCACTAATTTGATCGGTGTCGATTACGGCAATTTGTGCTGCTGTCAGGCTTTGGTCTTGTACTGTGCTCAGTGCAGCTAATTGGCTGGGTGATAGCCTGGTGATTTGTGGGGTGCCAAGACCCGCGACCTGGTAGGTGGTGAGGGCTTGAATTTGGCTAATTGAAAAGCGCTTCAGGGCGTCGCTTGTCAGGTTGTTCAGTTGGTCGGTGCGGAATGCGGCTACCTGCGCTTTACTCAGTACGCTGATGTGATCTGTTGACAACTGCGCCACTTGGTCTGTGCTCAAGAGGATTAATTGGTTGGTCGACAGGGCCTGGACTTGCGTGGTGGTCAGCTTGGAGATGTTCGTCTCCGTCATCGCCGTTATGTCTAGGGCGTTGAGCGCCAATGCGTTCAGCGCACGCGCCTGATCACTGCTCAGCTTGTCAATTGACGCCGTGCTCAGGCTGTGGGCCTGGGTTGCGTTCAAGGCCGCCACCTGGGACTCCAGTAACAAGCTGACCTGGTCAGTGGTCAGTGCCCCTATTTGACTGATAGTCAGCGCGTTGATTTGGTTGGTGCTCAGGACATTGAGTTGCGCTTCGCTCAGGTTGTTGATCTGGTCCGTTCGCAGGGCGGCAACCTGACCTACCGTCAGCACGCGGATATGGTCGGTAGACAACGCAGCAATTTGGTCTGTGTTACCTAAACTGGGTAAACCCAACAGGGTCAACTGGTCTGTAGACAGGTTGCGGATTTGCGCAGTAGTGAGGTCGGCGACCTCTTCGGAAGTCAGCGCTGTTACGTCGATCGCGTTGAGGGCGGCGAAGTTGAAAGCGGCGACCTGGTGCTCCAGTCCCGTTTGGCTGTTGAGTTGTGCAATAGCCGTAGTGCTCAGTCGCTGGGCTTGCGCTGCGCTGAGCACCGAGATCTGACCGGTCGTAAGGTAGGAGGCCTGGTCGCTAGTTAAATTCTTGATTTGCGTTGTGGTCAGCGCCTGGATTTGGTAAGTCGCCAGGGCTTGCAGGTCATCGGTTTCCAGGCTGTTCAAGTGGCCCGTGGTGAGCGATGCCACTTGGCCCGTGGTGAGCGCGCGGATTTGGTCCGCATCAAAAGCAGCAATCAGAGTATCGCTCAGAGCGTTCAACTGGCTTGTCGTCAGGCTGCTGATTTGCCGCGCGGTCAGGCCGGGTATTTGGCCCACTTTTAAGGCGCCCAATTGGTCTGTCTTCAGAGCATTGATAGCGGCCGGCGTGAACGCACCTAACTGGGCGGCCGAGAGTTCCGCAAGTGCATCCGAGTCGATGGCTGCAGCCTGCTTGGCACTGAGCGTCGCGAGTTGCGGCGTCGACATGGCGGTTAACTGAGCCGAGTCCAATTTGGCGACTTGTGCGGTCGACAAGCCCTGCAACTGGGCGGTCGTCAGCGCCGCCACGTTGGTGGAGGAGAGCTTGGTAATGTCCAGGGAGTTCAGCGCACCCGCGTTCAGAAAGATCACCTGCTCTGTGTCCAGTGCCTCGATGTGCGCCTGCGTCAGTTTGGCAGCTTGCTTGGCATTCAGTGTCTGTAGCTGCTCGGTTTTGAGTGCCTCAACTTGCTCTGACTTGAGGTTTGTGATTTGTCCTGTGGTCAGGGCATGAATTTGCGCTGTGGTCAGCGCACCGAAGGCTTCGGCCGTGATCTGTCGGAGTTTGTCGGTGGCTAGCGTTGCTAAGGATCGCGTGTTAATCCATGTAATTTGCGAAGGTCCCAGGGCCGCTATTTGTTCGCTGGTAAGGCCCGAGACCTGGGACTTGGAAATAATGGAAAGCTTGTCGTAGGTAATCCCATCGTCGAACGCGTTCACATCGAATTCTTTGATCTGGCTAGACGTCAACACCGACCAGTTGCGGGTGGTCATAGCCTGTATCTGGACGGTTGACATCACCTTGATGTCCGCGGAGTCCATCAACTTCATTTCTGCAGACGACAGCCGCTTGAATTCAGTGACCGACATGGCCTGAATTTGCGTGGGCGTGTAGTTAGTGATGGTGGACATGGGTTGTTCTACGCTTGCTCAGTACCGGCTCAGTAGGCTCCACCAAAATTTTGAAAATACAAGTTGCTCAATTCGCCACCAAAATCCGAATCAACGGGTGCCGACGCTTCGCAATACACCCTCTGCGTGAGTGCACCGCCATGCAGAATCGGCAGAACGCCGGCTTTCTTGAGCGTTATGCCCGGGCGGATGCACAAAGGAATTGCCATGTTCATCTTTGCGCGAGTTTGTGCTGGAGCATGGCCACCAGGCCCGCCTCCAAAGACCGCACCATATGTTGGCGCGCATGGGCCCGCAGCGGCGCAGGCGCAGCGGGTGGGGTCATCATTAGCTGGCCATTGGCGAGTCGGATGGCGAGTGCTTTGTATTCGGCCAGGCTGGAGGTCACTAGCGCGTCTTGGCCTTGGCTGCGCAAGATGCTGGCACCCATGCGCGAGACCATGGTGCGGCCTTGGCAGGTCAGCAAGGGCACGCCGGCCTCTAAAACGTCGTTGGTGGTGGAACCGCAGTTGTAGGGGAAGGTGTCTAAAAAAAGGTCAACCAAGCGCAAATTGCCCCGGTAGGCTTGGTGCGTAACCCGGGGCGTGAAGATGAGGCGATCGCTGTCCACCCCGCGGCTGGCCGCGAACTGGCGCAAATTGGCGGTTGCCGATGCGTTGTCGTCGATGAGCCACAGGACCGCGTCGGGCGCGGCCTGCAAAATGTCCATCCAGGTGCTGAAGAGAGGCTCGTTGATTTTGTACACGTTGCCAAAGCTGGCCATGACGAACGCTTTTTCCGGCAGGCCATTGTCCTGGCGGGTTGAGATCTTGAAGTCCGGTCGTTGATCCGTTAGCGGAATGAAACTGCCCTCGAGATACAAGGGTTTTTCAGCAAAGTAGGGGACTAATTCGTCGGGCAAGGCGTGCCGGTCGGAGACCACGAAATCCAGCCAGGGCATACCGGTGGTTCCGATGAAACCCAGGTAGGTGCCCTGCAACACGCCAGGGTTGAGGGCCAATATGCCCGGACGGGCCCCGGAACTCAGGCCATGCAAGTCGATCAGGATGTCGATTTCATCTTCCACAATCAGCGTGGCGATATCGCGGTCTGATAGGGGTGCTACGGACCGGAAGACCTCAAACGTGGCGCGCAGGCGTGCGCGGTGCGCGGTATGGTCTTCTACGCTGTAGTCGTAGCCGTAGAGCACGAATTGCGTTTTGTCATGCGCTTCCAGAAATTCGGCTAGCAAAAGCCCCACCGCGTGCACGCACAGATCGCCCGAGATGTAGCCCAGGCGCAGGCGCTGGTGGTTGTAGCGTCGGCCTTTGGACAAATGCTCTTGCTTGAATGAGTAGGTGCGCTCAACGAACGAGGACGCGGTGAGCAACTGCTTCACGGGGTCGTCATCCATTGCCAGCTGGGCCAATGGCGAGGTACACATCAGCATTTGGTTGGCGCTGATGCCCGGTAATTCTTTGTAGACCGGCCAGCGGCAGGCTTTTTGCCGGATGTGGACCCAGTGTTGAATCACCGCGGGTTGGTTCGGGTTGATCCGTAGACTGTGCTCCAGCGCCGACTCGGCTAGCGCGTATTTTTTATGTTGCTCCTGCAGGCGTCCGATGTGGTTGAGCGCGGCGGTGCCGTCCAGCGGATCCCACTTGGGGTCTAGGTGTTGGCTGGCGATGACGTCGGACCAACAACGCAAGGCAAGTTGGTCTTCGCCCAGCCGCTCATATAAGAGCCCTAAATTGATACTGGCTTTGCTGAAGTAGCGGTCGATTTCTAACGCTTCTTGGTACGCCAGCTTTCCATCTTGGAGTCGGCCTAGGGACTGCAGCAGCGCGCCCAGGTTGAATAAGACGTATTGCCGCAGGGCGACTTCGGGTTGTTTCAGCCAGGTCTGGTAGGCGGCAAGGGCATGTTCTTGTTTGCCTTCGCGCTGAAAACCCTCCACGATTGCAAACAATTGTGGCACTGTGAGCGCAAAGAAGTCGTCAGCCGTGGGCGCAGCGTCTGGTTTTCGGACAAGCGCGGCCGGCGCTGGCTGGCTGCGTGTCTGAATCTTCAGGGTGTTTCCCATGGCGCGGACTAGAGTTAAGGGCAATTTGCAATGGAGAGCGCAGCGGCATCTGATTGCCGCCGCAGGTTCCCAATTTCAACAAAGCAATTTGTATGCCGCAAAATTTGACGGCTTTGGTCCACCCCATTCAGGCCTTGCATGGCCGGCGGGCTAAAGAATTCCGCCCTTCGTGCCGATTCACAGTGGTCGGAGTGCAACCCACTCCTTTCTCAACCAGGCGGTAAGTACCCCAGATGTCGATTTCTGCACTGTCTACGATGACTTTAGCCAGCCCCACCCTGTCAGGGGTGGCATCAGCGCGCCCGGGGTACTTCAGGAACCTGTCGGAGGTGGGTATCAGAGCCTTGACGGCGGCGGACATCGGTGACATGCAGCCCGTGGAAATGGGCGTGCTCACGGCCAACCAGGTAGCAGCATTCGACCCCCAGGTCTTAGCGAGCGGGTTGGAAATCTATGAAGGCAATTCCGGTCTGCCGCCCCCGCCCAATGTCGTCGCAAGCTTGACGAGCCCCCAAATCAAAGCGTTCAGCACGCCGCTGGTCCAATCCGTTCTCTCCGGTTTTTCCAATGCCCAGCTGGGCGCGATCACGGCGGATCAAATCGGCACCATGGAGCCAAACGATTTGGCCGCATTCACCCTGAGCCAAGTCACCGCCCTGAACCCGCAGGCAGTCAATGTCGGTTTACAGCGCTATGCCTTTGACGAGGGTCGGACGATTCCCAGCGCATTCATGGCCCGCTTGTCGGGTACCCAGGTCAGCCAGTTCGCCCCTAATTTGGTCGATCTCACCCTGCCGCAACTCTCGTATACACAAATCAAGTCCTTCACCCAGGCACAGATTAACGGACTCGACACCACCCAGATCGCCAGTCTGAAGCCCCAGCAAACCAGTTTTCTCCCGGTTGGATGGTTCAACAAGCTCTCCAGCGTTCAGCTGCAAAGCCTTGGGTCTGCCAACATGGCGGCACTGTCCACGGCGCATATCGCAGCGCTCGATGCCGACCACGTTCAGTATCTCTCGGGTGCGCAGGTGGCCGGCTTGAGCAAGGAGCAGCTCGGCGCGCTTGCCGTCAACCAGATTGCGGCCATCGATGCCGGGGATATTGGGGTGATGACCACAGGCCAGTTCGCCGTATTGAGCAAGAACCAGTTGCAGGCATTGACCTTGGAGCAAATCGGAGAGGTCAGTGGTGCCAAGGTGGCTTCCATTGGCGCCAAAAACCTTGCCGCCCTGTCATACCAGCAAATTGCAGCCTTTGGTGCCGAGGACCTGGCACAGGGGCTGCTGAGCTACCAGACGACGGCCGCTTCGCGGCCCGCTGCCAACGTTATTGCCGCGCTCACACTTGAACAAATCGGAGCATTCAGTGCGCCCTTGCTCAAATCTGTCCTCCCGTCCCTGTCCAGCACCCAGCTCGGGGCGGTAAGGGCTGCGCAGATCGGCGCCATTGCACCGGCCGATATGGCAGCATTTAGCCCAGCCCAGTTAACGGCCTTGGACCCGCAGGAACTCGTAGACGGTCTAAAGATCTACGTCGGCAACCAACAGGCGATCCCGGCGAAAATCCTCGCCAGCCTGGGGAGTGCCCACATCAGCCGGTTCAATACCGATTTAATTAGCGCCGCCCTGCCGAAGCTCTCGGCCGCTCAAATCAACACCTTTGACGGTGATCAAGTGGGTGGACTTAGCATCACCCAGATCGCGAGCCTTGGTACGCAAAAAACCGCCGCACTCTCGGCTGCCTGGCTCAACCATCTTTCGGAAGAAACGGTGCAAGGACTGGGTACTGCATTCGCCAAGGCGCTGACGAAGACACAGATCGCAGGTTTGGATGCGGAACATGTTCAATACCTCTCGGATACGCAGGTAGCCAGCCTGAGCAAGGCCCAGCTTGGCGTTCTGAGTGGCACCCAGATCGCGGCGATCGATGCCACGGACATCAAGGCGATGTCCACAACGCAATTCGGAGCCTTGAGCAAGACCCAGCTTCAAGCCTTGACTACCGGTCAAATCGGCGAAGTTGACGCTTTCAAGGTCCGAACCATCAGCGCGAAAAACATCGCCAGTCTGACGTACCAGCAAATTGATGCCTTCACCACCAATGCGGTGGCCAATATGGGTGGCAACCAGCTCGCAGCGCTGACCCGGCAGCAAATAAGCCTAGGATTGAACGCGGCCAAGGTTGAGGCACTCAGCGCCAGCCGGGTGCGGTATTTCAATCCTACCCAGATCCACGCAATGACCAACAGTGAAGTCGACGCAATGTCCCTGGACACCATGAAGAGCTTGTATGACCCGCACTTGCGCGCCTTGACGTTAGGGCACCTCTCCAACCTCTCCGAAGACAAAATAGGTTGGCTGTTCAGCAAAAAACTCGAAATTACCGGCTTTACAGAAGACCAGAAGAATGCGATCACTGAGCGGAAGACAGCCTTGGAAAACGCGCCGCCGCCCTAGCGACTGCCGGGTACGCTCGGAAAGCGATCCCAACGACGGGATGTCGGTATTCCTTACTAGCGAATCGCAGTCTTGTTGATTGCAATGGCGCCAACGGAGTTCATGCTGTGCATAAGGTCCAGAACATCCCGCGCAAATACGACTAAAGCATTCACCCGCACAGCGCAAAAAATGCCATCCTGCGTATCTACAGCTGCCAACATGCAAAAATCGCCGCCGTGCAGTCCTATTTAGTGAAATCGGGCGCCACTTAAATCACCAGCCACTCTGCCTTAGCGCCAGGTCCGTGTTAAGACGCCGTACGTTTTGCAGATATTGTTTAAGGTTAAAAATGAAAAATCCATATTTGGCCTTGCCTGAAAAAAATTTTTGGAAGACCGGCTTCGTTGAAAAAGGCGATTTATCGTTGATGGATTTATACAGCAAAAAATTCGATATAAATAAGAATATGCCTATAGTCACAGCAGGCAGTTGCTTTGCTCAACATATTGGGAAAACTTTAGAGAAAAACGGTTTCAATATCCTTGACGGAGAGCCACCGCCAATTGGGTTGCCGGAGAAGCTATGTAACGAGTATGGTTATCGCTTATATTCAGCGAGGTATGGAAATATTTATACCGTCCGGCAGTTATTGCAACTTCTTAAAGAAGCACTAGGAATCATCGCGCCAGAGGATTATATTTGGATTGATAATGAGGGGAAATATCGAGACGCATTTAGGCCAAATATTGAACCCCAGGGTTTCCAGCACGCAGATGACGTTATGCTTAGTCGCAGACGCCATCTTGAAGTTGTTGAAAAACTGTTTAAAAAATTAAATGTCTTTATATTTACTTTGGGACTAACTGAGTCGTGGATGAGTAAAAGTGAAGGACTAGTTTATCCAATGGCCCCCGGCACTATTTGCGGCAAGTATGACAGTAGAAAGTATGGTTTTCACAATTTCAATTACCACGAAACTTTAATAGATTTCCTTGAATTTAAAAATTTACTCCACTCTATTAATCCACAAGAAATAAAATTTTTATTGACTGTTTCACCAGTTCCGTTGACTGCGACTGCCAGTAATGACCATTGCATGGTTGCGACGTTTCACTCTAAATCAATCTTACGAGCGGTTGTGGGCGAGTTATCCATCCTTTGTGAAGACATTGACTATTTTCCCTCCTATGAAATTATTAGTAACCCTTGGATGCAGCAATCTTTCTACTCTGACAATTTACGGACAGTAACAAAGGATGGCGTTGATACTGTGATGAAAATTTTCCTGCGTAGCCAAGCAGCCGAAAAAAACCAGTCAATGCAGCCTGTAGATGTTCCAGCAAATACAGTTACAGACTCTGATGAGGTGATATGTGAACAGGCTTTACTAGATTCGTTTTCAAAAAATGCATAAAGTCCGATATGAAAAAATTACTTTTTATCGGTAATAGCCACTTAGCTACAATGAAAGAGTCTGAACATATTGCAAATTATAAAGTTGACTATATTGGATTTTCATTCCAATCCAACTTCAATATTGATTTTTTTGAAAATACGCGTACTGGTGATGGAATTCAGATTCCAGACAATTCCCCAAGTGCTCAAAAAAAGTTATGGAAAATAACCACAGGATCTCCTTCGAGCCTCGCGCTTGAGGGTTATGATGCTTACTTCATTGTGGGAATAATAACTCCACCAAATCCTTGGCGGGGGTTTAGTCATTTTGATGGTCTATTAAACAATACAAATATTCCGCCAATATCA
>Ga0214919_10011866_pt1 | contig 10808 bp, 5 predicted proteins | sample LL1503_MetaG_FD_177994 | JGI IMG/M metagenome (GOLD analysis project Ga0214919, IMG submission 177994) | Freshwater microbial communities from Lake Lanier, Atlanta, Georgia, United States - LL-1503 | ecosystem: Environmental > Aquatic > Freshwater > Lake | place: USA: Georgia | collected 2015-03-15
CAGGTAACACATTATATGTCACTTCACCATCTCCAATTTGGAAATAAGAAATATTAAAATTACCTTGAGATAACTTCTTTCTCCCTGCGTCAGTTAATCTTGAGTTAATTAAACCTGATGTATTTTTAATTATATATCCCATTACTTTTAAATATCTTGTCAATCATTTTTTATGGTGCTGCGGTGACAGTAGGAGTTACATTTGGTATAGGGGTAGGGGTAACTCCAACAAGTTGTCTACTTTGATTTTCCACACTACAATTACCACATCCTGTTATTGTTACATTAGATAACGAATATGTTTCGGTATTTTGAACCAAATAACAAGTGTACTTCCCATTTCTACTATTTGAAACAGTTGTATTTACCACAATACTATCCCCACTAACCATAGTTAAATTATACCAACTGTCAGTAGTTGCGGTTATGAAAATATCATTCGTTTGACATCCAGCTGCAGTGTTAATTGTATTAGATGTTACAAAAATTGTTTCGTCAATTAAAATCTCTGACGAATTCTTAGTCAATATACTACCTATTGTTAGGGTTGATGCCGACTGATATGGTGAAACTCTGTAATTATCTGTATGGTATAAATCAAAATAAATTGTTGTTCCTGAAGGTAAAGATGGGGTTACTGATATGATTGTTGTATATTCAGTGGTACTTATGATTGGGGTATTAACTGTTCTTCGTGATGTTGTATTAAGTGACACTTGATAAACCGTTTTATTTGGAGCGGGTTTTAAGGTCACATTCTGTCTGATTATAAAACCATTAACATCTTTAGTAACTGCGACATATACACCACCCTTTAAATTATTAAAGATTGGCATTGTTTGATATGTTGTTCCTCCATCAATTGAGTACTGATATGGGGATGTACCTCCACTAACGTTTATAATTATATTACCATCATTGCCGTTAACCGGGTTATTACCTGTAACTGTCATCTTTAATGGTCCTGCAGAAATACAAGTTCCATTAGTTACACTTAACCCGTAATTATAATCTGTCTGATAAGAACCAAAAGGTCCAGTATATAAATTACCTGTTAAAGTTCCTTCCGCAGTAATACCAACAACACTTGTCAGTCCACTTGTTTCCCATTGTTCATTTATGTCATTATAATAAATAAACCATTCACCACCAGTATTACAAGGTAGATAACCATACCATGCTGGTTGACCATTTATATAGTCACCAATAACCATCTCAATAAGTTCAGTGGCACAGATATCGGTTATTGTAGCACAAATGTTCTCAGTATAACAATCGCCGGTAAATACGGTAACAGTTCCTCTATCCCCAAAAATTGTCCATCCATTAATAGGTGGTATTGCAGGATTACTATTTAATATGGTAAAATATACACCATCAGGTAAACCACCCAATGACCATGATGGAGGTGTTGTGGTTGTTTGCCATGTTATTTGATAACCACTCAAAGTATCAGTCCAAGTTGGTTTATTGTTAAAATCTTCAGATTGACTAAATTGTATTCTATACGGTTTGGTCGCTAAAGAATTAACATTAATCTCCATACATAAATCAGGGTATGATGGTCCAGGTATGGGAGTTACCGTTGGGGTTACCACAGGGGGGTTTGACACCTTACAGGTTGTTGTTGCACTAAAATCTTTATAATAATCAAATATAGTTGCGGTAAAATCACCGGCCGTTAGATTATAGATACCTTGACCTGTATTACCGTCACTCCAAGTAATTGTGTACGGAGGAGTACCTCCTGTAATTAATAATTCTATTGACCCATTATTCCCTCCAATCGTTGTTACATTTGTTACAGAACATTCAACAACCAATGGTTGAATTGTTATCGGCTCACACTCATTTACCAATCTATAATTAACTCCGCATCCCGTATCCGCAGTTAGAACAGGTATTGGTGTCGGAGTGGTATATATGGGTTGAGTATAACAAGGAGATGTACTCCCTGTGCAATCAGCACAATTTTTAGTTTCAAGATAAGAATCAACTGAACTATATATAATTGAATCTTGCGGTATTGGCCCCGATATAACCGTTGCGCAACCACTAAACTGCGGGTTCGTTAGATAATAAGTAATATCTAAATAACCATAATAATCAAAAGACTGAACTCCAAAATAATTATCAGATTCAGTTAATGATGAACAACAAAATTGAAAATATGTTGGTGGACAATTCCCTAACCATTCAGTATTAAAAGCATACTCATTAGATAAACAACCAATACTCAAATCGGAATTATCTAACCATTCCATTTCGGTACCATAAGGATACGTTCTATTATATGGTAATACACTTATTAGTATATTTGTATTTAAATCCTCACAGGCCCACCATCCATTAGATGAATCCCAATATATATAACCGTTAACTATAGTTGGTCCTGTACCATAAGTGATTGAAAATGTGTATGTTGGTTTACCATTATACGTCACACCTTGTACCGCTATGTTGTTACCAACAATACAACCAGAATTTATTTTAAGTCCACAAGTTAACGCCATGTCATTTATATATATTTCTAAAATTTTTTCTTTTATTAAATAAATTCGGTTGTAACATAAGTGTTTATTTGTGACATGATAAAGTTAGTCGTTGTTTTAGGTGGGGCTATTGTGTATTCATAAGTTATAGTATATGGTGAACTTGGTTGGATGGACAAAACATCGTATGTTCCGATATCTATAATATAAAAAATACCATTATATTCATACATAGTATATCCAATAGATGGTGGTAAAAGAATTTCAACATCAAGAGCCCCGTTTTTCTGATATTGTCTCAAATATTGTAATCCGGTAATATCAACACTTATTACTATGGTTTTATTAATAGAATTAATCAAAATAGAATTATTAACAATAATATTTGGGACCGCACTTAAGAATATACCTTGTGATACCGTTCCTGGTGAAATATCTGTTGTAATATCTATTGACGCTAAGTATTGAGACGAATCGTCGGATGATAATACCGAATAAGTATTTAACCAAATTAAATCTCTGCTGACAGTTGATGTTAATGTTAATGTTCTATTATAAGATGTCACATATGGAACCAATGACACAACATCGTACTCATAAATCTCAGTACCCGTACCATCTAATACCCAAACTTTTGTATTATTATAATTTCTTGTAATTCCTAACGCCGAACTAAATTCACTTTCATTAGGTAATTCAATGAAGACTTTATTTTGTGGGTCAAATCCATAAAGAGTATCATCTGTAACCACTAAAGGATAATATTCTTCCAATGATACCCCTCCACAACTAACACAAGTAATATCATATTCAATTAAAATAGATATAGTAACAGGAGAATCTATTAGAGATATCAATTGGTCATTACAACCTGTATTAATTGTAACTAAATTACTTTGAGAATTGAAGAAAACACTATCTACCCCAGGATAGTCCAATAAAAGTTGTTCGGCAGCGTAATAAAAATCATTATCAAATGGATAATCATTTAGTGAAGTTGAGGTATAAAATAATGATTGTGAACTAACTCCACTTAAATCAACAATAACGTAGAAAGAGGCTTGATTTAGTGTACAGTCATTATCAGTTACCGTTAAATCATAAAACCCTTCTTTTAACATTTGTTGGATGCCTTTCTTCACAACAGTTCCAGTGTTTTCTATGTCGCTATCACACACGTTGAATACCTGATACGAGGAAATATTTAAAAAACCCCCAACATCAAGACTTCTAGTTTGAGTACACCCACTATTATCAGTAACTGTCAGAGTATATGTTCCCGCAGATAAATTAGTTACCGTTAATCCTGTTTGTCCATTAACATTTTCACTCCAAGTTAAGGTAAATGGGGGAACACCATCCGTAATATAAACATCAATTATTCCGTCAGAACCATATGTCGCATTTTGACCAAATAAACCAAAATTAACTATACTATTATCAATAAAGAAATTTTGACTCTGTTCACAACTATTACTATCCGCAACAGAAGCAGAATATGACCCTGATTTTAAATTATTAAAACTTATTGAGGTATCACTTTTAGTTACGGGAGCGTTTCCTGTAACTCTATATGTATAAGGAGGAATACCTCCTGAAACCTCTATATAAACATTTCCGTTTTCATTACCACAAGTAGCATCTTTAGGTGTGGTTGTTACAATTAATGTAACAATACTATTAATTGTAATAGTATCAGAATATGTACAAGGACCTAAATCACTTATCCCTAACAAATAATCACCTTCATATAAATTTGAAAACGTGTAGGTAGGTCTTGAGGATGTAAACGTTGAACTCACCCCATTTGAACCTGATAATGTAAAGGTGTATGGTGGGGACCCTCCAATTAAGTTCACTAAAAGACGACCTTGATTGTTACCACATGTTGTATCAGTGGTAATTAATCCAACCACTGTAAAACCTCCAGGTGAAACTAAACTAAACGAATTTTGCACTTGATTAAATCCTGAGTCTATAACAGTGACAGTATAATAGTCCGCAGATAAGTCGGTAAATGTAAAAAAGTCATTATACGATACGTTAGAAAACCCATTTGATAGTTGATACGTATATGGAGGAGTTCCTCCTGTTACGGTAACTAAAACACTACCATCATTTAAATAACAAGATGGGGATGTTAACGTTGTACTTAAAATTGATAATTTTGGTACATTTGGTATTGCTGCAATTTTAGATACCTCAGTTCCGGTTTTATCCGTGACAGTTACCGTATAATTACCACCGGACACACCACTAATTGACGAGGTAGTATTTCCATTTGACCACAAGTAAGTATATGGTGCATTACCTGTTAATCCGGTAATAAACGCCTTACCCGTAGGTAATAAACCTCCACTATTACTAACAATATAAAAACCAAAATCAAAGGTTGATGAACTCTGTATGATAGCCGTTTGAGACCTTCCTGTACATCCTCCTCCATCATTTGCAATAACGTAATAAGTTCCTGCCGATAGGTTTTGAAAAACAAAAAGACTGTCAATAGATGTCCCAGATTCTATATAACCATTTGTAGTATCATATAAGTAAAAAGTAGGAGTACCATAAACATTAGATGTTTGAGCCGTTATTGCTCCATTATTTAAAAAGTTCATTGTATTCTGTACTCCACTGAGTGAAATACACGAACCACTAGAAATATATAAACTAACTAAATCAGGAGAGGATGTTACACATGTGTCATATATTTCAAAGACATACGTACCAGCAGTTAATGAATTAAATGTATATGCGGTTACTCCCGCTCCTAAATAAACAACATCAGTTGTTGGTGATATCCATTGTACTGTATAATCAGGAGAGTTCCCTGTTATTGTCAAGGTAAACGCCCCTGAGCCTGTACTTAAACAGTCTCCCGTAATCTGTAAACCATAATTTAACCCACAAACTGACATTAGCTACAAATAATATTAAAGTTTATACCAACATTTATCTTAACATTCACATTTGGTCCATCGTATGAACAATTATCTTTATAAATCACCACATGGTCATCGGTTGTAAAATAATAACCATATCCTATATTTTCTAAACTATCCAAACCATCAGTTAATGAGTTTTCCCATTGTGTTGTACTTGGAGAACTTAGTGAATTCCCGTACCCAACCCCATTAAAAAATCCTGAGTTAACTTGCGTAACTCCATCAAGCGTTATTTCTAAATACCATTGAGTAACCAATGTATTAACTTGACAATCAGTTAATAGTAAGTTATTTGACGTTAAATAATCTGTTAACACTGAACCTAACACTCCATTAAAATCTTGTATTTGTGTTGAATCAACCCAAGGGTATTTTGGGCATGTTGTTGAAAATAAAGAACAATTGTATGGAAAAATTGTGGATGTGGTGGCACATGGGTTACATCTTGCCGGAACCAAATTACATCCAGGTTGTCTTCTCCAAACAAATTTTTGTCTATGAAATATTGAGTTTTCATATTTAACTCCCGTGTTCCAAATAGTGGTTGCAGGAACCATTTGTTCAACAAGTCTTATCCAATAATCACCTAACCCATTAACATATTCAATCATATTTTGATAATTGAAATTGTTATTGTTTACCCCGATACCATTATCTGAATCCGCATAGACTTGAGAACAAGCTTGTCCTGTTGACCTTGATGTATCTGTTGTTTTATTTGAGTTTAAATATCTCCAAAAGATTGATTGTAGTGTTGGATATCCTCCCGTTTTACCATCAGTTTGGAACTGTCTATTTCTAACATTAATTGTATTGTGCCAAAAAGTTTGAGCAAATTCAAAAAATGACTTTCTCTTGGGTTGTGGATTTATCTCAGTCCAGTCAACTCCTCCTCTATAGGGATATTCAATATTTGGAGTCGGATTACATCTTGTGGGTCTTTGATAAAACAAACCTTGGTTGGGTATCGGGTAATTGTATTGTCTTGACATATACCACACATCATATAATAATGCTTGTCCAGGATTTAAAAATACATCAATATTTTTTACATTCAGAACTAATCTATCGTCTTCAGTTACGTACCTCGCGTTGTACGACCCATCTAAATTAACTCTTTGACCAACCTCACTATTGGTCCAACTCTTATTGTTATCTATTACAGGTCTAATCTCATATCCCAAATTCATGAATGGGAAATTTTGGAACCTATTTAAATAAATTTGACCGTAGGTAAATGGTTGGAGTTGGGTTTGATAGTTTGGATTGGTTCCCGTGAACACACTGTTAGTTAAGTCAACCTGTTCAGGTGACCTATGTTGTGGAGTTGATTCAAACCAACCTGAACCTATTTGAAAATAAAAATTCTCAGTGTTTTCAGGGGTACTAGGATAACCTTCATCATCCATCGGGAAATCATCTCTAACGATATTAACATCTTTTATTTGTAGGGATGTTGTGTATCCAGTGTAGGTGTCTCCAAATATTGAAAATATATTTGTTGGGTCTAATACCGCGGTTTCAGAAACATAGGTACCTCCAGATATTTGTAAAAATTGATTATCAAATTGTGTTAAATTAATTTTTTGGTCCGCAATATATACGTACTCATTGAATTCAACAAGAGCATCGGGAGCACCAATCAATCTCATTAGATTTTCAATTGATTTTCTAGTACCTTTTGATTTAAAAAGGTATGCCGAATTCAATATTAAATTTCTATAAAATTGATAATTTAATTCATCCGGTGTTGTCTTAATCGGAACTCCAGAAAACTCAGATGGTCCACTATTTTTTTGACCAAAAACTGAAGATAAAAAATCTTCATTACTTATTGGTGAAATATTAATTCTCCATCCTAAAGTTTGCGCTAAATTTTTTAACAACTGTGATGGTATATCATTTTTAACAGTATAATTTACAGAATTCATAAACGCCAACGCATTTATGAATATGTTAGTTTCATCAAAACTACGACCGTAGATTTGTAAAACCTTCTCCATCTTTTGGCCAACAGTGTCAAAATCTTTGAACGCACCTGTTGTTAAAAAACGAGAAATTAAATTAGTTTTAAATGAATCAAAATTTTGACTAATATCATCCAATTGTTGTAGATAATTATCAAAATTTGCCGTTGATATATCTAAATTCCAATTCCCATTTATTGGCCAAGTTGCACTAACTGTAGTAATATAGAATGTCCCATCATCAGCCTCTTTTGGTGACCTAAAAGAACATGTATATTTTGGGGTTTGATTTCTATTTAATAAAAAGTTTTCAACCTCATCAAAATCTTCATTGTAAACTTTGTTTACCTCATAGTCATTAGGTCTAACAACTATAGTATCATACACAACACTTTCACCCGAAAATGGGTCACCATTAACGGTTATAACCAAATACCCATTAGTTAGTGAATTTGTTGGTACAATACTAACTAATCCATATCCCTCCTCTCTATAGTATAATGAATATTTTGCATATTCTATAGTTAAATTTCTTAACGCAGAAACTTCAATATCTTTCAACGATAAATTTCTAGTTGAGTTAACTGTGAAATCAATATCAAAAGGATTTCTAAGTTTACCAATATCTAAACTAAAAGAGGTAATATGTTGGATAGGGTCATAAACTATATTGGTTGCGGTAGCTCCTGTTTTATAATTTAACCCAATTTTATGTGACTCTAAAGCCGCGGGAAAATAACTTATTATACTTGTAACTGATGTTGATATTCTTTTGGTCATTGACCCATATTGAACAAAATTGTTAATTTGGGTTATGTCAAAATTTGGATAAACTTTAAAGTTATTTTCAAATATTAACTTGGATTGTTCCACAGTTAATATTCCCATATTTTCAAGATTTATTGGGTCTGAAAATACTCCTGTGTAAAAAGTTCTATTTGTCTTTTCGGTGACTGCGTTTGTAAATTGGAAATTACCTTGCGTAAGACCTCCTCCTTGAACCAGTTGAAACCCGACCAAGTTATCTGAGAAAGTCCCACTACCTGTCGCCGGTGTTGGCGGACAAATGAATTTTTTTATCGCCATTAAGAAATTATATTTGTAAAGTTCTTACTGAAGTCAATATTGTTACCTCTATCTTGTCTAACTTCAAATAATAAATTATTAAATTGGTCTCTAATTTCGTATAAGTTATATTGTTTGTAAATGTTATTCTGAGTGTCGTACATCGTGTAAATACCATCATCAATTGCCTTAGTTTGGTTACCAAACAGAGCAATTGCAATTGTTGAGAAATCGTGCTCCGCAATTTCCACATCAAGTGTTATTGGGTTAAAAAATGTATTTGTAATTATTATATCCTGATTTGGTTGTCCGATATATGGAATCGCATTTGGTTTATTTGATGGTGATGATGATGGTGAAAGAGTACAAAAAATTATGTTCGTGTTATTGTCAGTATATCTATATCTAATAGCCTTCGCAGAAGTATTAGTTAAATTTTGTACAACAGGTTCACAAAAAAATGAAGAAGTAATTATTCTAAAAAAGTTTGGGATTTTTGTTCCGTCAGAATTTAGGTATTCTATTCTAAATCCAACAAGACCTTGATTTACAAACTTGTTTCTATATTGAGATGGTACGGAATTTAAATCTATAACAAGACCTCTAACATTTGGTAAAGCCGATAAAACACCGCAATCTAAAATAGCGGTTCTTATTTGAGCAGGTCTAATATATAAAGTGTATATTCCAATTTTGTTAAAAACATCCGCCGGTAATTTTAAATTATATAAACCACCCAATATCTCAATATCAGCGTTACCACCAGTATTACTATTGTTGAAATAAGGTTTTAAGACAGATGCCGCATCCAATTTTGTTAAAAGAAAATTACTAGTATCATCTCTTGACGGTGTATAATTTAATATTATTTCAACGTCTTCCGGTGAAACATCTGCGGGTCGTATAGTTCCATAAGTACCTGTAGCCATTCTGTTTAAAAATTATTTAACTTTATTATAAATACCTTTTTCTGTATTTTATGTTTGGATTATATTATAAAAACCATATCCATAACTAACCAAATCTCCCATGTTGTCAATTTCCCCCAATCTTTGTATTCTTTCTAAAGCTGAATTCTTACCTCTTTCAATAAAAATGTTTGTCTGAACCTCACTATCAAAAACCGCATTTAATAAAACCTCATTTTTTGTAATTGCCGAACAATACAAATCTGTACTACCTGAAGACTCAACAACAAAAATTGTCTTACCATCCACATAATCATAATAATCAATATTATTAACTGTATAAGCGGTATATAATGAATTTGGAATTGGTGAATAAACAATACCTTGAGCTCCTGACGAACCAGTTACATAAACATTTGGTTTAAACTTACCCGCTAATTTTGATGGGTCTCCTTTAGGACCATATTGAGTTAAGTCATTAATTGTTGATTGGGTATACCCCGTTATTAAAAAAGGTACCGTTGTAAATTGACAACATGGTACGGTAGTCTCACAGACAGCATCTCCTGAAAATATGTAACTGTATTGTATTGGAGTTGCCGACCAACTACCGCTACCCGGAACAAAATAAGCAATACCTTGTGGGTCATTAATAATTACATCAGTATAAGGTACTGTAAAATCTTTTTTGATTATATTATAACCCCAAGGGCTTAATCCTGACATGGTAATTGTATATGTACCATCGGATGAATATGTATGTTGATAATTTAGTGGGGCAACCGAAGTTATTGTTTGGGTAGGACTATTATCCCCCCAATCAACATAATAATTAGAGAACCCCAAATATTTTTTAAACTCTTTGTCCGATGTATTGAAAAAATAAACGGTGTACGGATTAGATGTGTTTGCGGTAAATATGAAATTTAACATCGTTTCTTTTTGGGTAACCGCGCCATCAAAAACCGAATAATATCCTATGTCAACCGTATTTTCACTTAAGAAAATTGGTATACTCAAGTCAGTTAATAATGAATCCCCATTTGTTCCCCCCGATAAAATTTGAGTCATTGATGAATAAACATATGCAGTTCCTGTAGTTACGCCCGTTACTGTCTCACCGCTTATTGCACAACATATGTTAAATGGTAACTGTCTTGAAAATTCATCTTGAGCATAAATCACCCCAAAGATATCGTTTTTAATAACTTCGGGTGAAATTTTAATATAGTATGTTCTGTCTTGCATTATACTTCAGGAGGATTAACATATTCATACCATTTTAATGGTGTTCCGTTCGCAACTCTATTACCTGAAACTACATCAAAAATACTATATGTAAATTTTGAGTAATCTAAAATAACTTTATAATAAAAAAACAACTCCTGCTGAAATAAGAATTTTACCCCAGTTAGTTCAGATTGTGGTGCG
>Ga0214919_10011867_pt1 | contig 10805 bp, 12 predicted proteins | sample LL1503_MetaG_FD_177994 | JGI IMG/M metagenome (GOLD analysis project Ga0214919, IMG submission 177994) | Freshwater microbial communities from Lake Lanier, Atlanta, Georgia, United States - LL-1503 | ecosystem: Environmental > Aquatic > Freshwater > Lake | place: USA: Georgia | collected...
TGAACATTTAACAATTTCATTTAACCAAATATATAATACAGATTGAAACGTAGATTTTAATATATTATAATTAACATTAATATTAATAAAATCATTATTTTGATTACATAATGCATAAAAAGTTAGTGTTTTATTATAATAGTCTAGTTCATAACTATAATTAGGTTTATTTGGAGATACTTCATTAATATAACTTGTAAAATTTATATTGTAAATTTTATCTTCTCTCAAATCTTCTATAAAAGTTTTTTTATTATTAAAAATATTATTATTATCATCATCATCATTATCATCATTATCATTATTATCATCATTATCAGTATTTGAATTACAAGTATGATTATTTTTTTTATTTTTTTTATTTTTTTTAAAGATATTCATTAATGAAGGTTTTAAATTTAAATTTATATTTGTATTAGATTTATTAGGTTTATTTAATGACTCTTTTGATTCTTTAACTTCATTTTTTTTACTAGAATTTGAAGATATAAATGAATTCAGAGAATTAGAAATAGCTTTTTCTATTTCTAATTGTTCTTGTAATTCTTGATTATATTCTTTTAATTTTTTATAATTATCTTTAATTGTAATTCCACAAGTAGAACATTTATTAAAATCTGAAGCTATTTTTATAAGACATACTTTACAATATGTTGCAGTACATTGAAAACATTTAATACATATTTTATCATCATCACAACATATTATACATTCTTTAATAGTATCTATATTAATAAAAATATTATTTATATTTGATGTTTCAGAATTACCTATTGGTTTTTTTGTCATTCTATTATATTCATCATTAAAAGTTTGATTTAATATTGATTCTAAATCAATTGACATTTTTATAATTATTCTTATACTAAATATATTAATTTATGTAATTTATATATGTTATGATATGTGTTATGATATATGTTATGTTATATGTAATTTATGTAATTTATGTAATTTATGTAATTTATGTAATTTATGTAATTTATTTTTTTAATGTAATATTATTCAATTTTATTTATAGTTTTTATATTTTATAATAATAAATTTTCAGCAATTAAATATCCATTCCTTTCATTACTTTGTTTTATAATTTTCCACTTTGAATCACAATTTAATTCTTTTACAATTAATTTACATTTATTAGTTTCTGTATCATCTAACATTAATATTTTACATCTATTTTTTATATTTTGGAAATCATAATAAGTTGTAAATTCACCCACCATCTAATAATATTACATCAAATATATCAGGTAAATTTTGTCTATTTAAGAATAAATTGCAATTTTTCATATTAATAATATCAATATTATTCCAATGATTATGTAACTCATTAATTTTTAATTCTGGAAATATTTTATAAAAATCATCTGGTTCTTTATTCCATATAACCTCATTTAATATATTTATTTTATTATTATTTGAATATAATTTTGATGCATCATTACTTTTATCTTTATTGCATTCAAGACTATAAAATATATAATTATCATTTCTATTTTTAAAACCATTTGAAAATGCCTTAGTAGAACCTAATCCATTCCATGTTCCAATTTCTAAAAAAGTTTTATTATTTAAATTAGATGCATATTTTTCAATTTCTTTTGAAAAACTGTCATTGCATATTTGTCCTAAATTTGAAATAGTATTATGTATATAACCATCTTTATCAGAATTATCCCACATAATCTAAAATTATTATTATTATTATTATTATTATTATTATTATTATTATTAATTAATATTTATAATAATAATTTATAACGCATTTTATATTATTTTATATATTATTTTATATATTATATATATTATTTTATATAACTAATATATTATAATAAATTAATATTATCAGTAATTTTATTATTAATCCAATCATATGTTATTTTTATTCCTTCTTTTAATGGATATATAGGTTCCCAATTTAATTTTTCTCTAATTAATTTATTATCAGAATTTCTACCCATTACACCTATTCCATGAAAAGGTATATTTTTAATTTTTAATTTTTTACCAGAAATTGAAATAATCATTTCCATAAAATTATTCATATTTATAATTTCTTCTGAACCAATATTAACAGGACCTTTAAAGTCAGAATTCATTAATTTAATAATACCTTCTATACATTCATCAACTAATAAAAAACTTCTTGTTTGATTACCATCTCCATATACTTCTACAATATCTCCATCTTTTGCTAATGCAACTTTTCTACAAAAAGCAGCAGGAGCTTTTTCTTTTCCACCTTCATATGTTCCAAATGGTCCATAAATATTATGAAATCTAGCAATACGAATATCTAATATTGGAAAATCTTTATTGAATGCAAAATATAATCTTTCACTAAATAATTTTTCCCAACCATATTCACTATCTGGTTCTGCAGGATAAGTACTATTTTCACTACATTTTGGATTATTTGGATCTAGTTGATTATGTTCTGGATAAACACATGCCGAAGATGAATAAAATATTTTTTTTACATTTTTTTGAGAACATATTTTTAAAACATTTAAGTTTATTATACAAGAATTATGCATAACATCTGAATCATGTTCACCAGTATTTATGTAAGTTGAACCTCCCATATCTGCTGCTAGTTGATAAACTTCATCAATATTGTAATCAATTACTACATCAACTTTAATAGGATCTCTTAAATCAGATATAATAAATTCATCTGCATCAGTTTTTTTAAATTCATTATATTTAATATCTACTCCTCTTACCCAATAACCCAATAACTTTAATTTTGTAATTAAATGACCTCCAATAAATCCACCACCTCCTAAAACTATTGCTTTTTTCATTTTATTTAATTTAAATAATTTTATTTAATTTAAATAATTTTATTTAACTTAGAGCGTTGCGTATTTTAAATGCCGATTTTAATTTTTATAAATTTTTAATGTTCTATGTTTTGTAGATAATTTTTTTCTTTTTAAAGTTTTATATAAATCTTTATTATAAGCATATATTAATATTTAATAATTTATTTATATATTTATTATAAATCTATATTTATATATTTTATATAATTTAATATGTCTAAAACACTTGTAATAATTTTAAGTGAAACTAGAGCACATGAATTAACTTTTAATAATTTTAAAACAAATGTTATAGATGTATTAAATGCAGATTTATGTTTATGTATTGGAGTAAAACCTGATTATAATTATGATAATCCATTTTATAATTTAGCAAAATATAAATTTTTATATAATGAACCTGATGATTTTGGGGATGCATTTGAATATGCTTATAATATATTAAATAAAAATAGAAATAAATATGAAAAATTAGACAACATAAATGCTTTACACGGTAAAATACAAAATCCTAATCAAACTACAAATAATATTAATTATTATGGAAATTATGAAGATATAAATAATTTTGATAATTTTGATAATTTTAATGATGATGAAATTGTAATACATACTAAAGACTTTTATGATGAATTATGGAAAAATAAAGTTTATGGAATAAAAAAAAGTGATAATAATAATTTTATAAAATCAGAAAATATAATTACATATAAAAAATCTTTATATTGGAGAGAATTCTTAAAAATAAAAGATCAAATTTTAGGAGGAATAAAAGATATTTATAATCAACACCCTGGTTCTGCAGGTATATTAATATTTTTTAGATGGTTTTTATTAAAAAATCTTATCGATAATGATTTAATAAATAAATATGATAGATTTATTATTACAAGAAGTGATTTTATATACCAATTACCACATCCAAAAGTAGAACAGATGAATGAAAATTGTATATGGATACCAGATAGTGAACATTATTATGGATTCACAGATAGACATGTTGTTTTATCTAAAAATAATATTGAATCTTATTTGAATATATTAAATAATTTTGTGCTTAGGTCAAATGAATATTTTATGAAAATGAAAACTAAATATGATTGGAATTTAGAACAATTAATAAAATTTCATTTAGAACAAAATAATGTATTGCATTTAGTTAAAGAATTTCCTTATATAATGTATTCTGTTCGTAATATAAATGGTACAACTAGATGGTCTGTAGGAGATTATTCTACTAATTTAGGTTATTATATAAAATATCAAACTGAATATGAAAAATCAAGTTTTTATAAAAATGAATTTGCAAAATCTGGTTTAAGTATTGATAATTTTTATAATAAATTTATATTATGATTCTAATATATAAAAAATTGTAAATTTATTACAAGAATAATATACAGATGAACCTGATGACCAATATATATTGGTAAAAATATTATATTTTATTATAATATTATATTTTGTGCATTATGTCTTAAAATAATTCTTATTTTATTTGCTTTAAGTTTATTTGTTTTTAAATATGGCAATATTATTCCTATAAAACATGAATCTATTATATAAATTTCATCGCTATTTTTTATTACATCATTATAATTAATTATTTTATTATATACAAATTGTTTACAAAGATTAAATTTTATTTCAATATCATTAGTTTTATTATTAATATCATATAAATTTTTATCATTACAAATTAATATTGTATTACTATCATATAAATATTTACTTAATAAACTAGATATATTAAGAGATATACCATCCGAAGATTTAAGTTGTATAAATATAATATAATAATTTTTAATTGTATTATACAATTCTAAAGATTCTTGGGTAGAAGGTATATGAAAATATTCAAAAAAATATGTTAAATTTAAATTTATATCTTTATAAAAATTTTCAATAAAACTATAATTATCAGTAGTTAAATTATCATAATCTATTTTATAATTTTTATTAATTATTTTATAATTTAAAAATTCTTTATTTGTAATTTTTATTTTATTTTTTAAAAATGATTTCATTATATCACCACAAATAAAAATATCATTCACATTATAATTATTTTGAATTATTTTTTTAATTTCATCAATCTCATTACTTTCATTAAATGGTACACAAATTATATTTGGATTATCAATAAAAAATAACTTAATATTAGGATAATATTTATTTTTACATAAAAAAAATATTTTTTCATAAAAATTTAATAAAAATCGTATAGCACCAATCATATATAAATTATCTCCCATCCCATTATGACTAACTAAATAAGCATTCATTTTATATAAAATAATTATATAAAAATTATAAAATAAACGTTCATATAAAAGTTTTTATATATTTATAATATATATAATATAAATATATAAAATATAAAATATAATAATGGCTTTATTAATTCCAATATCAATTGGTGAATTATGGGATAAATATACTATATTACTTATAAAAAAAGAAAAAATAAAAGATTATAATAAACTCATACATATTAATTTAGAAATAAATAAATTAGATGAATTTATAAATAAATATTCATATAAAGATAATAATTTATTTATAAACTTAATAAATATAAATAAAAAATTATGGGATATAGAAGATAAATTAAGAATTAAAGAAAAAATTAAACAATTTGATAGTGAATTTATTGAATTAGCAAGATCTGTTTATTACAATAATGATAAAAGAGCTAAAATAAAAAAAGAAATAAATAATAATTTCAATTCAATTATACATGAAATTAAAGATTATATTGATTATAAATAAATTATATATCTTCTATAGATTTTTTTATTTTATCTATCCAAAAACTTATTTTAAGTTTATCCAAACAATAATTAGTATTATTAATTCTAATTTTTTCTTTTTCTAAAAAAACTTTATTCACTTGATTCCAATCATCAATAAAACATATCGGTAAATCATAAAAATCTTCATATCCAATATCTTTTTTAACTATAGGAATACTACCCATATATAGAGTTTCCCATAATCTATGTGTATCTATACCATTTCCTCTTGGACATAATACAAAACTATGAGATTTTATTTCTCTAAGAAAATTTGTTCTACCTTCTATAGTATTTATTATATTACCAATTGTTACCCAATCTTCATTTTTAAATAAATCCCATACAAATTGTCTCTCTTTAGAATAAGTATTTATATTAAAATTCATATAAACTAATTTTTTATAATTTACTTCTTCTTTCATTACTTTAATTAAGCAATCTAAATCTCCATAAATGTGATGTAATGTACTTTCATTTGTATTGTTTGTTATACCTAAAGGAATAGAATAAACATTACTTAATTTTGTTTGTTTGTTAACTGTATACCATATTTTAGGAAAAAAAAATTCAAAATCATTATCATTTATTGAATAATCAGAATGTCCAGTTATTAATGCATTCATATTTTTATTAGGTGGATATATAATGTTATTTCTCCAATTTATTGATGATTTATAAATTATAATATCTGTTTTATAATAATTATTAGGAAATGCATTTAAATATTTATCAGTAGTTATAATATCATCTTTAGTAAAATTCATTTAACAAAAATAATTTTATATTATTTATATAAATATTCTATTTCATAAAATATTTATCAATAAAATCTTTTAATTTAACTTTATAATTTTCATTATTATAATCTTTACAAATTTTATTCGAATTAATTACTTTATTATAATTTAATTCATTATTTTTTAATATATTAATTATTTCATTATTTTTTAAATTAATTATTTCATTATTTATTTCATTATCTAGATTCATATTAATAAAGCAATCTTTATCAATATATTTTTCTATAGTACTACAACCATAATATATAGGAATACATCTTGCAAATAAACAATTAAATATTTTTTCAGTAATATAACCAGAACCTAATGAATTTTCACATATAAAAACAAATTTATATTTATTAAATATATTTAATAATTCTATAGAATGATAACAAGATTTATTAGATATTTCATTTTTATACATATCTAATGTATCACAAACCCCAATTTCTTTTAATTTATTTATAATTTTATTTTTAACTTCTTTAGTTTTTCCTCCTGATAAATTTGTTGCAATTAAACAAAATTTCTTATCATTAAAGTTTGTATATATTGATGGTTCAATATTATTATAATATTTTAAAAAATAATTAATTTGTGTATAAATAACTGGTATTGCAATATATTTATCTTTAAATACACATTTATCTATATGATTATAAAAATAAATTTGTATTTTATCATTACCAAAATTACCATATTTATTATAATGGTTATACCAATTATGGGCACTGCAATTTTCAACACATATTAAAATATTTAATTTAGATATATCTAGATTAATATTATCTTCTAATTGAATACCATATATTATTAAATTATGTTTTGAATTATTATTTAAATCATCATTAGAATTATTATTTGAATCATCATTAGAATTTGTATATTCTATTTTTAAATTATCTGGGAAAAAATAATTTATTAATTTATTAATATTTTGCATTGAATAATAACTATCAGATTTTATCCAATAATTATAATCTTTATCTGGTAAAGAAAAATAAATAGTCATTTTTTATTATTTTTATTATAATAATAAAATAAATTTTTATATTATAAAATTTATACTAATAAAAAATAAAATTAATTAATAAAATTAATAAATAAAATTAATAAATAAAATTAATTAATAATAAAAAATAAAAAATAAATAATCAAATTATGGTTCACAAGGTGCAACTAATAAAGACCTTACATTATATTGTCCATCAATATATTTATCTCCATTATTAATTCTAATTCTATCATGATTTCGTTCTCCACTTTTATGTTCGTGAATAATTATAATACTTCTACAAGGATTATATATTCTATATTGAAATTTTTGTAATTCATATAAAAGTACGTTTTCACTTCCCCATACATTTTGTGGATGGTTTATACGTCTAATAATATCTGAATTAATTGGTGATTTAAACATAAATACATCGTGACTACCCATATAATTATCAATTAAAGGAGAACTATTATCATGTTCATATCTTGTTAATGAATAAACAATATTATTATTTTGTTGTAAAATATTAATTAAATTATCTTTTTTTATTTCTTTTAACCAAATATCAGAATTTGATATTATACATATTTCATTTGGTAATGTATTTGCGTATTGAAATAAATCAGAATATAAAGGTTGATGTCCTATTCTAATTATTACAATTTTATTTCTATCATTTATGAGTTGATTTAAATATTCAGAACATTCTTCATTATCTAAAAATAAATGTATTTTTGAAATATAAAGACAATTATTATTATTTATTAAAGTATCATCTAATTCTTTTTGTCTTTCAATATTTTTTGATAAATAAAAAGAAGTAATTAAATTTAACATTTTATATATATATTAAATATAATTTGTTTTTAAATATAATTTTTTTTTAAATATAATTTGTTTTTAAATATAATTAATATACGCGATATGAAAAAAGTATTATCTTTTAGTTTATGGGGTAATAATCCTACATATAATATTGGTGCTATTAAAAATGCTGAATTAGCAAAACAATATTATCCAGATTTTGAATGTTGGTTTTATATTCATTCTCCAACTGTTCCAGAAAATACAATTGAAATATTAAAAAAATTTGAAAATGTAAAACTTATATTTAAAAATGGTGATTTAAATACTTGTAAACCAATGTGTTGGAGATTTGAATCGATTGATGATCCAGATGTTGAAATTATGATGTCTAGAGATACTGATACTAGAATTCTTTTAAGAGAAAAATTGGCAGTTGATGAATGGTTAGAATCTGGTAAACTATTTCATATTATGAGAGATCATCCTGACCATTATGATTTAAATTATAAAATAAATGCTGGTATGTTTGGAACAAAAAAACTAATTATAAATTCGTGGTTAAATATTATTAATAATATAAAAAATATTGGTAAATTTACAGACCAATATTTTTTAAATACACATATTTATCCTATTATAAAAAATGAGTGTTTAGTTCATACTTCATTTACTATATATTCTGATGAAATTACAAAATCATTTCCTATGCCTTATGATAGCGAATATAGATTTGTAGGAGAATATGTTTATTCAGATGAAAGCCGTTCGCAAAATCATATTAATGAATTAATAAAAAGTATAAAATTAAAATTATAATTAAATTACAAAATTTTTACATAAAAAAAAATTAATAATTCTGTTCATCTCCATGTCCATTATCATAATAAAAACAAATATCATTAATATACACAAAATTTGTGTGTTTTAATGCTCTTAACCAACAATCATAATCTTCACCAGGCGATTTCATATTTTTACATCTTTATAATCCTAATTTTATTTTAATATTATCACGTAAGTCATTATAATATCCTTGTATAATTTTTTTTGCATTATCAGAAAAAACATTTCCTTCTAAATATTTTTTTGGATTCGCAATTACATTATCAATTGAATCTTGCAATTCTTTTTCATTATTAATATTACAAAAACAATATTTATTTTCATTTATTAATCCTTTTTCAGGTAAATCAACTGCCCAATATATTGGTATTGTTCCACCTTCAAATGCCTGAAATATTTTTTCAGTAAAATATCCTTCGTATGAAGAATTCTCTGGACATATATTATAAATTCCTTGTGAAATATAATTAATTTTATCCTGACAAGAAGAACCTATTCTACTAGTATTATTTCTAAAATCTCCTGAATACATTATTTTACCTTGTAATAATTCATATTTTGATAATGCATTACATATTTTTGTACGTTGTCCTTCTCTATCGTGTCTAGCAATTAATGATGCAAATATAGACTTACTTTTAATTTTATTTTCTTTATATTTATTTTCAATATAAGATATAATATTAGTATTAGAAATATTAGTATCAGTAGTAGTATCAGTATTATAAAAACTATAGTACATTAACCACAATGGAAATCGTAATAATTTCTTATCTAGATTTGTATATTTAAAACCAACAATTAAATCAAATGTGTTTTCTAATAAACTATCATTATTATAAGGTGGAAATCTATTTAAATTCTCACCATAATAAAATATTTTACATTTTGCTTGTATATTACTAACATTATTAATATTACCAAATACAGATGCAATTAATATATCTGGATTATCAGTTGGTTTTACAAGTTTTGTTTCCCCTATATTATATGAAATAAACTTTGTAAAATAATCATCATTATTTGAATCTTCCCAGAAATTAATATAAGCAATAGTAATCATTATTTTATATAAAATAAAATAAAATAAAATAATTTATTATTAAAACTTATTTTTAAGTTTAATAAATAAAAATTAAAAAATAAAATATATATTTAATTTAATAAATAAAAATTAAAAATAAAAATATATATTTAATTTAATAAATAAAATGGAAGAAATTTTAGAAAAAATAAATAATTATGATGAGTTATGTTTAAAAAAAAATAAAATATTTATTAAAAAATATATTGATTCTATTTATGATTTAATAGAAACATATCAATTTGAAATATGTAGTAATTTTGATAGTATTAAACAAAATAAAACTATTTCAAATATATCAAATAAAAGAAAAGAGTATTTTACAATATATAATGAATATGTAAATTCTATAATAGAAACACTAGATTCTGTATTGGAAAAGTTAAACAATACACTAAATTTAGAAACTAAATCAAAATTAAAACATGAACAACTAGAAGCATTAATTTTTAATTTTAATAAAATGAATGATAGTTTTCTCCTTAAAAAAACAAATATGAAAACACCTTATACATTTGATGGTTGTTTTTTTTATCCACAAGAAATAAAAGGAGGTAGTAATAAAAAAATTAAAAAAAATAAAAAATTTACAAAAACTAAACAACACAAACTTAAGAATAATTATAGTAAAAAACATTAAATTATATAAAACTTAATTTTACA
>Ga0214919_10011868_pt1 | contig 10805 bp, 11 predicted proteins | sample LL1503_MetaG_FD_177994 | JGI IMG/M metagenome (GOLD analysis project Ga0214919, IMG submission 177994) | Freshwater microbial communities from Lake Lanier, Atlanta, Georgia, United States - LL-1503 | ecosystem: Environmental > Aquatic > Freshwater > Lake | place: USA: Georgia | collected...
ATCTTAATCAAAATTAGTTCAAGGAGATATTCTTAAATTAACAATTGCTGAAGATGGAACTTTCTTATACAAACAGATTGGTCCCGTGGCTAGAAAACAACTTGTAGGAACACTTATACTAGAGAATGGGCACTACTTCATCGATACAGGTTCTAAGAGATTCAGAGTTCTTCTTGCTAGCGTAACTTACTTTAAGGCAAAACCTAATGATCAAATCAGCGTCAACGTTCCAGAAGACGATTCTACTACTGAATGGGCTGCGATAGAAGCTGCACTTTAAGCATCATTACTCATTGATATATAGCCATGTTTATTATATAATGTTTATCTCATGAACATTTATTACGAAGAAAAATTGCAGACGCAAGAAAAAATTCTTAAAAAAGCATCAATTTCTAAATTTATAGGAAATAGCATCCTTGGTGGATTTCTAGCTACCGGAATATATACAGGAATTAATACACAAGAGCACTTCAACTCTGGATTTGCAGCCAGCGTAGCATTAACTGCTGCCTTGTTTGCAGAAAAACATATAACAGATAGAAGTATTAACAAATTAATTAATAAATATGAAAAAACTACTCACTACTCTACTGAATTGAAAAGATATATTCCTAAAAATAGTATAGCTGATGGTGAAAATACTATTCCAAGTGAGAATATTCCTGCTAATCCTAGAGTATTCACTGTAGATGGAATTAAAGAAAGTGTTCCATATTCATTATTTCTTGGCGGAATAAGTGAAGTAGGCGCTTTCATATTTACGAATAGAGAGACCACAAATACTGCAACCTCTTTAATCGTTGGATCATTAGCTCTCGGAGGAGCGGCTATATTAAACTACACACTAAATAAAGTAGTTGAAGACGATATTAGAGATAGATCTATCAATACCTTAAGAGATATAGATAGTTTTTACTCAGCCTAATCTTTAACAACAATATTTACACCACTAAACTGATATAATACTTCTTATCTATGGGACAAGTGTTGTATCGAAAATATCGATCTAAAAATTTATCTGAAGTATTAGGACAGACAGCAATCACTACTGCCCTTAATAATGCTATTAAGACTAATAGAATAGCTCACGCATACCTATTTACAGGCCCAAGAGGAGTAGGCAAGACATCTACTGCTAGAATATTGGCTCATGAGGTAAATAACTTCCCATACAGCGACGATTCATCTCATATAGATATTATCGAAATAGACGCAGCAAGCAATCGTAGAATAGATGAAATAAGAGAACTTAGAGAAAAAGTATATATTACTCCATCAGCTGGTAAGTATAAGGTGTATATAATCGATGAGGTACACATGTTAACCAAGGAAGCTTTCAATGCACTCCTTAAAACCCTGGAAGAACCGCCTGAGCACGTAATATTCATTCTAGCTACAACTGATGTGCACAAACTTCCGGATACAATAATTTCTAGAACTCAAAGATATAGCTTTAAACCAATATCGGTAGAAGATATTTCTGCGCATCTTAAAGATATTTCAAAGAAAGAAAAATTTAAAATATCCGATGAAGCTATTAAGCTATTAGCCGAAAAAGGTCAGGGCAGTTTTAGAGACAGCATAAGTCTACTAGATCAAATAAGCTCATCAAAGTCTGAAATAGACGAAGAAGATGTAGTTACATTTCTGGGAATTCCATCAACACGAACAGTAGCTGAGATAGTTACCGTCTTAGAAGAAAGTAGCGTTAACTATAAAGAACTAAATGAAAAATTAACCACTCTTATAGATCAGGGATTTAGTCCCAGTGATCTGGCAAACACAATAATGGAAGTAATTAGAACTAAATTAATAAATTCAGAACTTAAAATGAATGAATCGAAAGCTATCAATCTATTAAATCAACTATTGGATGTTCAATCATCCGTGGATCCAAAAAACAAACTTCTTCTAGTTCTTATATCAAATTTGGATAATACAGAAACTAAATCCATAATTCAACCTGAACCTTCTAAGAAAATAAAAGAAATAAAAATTGAACAGCCTAAAATTTTAAAAGAAATTACAAAAAAACAAACTGAACAAACTATCAAAGAAAATATAGAAGTATTAAAACCTAGCGGAGAATGGAACGAAGTTCTTAATGATCTGAAAAAAACACAGAATACCATTTATGCGATAGTTAAAAGTGCCAAGGAAGAAATAACCGATAATCTTATCACTCTTACATTCGACTATCCATTCCATCAAAGAAGAATGAATGAATCTAAAAATAAAGGAATTCTTTTAAATACTGTAAGTAAACATTTTGATAAGAATGTAAAACTAGAATTATTAGTAGATACTAACAAAAAAAATAACATATCTGCAGTGAATCAGCTTTTCGGCGAAGCAGAAATTGAAGAATTATAACCATGAGCAATACCAAAAAATACATTAACTTTATATAATCAGATTATGGATGAGGGTAAAAAAATTAAATTAAACTCAAATCTAGTCAATGTAGACGCAGAAGCTAGTTTGCTCGGAGCTATCCTAATAGATAGTGATGGGATAGTTAAAATTGCTGATTCAATTTCTGCTGAAGATTTTTCTGACAAAAAACATGAATACATATATGAAGCAATATCTTATCTTTACAACAATCGTTCTGCAATAGATATTCTTACTCTCGCAGAAGAACTTAACAGCAATAGCAAACTCGATTTAGTAGGTGGAGCATCCTATCTAACCGAACTTACCAACTTCGTTCCAACTGCTACTCACATAGAACAATATGCGGACATAGTTGCACAAAAAGCAATGCGAAGAAAGCTTATCACCATTTCTTCAGAAATTGGAGATTTAGTTCAAGATGAATCCAAAGAACTTAGAGAATTAATTGAAGAAGCTGAAACAAGATTATTCAATGTATCTAACCAACACGTTAAACAAAACATTGTAAGTATTGAATCTATACTTGCAGATAGCTTCGAAAGACTAGATGAACTGCACAGGGATAAGAGCAAAATTAGAGGCGTACCAACTGGATTCAAAGATTTAGATGATATCTTAGCTGGTTTCCAAAAAAGTGATCTAGTTATTCTCGCAGCTCGACCTTCAATGGGTAAAACTGCACTTGCTCTAAACTTCGCTCATAACATAGCTACAAAATCCAACCAACCAGTTATATATTTCAGTCTGGAAATGAGTAAAGAGCAGTTAGTAGACAGGCTGCTATCTATGGAATCTGGAGTTGATGCCTGGGCACTTAGAACAGGTAACCTAAACGATACAGATTTCGAAAAAATTGGTAATGCTATGGGTAGTTTAAGTGAAGCTCCGATATACATCGATGATACTCCAGGTATTACAGTTAGTGAATTAAGAACTAAAGCTAGAAGAGAGGCACACAAACATCCATTAGGAATTATTATAGTAGACTATTTGCAGCTTATGAGTGGAGGTAGTAAATTCGGTGGAGATTCTAACCGAGTGCAGGAAGTTAGTGAAATCTCTAGAGGACTGAAAGGAATAGCTAGGGAATTAAATGTACCAGTAATAGCTCTTTCACAGCTTAGCCGTTCCGTAGAAAACAGATCGCCGCAAATACCTCAGTTAGCCGACCTTAGGGAGTCTGGATCTATTGAGCAAGATGCCGACGTGGTAGCATTCATTTATAGGGAAGAGTTCTATAAGCCAGATACTGATCGAAAGAAAATTACAGATATATTTATTAAAAAGCACAGAAATGGTCCTACAGGCGGAGCTGAATTATACTTCGATAACGAGAAGCAGCGCTTCAGATCTATAGATAAAAGACACAGTGAATCCTCCAACTAAGGTATAATATAAATTAATGAAAAAGCTTAAAAGTTTTAAGTTAAGTAGCCCAAAAAACATTTTTAAAAAAATTAAAAAGCTAGACTGGAAAACCTTTCTTAAGTTCGTTCCTTTAATTGCTTTGTTTATATATCTATACATTTACAAGCTTTCTATATTAATGCCAAATCTTTCAATTTCCGAAAGGTTAATAAATGTCCCAAAATTAGGAATAAATTCAATAATTAATGATCCTAGATATTTGCCAATTAAATTTGTTAAATATATATTCGGTCTTACTAGCTCATCTGTTAGTATATTTGAAATTAGATTAGCATCAGTTGTCTTCGGACTACTTACTATTTTCATGATTTATGAAATTACTAGATCCTGGCTTGGAAGAAGAGCTGCAGTAATAGGCACAATATTATTTAGCTTTAGCGCATGGACACTACATGTATCACGAATTGGAACATATTCAATTATGTACATGTTTTCAGTAACTCTATTTATTTATTCGCTTAACATGTTAAAGAAATACTATTTAAATAAGAAATATTTCCTTATCATTACTGCTATTATTTGGCCACTTCTTATAACTGTTCCTGGAATGATTTACTTCATTATTTACGCATTAATTAGACATAAGAAAGAGATTAAGGAAGGACTTAAGAATATTGGCAGGCTTACTTCATTAAATATTTTAAGTTTAATTATCTTAATTGGAATATTCGTTAAATATTTAATTACATCACCAGGTAATATATTGAATGCTTTTTATTTACCGACAACAATTCATAAGTTAAGTCTATTTCCAGTTAATTTACTTAAAACTATTTATCATCTATTTATATTAGGACCTAATACTCCAGAGCTATGGATAAATAAAGCTCCAGTATTAGATTTCTTAGTATTAATGAGTGCCCTGTTCGGTATGTATTTCTATTTTAATCACCGTAATAAAGGACCGGCTTATTTACTTTTTTATACATTCGTTACAGCAACTATTCTAACTGCATTAAATAATCCTAATGACCCGAGTCTTATTCTACCAATGATATATTTATTCTCAGCAACAGGGATAGCTCTATTCTTGCAAAGATGGCTTGGTGTATTTCCTAGAAATCCAATTGCTAAGGTTTTAGGCATAGGAGCGATACTTCTCTTAGTGTCATTAAGCACAATATATAACTACCGATCATATTTCGTAGCATGGCCACATAATCAATATACAAAATCCTACTTTATATCTAACTCTTAGATTGATACAATATATCTTAGAAATAAGGAGTTTTATATGAATAGATTTGATCAGGCAAAAATGTTAATGAAAGTTCGAAAGATTCAGAAGGAACTTGAAAGACAGATTATTACAGTAGAAAAAGGTGATGGTGCGGTTAAAGTAGATATCACTGGAGAACAGAAATTAAAGAAAATCCACATAGATAAAGACAAAGTAGATTTTGAAGATGTCGAACAACTAGAAATGTGGCTAGAAGAAGCGGTTAAAGAAGCCATTAACACCTCTCAAAAGATTGCAGCTGAAAAGATGCAACCAATGATGGGCGCTCTTAACCTAGGAATGTAATTATATGGATAACTTGCCACCCGCTCTAAAAGAGTTGGTTGACGCGTTCAAATTACTTCCAGGAGTTGGGAGTAGATCTGCTGAAAGATATGCATACAGCATACTTAAAAAAAGTCCTAAAGTAGCTTCTGAGTTATCTCGTGCTCTAGAAGAACTTCATGATGGAGTGGGATACTGTGAAATTACCTTTGCTCTCGTAGGAAAGGGTGAAAAACAATCTCAACTTTATACAGATCCAATGCGAGACAAGACTGTAGTTTTAGTAGTAGCTGAACCACTTGACGTTATAACCATTGAGAATACCGGAATGTATAAGGGTACTTACCATGTGCTCGGCGGACTCGTATCTCCAATAGATAATATAGGACCTGAAGAATTAAGAATGAAGGAACTAGTAAGTAGAGTATCTAAAGATAATGTAAAAGAAATCATACTAGCTACTAATGCTAGCGTAGAAGGCGAAAGTACAGCTCTTTATTTAAAACAGCAGTTAGAGCCTACTAACGTTAAAATAACCAGATTAGCTCGTGGAATACCAATTGGTGTAGATATTGAATATACTGACCATATTACTCTTGGTCGAGCTCTAGAGGGTCGACAAGACCTATAGGGTATAATATAAGTAATGGACAAAACAAAATTAGATAAATTTAAAAACCTTATAGATAATGCTGACAAAATAGTTATTATTCAAGCCGATAATCCAGACGGGGACTCTCTTGGTAGTTCTATAGCATTAGAACAAATTCTAACTAATTTAGGCAAAGATGCATACATGTACTGCTCAGTAGATGTCCCTACTTATCTTAGATATATTCCAGCATGGAGTAGAGTTCAAAAGGAACTACCTCACGATTTTGATTTAGGTATAATCGTTGATACATCAACCATGACTTTACTTGAGAACATGGATTCTATGAAAATGGCACAGATTAAATCTAAACCTAGTATTATGCTTGATCATCACGTTTCTGATGCAACTATTGATTTTACATCTCTTTATATTAATGAAGGTACCGTATCAACAGGTGAACTTATTTTTGATATAGCTAAGCATCTTGGATATGAGATGAACATGGAAGCCAAAGAAGCTATTATGACTACAATACTTTCCGACAGTCTTGGCCTTACTACGCCTAATGTTAAATCTAGCGCAATTAGAGTTGTAGCCGAACTTGTAGATATGGGGGTAAGTATTAGTACCCTTGAAGATAAAAGAAGAGAAACATATAGAAAGAGCCTAGATCTCATTCACTACAAAGGTCGTTTGCTAGAAAGAATCGAAACCTATCTGGATAATCAACTAGCGATGATTACAATTACTTATGATGAAATAATTAAATTCTCACCACTATACAACCCACCTATGCTAATTATGGAAGATATGCGGCTAATCGAAGGTAATAAAATTATAGTTGCTCTTAAAACATACAATGATGGACGAATATTAGGAAAAGTAAGATCACAAAACGGCTGTCCTATAGCCGAAAAGCTTGCAAGTAGTTTTGGTGGTGGTGGACATGATTATTCATCTGGTTTTAAAACATATGACTATAAAGATGTTAATGACCTTAAAAGAGAAATAATATCAAAAACAAATGAGCTTCTTGAAGAAGAAAGAAAAAAGAATGAAATTATACAATACCCTAACTAGAAAAGTAGATAAATTTAGACCAATAAGAAAACGAACTGTGACTCTGTATACCTGTGGTCCAACAGTTTATGATCACGCGCACATCGGACATTGGTTCACCTACATAAGAATGGATCTATTGGTTAGAACATTGGAAGCTAACGGATATAAGGTTATATGGGAATTAAATATTACTGACGTTGGACATTTAACATCTGATGAAGATACCGGTGAAGACAAACTAGAAAAAGGAGCTAAAAGAGAAGGTATGACTGCATGGGAAGTTGCTAAGTATTACGAAAAGGAATTCATAAGTGAGATGCAACTACTTAATATTAGGAAACCTTCTTATTTAGTTAGAGCTACCGATCACATCAAGGAACAGATAAGTTTAATTCAAACACTTGAAAAAAAAGGTTATACATACAAGATTAGTGACGGAATATATTATGATACTTCAAAATTTAAGAAATACGCTAATTTCGCTAAATTAGATTTAGACGAACAACAGGCTGGAGCTAGAATAGAATTTAATCCAGAAAAAAGAAACAAAACAGATTTCGCACTTTGGAAATTTAGTCCAGTAGATCAAAAAAGAGACATGCAATGGGATAGCCCTTGGGGAATAGGATTTCCTGGATGGCATATTGAATGTTCTGCAATGGCGTTAAATTATCTTGGCGAAACTATAGATATCCATGCCGGAGGAATAGATCATATTCCAGTTCATCACACTAACGAAATAGCACAAAGTGAAGCAGCTACAGGAAAAAGACTTGCAAACTACTGGATGCACTCCAATCACATAAGCGTAGATGGGCAGAAGATATCTAAATCTTTAGGAAACTCTATAACTCTCAAAGACATAGAAAAGAATAATTATAGCCCTGAAGACCTAAGACTGTTAGTTTTAGAATCAAGCTACATGACACAAAGTAAATTTAGTTATGACGCTCTTAGCTCAGCGAAGAAAAGATTAGAAGACTTATATGCAGTTAGTGTTCTTAGATATCAGGCGAATAAAAATTTTAAGAGACAAAAAGTATATCTAAGAAAATTCGATAAAGATTTACTACTAGCAATGTCAAACAATCTAGATAGTCCAAAAGTAATGGTTCTTCTAAGTGAATTTACTAAGAAATTTTTAGACAATGGAATTAATATTAAAGATCTCAAGGAATTTAATAAAACCATAAAAAACATGGATGAACTATTAGGACTTAAAAACGTTGACCTTAAAGACATCTCAATTGAGAATAAGAAACTTATTGAAGAAAGAGTTGTCGCTAAACAAAATAACGATTATAAGAAATCTGATGAGATTAGAAATGAATTATTAAAAAGAAGAATTGGCCTTAGAGATAAAGAAACTAGTAACTGGTATTATCTTTAGGAGTAATTGATTCTTGAAATTCTTTTGCGTTTAAATAATTTTTAGATCTTAGATATTCCAAAAATATAATTCTTAGACAACCCGCAACAGGAATAGACACTAATCCTCCGAGCAGTCCACCAAAGCTCACTCCAACTATTAGTGAACTAAATACAAGAAAAGGACTCATGTTTGTTGTGTTGGATTGAATCTTTGGTTGAATAACGTAATTTTCAAACTGAAGATATAAGAAGTAGTAAGTTAAGATTATTATAGCAGCTGGAACAGACGTAAACAAAGCCACAGTTGTTATAATAACTGCTCCAATACTGTGACCTATCATAGGAATAAGTCCACAAATAAATACCATTAGTATTAACGCCATAGGATAGCTAATGTGAAGAATAAATAGTGCAGGCGTAATTAATAAGGTAGCTATAAACGCTAGAGCAACCTGTCCGTTAATGTAACCTTTTATAACCTTATACATGTCATCGGTAAGTTCTTTTGCCATATCTTTTCGTCTTCCAGGCACAATGCCCCTTAAAAAATTAACCCATCTAGGTCCTTCAACCAACAACATGAATGTCATAACAAGAACTGTAAGTAATGCAAAAACACTGCTTCCTACTGCGGATAATGTAGTGAAAGCATTTCCTCCAATATTGTGTGCCCTAGATCCAAGCTGATTAGATATAGCAGTTATTTGGCTACCTAAATGATATTTTCGAATAAAGTTACCTATGCTGCCATCTTGATTTCTAAACTCATCTATAAGATGGGGAGCTTGAGCTATCAATCGATCAGTTTGTTTAACTAGGGGAGGTACAACCAAAGACATAAAAACACCTAAGAATACGACTACTAAAAGATAAGACAGGGCAGTCCCTAAAGCTCTACTACCTTTTTTCTTACCAGGTACTAATGAAGCAATCTTGCTGACAGGTGCATTTAATGCGAGAGCAAGGAATACTGAGAGTCCTATTAAGAATAAGGCATGTGCAGCTTTATGAAATAATGTATTAAATAAGAATAAAGCACCAATAAAAATACCCAGTTTAATAAAGGTTTCAAAACTTACCTTTATATCCATAATCTCGTTATCATTTTTATATAATTTAAACATAATTATTTATATATCTTTATTATATCAGAAGCTATTCCTAACTTGTTAAAAAAGGCTTTTTAATGTAAAATCTACTAGAGTTAATAGGGCGTCGCCAAGTGGTAAGGCACTGGGTTTTGATCCCAGCATTCGGGGGTTCGAATCCCTCCGCCCTAGCCAAGAATAAAACAATATATCATCTAAAATAGATGGTTTTTTTTATGCAATTTTAAATTAATATTGAAAATCTTAGAAATTGCACCTTAAGAAAAGCTCAAAAACTAATAGACAAAAATAGTATTTAATATTCAGTCTAGCTATATATTTTCGCAATTTCATTTATTATTTTAATGCTATATAATAAGCATTATCATAATAATTTAAAAAGAAAGAAAATTAGATGGCGAAAAATAATAGAAAAACAATTGACACAGTATTTGTCAGTCTAGGGTTAATAGCGACAATATTTCTAATACTAGCTGGAATTGGGTCTTGGTATGGATATAGCTTTGCAGATAAGAATGTTAAAGATCAGTTAACTGCAGAAAAAGTATATTTCCCAACTACTGATTCATTAGCATTTAAATCACTTCCTGCTGCCGATCAAACTGAGATGTCTAAATATGCAGGTCAACAATTAGTTAATGGCAAACAAGCTAAAGTCTATGCTGACAACTATATAGATGTCCATTTGAGTCAAATAGCTGGCGGTAAGACATATTCTCAAGTTAGTGCAGCCTTGCAAGCTGATCCAACCAATACAACACTTAAAGTTCAACAACAGTTGCTATTTCAGGGAGAAACTCTCAGAGGACTTCTCTTAGGAGATGGCTATGGATTCTGGATGTTCGGACAAATTGCTTGGTACGCTAGCTACGTTTCATTCCTAGGAGCTATCATTATGGCCGTATTAGTTATTTTTGGACTTAGAAGAATTAATAAATCTTAGTAATTTAAATCTTACTAGAAAAATAGTTTTTAATATAAAAATACCCCCTTTAACTAGAGGGTATTTTTAATTATTTAGAAAATCTTGGCTTCTTATATTTAGCTTTACTGAATGCCAAAATTAGATATCCAATAGGAATGAATATAAACAGCCCGAAAAATGCGAATGCCTTGGATTTACCAAATACCTTAGCCAACCTAAATGCAGTAAGTATTGCCCAAATTAAATTTATACCTGGTATAAGCAGAGTTAATGATAACCAAGGGTTGTATCCTAAAATTTCAAAAAATACCCATTTTCCATAAAATGGAATTAAGGCTTTCCATCCAGGTCTTCCGGCTTTTACGAAAATTCTCCAACCAGCCACAATAATTGACATTATTAGCGCTAGGC
>Ga0214919_10011869_pt1 | contig 10805 bp, 1 predicted proteins | sample LL1503_MetaG_FD_177994 | JGI IMG/M metagenome (GOLD analysis project Ga0214919, IMG submission 177994) | Freshwater microbial communities from Lake Lanier, Atlanta, Georgia, United States - LL-1503 | ecosystem: Environmental > Aquatic > Freshwater > Lake | place: USA: Georgia | collected 2015-03-15
ATGATAAATCTTGCGATACTATTAAAGTAGAATATAATATTGAAGAAGGATATATTAGTGTTTGGAATAATGGAGACGAAAGTATTCCTATTGAAGAACATCCAGAATACAAAATGTTAGTTCCTACAATGATTTTTGGAGAACTTTTAACAAGTTCTAACTATAATGATGATGAAGAAAGAACAACAGGTGGTCGTAATGGATATGGGAGTAAGTTAGCAAATATTTTTTCTACAAAATTTATTATTGAAATTGTTGATGCAAAAAGACATAAAAAATTTATTCAAATTTGGAAAGATAATATGTCTATAGTAGAAGAAGCAATAGTAACAAAAAATAAAAATGAAAAATCATATGTTAAAGTAACTTGTTATCCCGATTTTGCACGGTTTAAAATTAAAGATTTAAATAATGATCATCTTAAATTATGTCATCGTCGTGTTGTTGATATTGCTGGTGTAACAGATGGTAAATTAAAAGTATATTTTAACGATAAGAAAATAGAAGCTAATACATTTAAATCATATGTTGAACTTTATTACAAAGAAGAAGAAATTTATTATGATTTTGGAGATAGATGGTCTATTGCTTGTTTATATAAACCAGATGTAGGTGGTGAAGTAATCTCATTTGTAAATAGTATTTCAACTTATCGTGGAGGAACTCATTGTACTCATGTAATTGATAATATCATTAAAATTCTTATTAATGATTATATTAAAAAGAAAGAAAAAGATATTAAAGTTACTCCAACACTACTAAAAGAAAATTTAATTTTTTTCATTAATTCTACTATTATCAATCCTGCATTTTCATCACAAACTAAAGATACATTAACTACTAAAGTAGATAAATTTGGTTCTAAATACGAACCATCACAAGCATTTATAAAGAAACTTGCAAAATGTGGTATTGTTAAACAAATAATTCAATTAATTAAGTTTAAAGAAAATAGTAATCTTAAAAAAACTGATGGAAAGAAACAAATCAAGCTTACTGGTATTCCCAAATTAGAAGATGCTAATAAATCAGGTACAAAAGAATCATATAAATGTACACTTATTCTAACTGAAGGAGATTCGGCAAAAGCATTTGCTATGGCAGGACTTGGTATAATTGGTCGAGATTATTTTGGTGTATTTCCATTAAAAGGTAAATTACTAAATGTTCGAGAAGCAACTATAAAACAATTATCCGATAATGAAGAAATTAATAATTTAAAACAAATTGTTGGTTTACGTATGGGAGTTAATTATTTAGAAGATGATAATTTTAATCAATTACGATATGGTCGTATTTTAATTTTAACTGATCAGGATGTTGACGGGTCTCATATTAAAGGATTATTTATGAATTTTGTACATTGTACCTGGCCGTCACTATTACAAAGGAAAAATTTTATTACATCTTTGTCTACACCAATTGTAAAAGCATTTAAGGGAAAACATGTAAAGATTTTTTATAATTTAACCGAATTTGAAGATTGGAAAGAATCAGATGATGCTAAAGGATATAAAACTAAATATTATAAGGGTCTTGGTACTTCAACAAGTGATGAAGCAAAAGATTATTTTGTAGATATTGAAGATAAATTAATTAATTATTTTTGGCAAAATGTAAATAAAGAACATGATGAAGAACATGATAAAGAACATGATAAAGAACATGATGAAGAACATGATGAAGAACATGATGAAGAACATGATGAAGAACATGATGAAGAACATGATGAAGAACATGATGAAGAACATGATGAAGAACATGATGAAGAACATGATAAAGAACATGATGAAGAACATGATGAAGAACATGATGAAGAACATGATGAAGAACATGATGAAGAACATGATGAAGAACATGATAAAAAAGAAAAAGATAAAAAAAAAGAATATAAATTAAAAATACATCCTGATGATAATGCTATGACATTAGCATTTGAAAAAGCTCGTGCAGATGACCGTAAAGAATGGTTAATTAATTATAATAAGGATAAATTTATTAAATATGAAGATAAAAAAGTTTCATATTATGATTTTATTCATTGTGATTTTATACATTTTTCAAATTATGATAATGTACGATCTCTACCTGACGCTTTTGATGGGTTTAAACCATGTCAAAGAAAAATTGTATTTGGTGCATTTTTACGTGGTTTAGATAAAGATGAAGTTAAAGTTTCACAATTATCTGGTTTTGTATCAGATAAAGCAGCTTATCATCACGGTGAAATGTCACTTAATGGTGCAATTATTGGTATGGCACAAGATTTTGTTGGTTCAAATAATATTAATATTCTTAAACCAAATGGACAATTTGGAACAAAATTACGAGGTGGAAAAGATGCAGCATCTCCACGTTATATTTGGACTAAATTTAATGATTTAACAACTAAGATTTTTATGGTTGATGATGAACCAATTTTAGAAAAACAATATGAAGACGGAATACAAATTGAACCATTAAGATATGCGCCTATTATTCCAATGATTCTTGTAAATGGAACTAAAGGTATTGGAACCGGGTTTTCAACAACTATTCCTCCTTTTAATCCTAAAGATATTATTAAAAGTATTCGTAATAAGATTAATGGAGAACCAATGGAAACCTTAGTACCTTGGTGGCAAGGTTTTACAGGTAATGTATATGAAAATAAAATAGATACTAAATTTCAAAATGAAAATTTAGGAACATCATATACAGTATCTGGTAAATGGAAAATTAAAGGTAATAAACTTATTATTACTGAATTACCTGTTGGTGAATGGACTTCTGATTATAAAGAATTTTTAGAAAATATGTTAGAAGATGAAACAGAAAAGAAAGATTCAAAAGGCAAAAAAATAGTAAAGAAAGAAAAAAAAGATAATCCATTCAAAGGATATACTGATAATAATACTGATACTAAAGTTCGATTTGAGCTTGATTTTGAAGATGGTTTTTTAGAAGAAATAAATATTATTAAATTAGAAAAAATGTTCCGTTTAAATAAACGTATTTCTCTAACTAATATGCATTTATATAATTATAATGGAACTATTACACGTTATGAAACAATTAATGATATTATTAATGAATTTTATAATGTTCGACTTGAATTATATCAAAAAAGAAAAGATTATAAATTAGAAAACTTAGAATATCAACTTAAATTAATAAATAGTAAAGTTAAATTTATTTTAATGATTATTGAAAATAAACTTGACATTAATAATAAGAAAAAGTATGAAATTGAAAAAGAACTTGTAGAATATAAGTTTCATAAAATTGATGATTCATACAATTATCTATTAAGTATGCCTATTTATAATTTAACACAAGAGAAGATTGAAGAATTAAAGAAACAAAAAAAAGAAAAACAAACAGAATTTAATGATTTAGTTGAAATGAAAATACAAGACTTGTGGTTAAATGATTTAGATAACTTTGAAAAAGTATATGACTCTTGGACACAAGCTAAAAAAGAAAAAGAAAGTAATAGCATATCTCAAAAGAAGGTTAAAAAAGTAAAGACATAAATTAAATATTAAATAATTTATATCTATTATGTAAAGATTATTGTTTAATTTAATTTAAAGATTATTTTTTTATTAATTTAATGGGTAAAAATAAACATAAAAATAATCAATTATCTAATAATAATCAACCAACCGTATCTATTATTACAATAACACAATTAAAAAGATTTAATTGTTTAGAAATTGCTAAAGATTTAATTAAGGACCAAACTTATAAAAATATTATTGAATGGGTAATAGTAGAAGGTAGTCAAACACAAGAAGATGCTATATTAAATAGTAATAATATAAAACAATTAATAGAAAATTCTGGATTAGATTTTAAAATAGTTTATGTTGAATGGGCTAATGGTAAATTAGGTGAATTACGTAATAGAGGTAATAAATCTTGTAAAGGTGATATTACAGTAGTATTTGATGATGATGATTATTATTTTTCAGATCGTATTGAACATGCTGTTGATAAATTAACAAATTCTACCGCTAAAATTGCAGGATGTTCTGCGGTAATGATTTATGATTACTTTTTAGATAGATTATATAAATTTAAATCATTTGGTGTAAATCATTCAACAAATAACTGTATGGCTTGGAAGAAAGAATATTTAATAAATCATAGTCATGATTCGACTAAAGAAATGGCAGAAGAAGCGTCTTTTACTAATAATTTTTCAGAACCAATGGTACAGTTAGATGCAGAACATTCAATTATTGTTTCAAGTCATGATGGAAATACATTTAATAAACGCGAACTTTTGGTAGGTGGAACTCACAAAATTAACCCAACATTAAGTGAAGTTCCAAATATTCTTAAATATATTAATAAATCTTATTATGATAGATATAAACAATTATTTGTAAAATCTGAAAAATCAAAATATGATATTGAATATTTTGCTGGTGGTTTTTCAATTAAATGGGATCCTCGTGATATGTCATTAGGTGGTTCTGAACAAGCAATTGTTAATTTAGTTAATAATTGGGTAAAAATGGGAAAGAAGGTAGCAGTTTATGGCGAAGTTCCTGAAATTAATTTTAATGGTGTTGATTATATAAGTTGGAAAAAATTTAAGTTTGAAGATGAACATAATATTGTAATTTTATGGAGATTATATGGATTATGGTGTGGTGCACCATATTATTTCAAGGCTAAACAAATTTGGTTAGATTGTCATGATAACTTTGGAGGACAATTTCCCGAAACTTGGAAAAATTATGGCGAAAAAGTAGTAAATAAAATTTTTTTTAAAAGTAATTTTCATAAAGATGAATTTGAAAAATATTGTAATACTAAATTAACATCTGATAAATATGTTATTATACCTAATGGTGTTAGAGTAGAAGGATTTTTAGAAAATAAAGAAAAAAATCAAAGAGAACCATTTAGATTTTGTTATTGTAGTTGTTATAGAAGAGGTATTATTGAAATAGTAAAATATATATGGCCCATTATTTATCAATTAGAACCTAGATCAGAATTACATGTATATTATGGAATGGATAATATAAAAGATGAACAATCTATAAATATATTAAAAGAAGTTTTACTACAACCAGGTGTTATGGATCATGGTAGACAACCAATGGAAATTATTGCACGAGAAAAACATCGTTCTAGTTTTCAATTATATGTAACAAATACACCAATTGAAATTGATTGTATTTCGATTCGTGAAAGTTTAGCTACCGGATGTATTCCATTATTATCTAATTTTGGTGTGTTTAAGGATAGAGAAGGTATTCATTTTGATTTAAATCCATCAGATATTAAAAGTTATCAAAATATTGCATTAAAAATTATTCAATTAATGAAACAACCAGAATTATTAAATGGATATAGAGAAAAAATAAAAAAATCTCCATTATTAATTAATTGGGAACAAGTAGCAATGAAATGGACTGATCTAATAAATTAAGATTTTATAAACTCATTTAATTTATTATTATAAAAAAATTGATATAAAGATATTATATTTAATAGTAATTAATTATAATATGGATGAAAAATCTAGTATTGAATTTCAGATTTATGACTGGTTAGAAGATCATTATATAGAACCATCTACTGAAGAAAGTTGTGATGAAAATAATAAAAAAATGGGTGAATTTATTATACACGTTTTTGGGCGAACACTAAACGGTAAATCAGTATATGCAAAAATTACCGATTTTACACCCTATTTTTTCATCGAACTTCCATCTAATTGGATTAGTTTAGATAAAACGAAAATTGAAATTAAACTAAAACAATTCAAAGAATATCTATTAAGTTATTATAATAAAAAAATTTGGTCTAAATTTAAAACTACGTTACTTGAAATAACATATATTAAAGCAAAGAAAGCAGATGGTTTTACAAATGATTTAGAATTTAAATTTGCTAGATTAACTTTTAATAATGCGGATGGTATGAAAAAGTTTAGAATTTTATTTGAAGAAAATGAAATAGATTTTGAATTTAAAAAATATAAATTTAAAACATATGAAGCTAATTTACCACCAATGTTTCGTTGTTTTCATAATCGAAATATTTCAGGATGTGCTTGGGTAGAAACATCAAAATACATTCAAATTAAAAACCAATCATTAAAAGAAAGTTATTGTGATATTGAACTTGAAATAAATTGGAGATATTTAAATCCTATACAAAAGGATGTAAATGCTCCATTGCGTATTGCTTCTTTTGATATTGAATGTTATTCTCATGATGGTCAATTTCCTCAAGCAAATAGAGAAAAAGATAAAGTAATTCAAATTGGTGTGACTTATACTTATTTAGGTCAATCAGAACCATATCGTCAATATATAGCTTGTTTAAGTGAAACAACTCCTTTTGATGAAAAAACAATATTAAAATCATTTGAGGATGAAGGTGATTTATTTTTAGATTTTAAACAAGAATTAATTGATTCAGATTGTGATATTATAACAGGTTATAATATTTTTTATTTTGATGAAAAATATTTATATGATCGTGCAGATCAAATATTAGGTATCAAAGAAGAAATGAGTTTTATGAGTAAATTAAAAAAACGTTATTGTAATTTTAGAGAAATAAAATTAGCATCAAGTGCATTAGGTGAAAACTTACTTCGTTTCTGGGATACTCCAGGACGAGTTCATATCGATTTAATGAAAGATATTCAAAAAACTTTCAGTTTATCGTGTTATAAACTTGATTTTGTAGCTGCTCATTTTATTCGAGGTGAAGTTAAAAATGTTAAAGAAGTAGATAATTCTATTTTTGAATTAGAATGTTCTTCAGTTGATGATATTTGTTTACAAGATTATATTCACTTGGAAGTAATGAAAGGTTTTGTATCAGATGAAATAGGTGAAAAATATATTGTAACAAAAATTGATAAATTAAATAAAAAACTTTATGTAAAAGGTAAAAATAATAATTTTTTACTACAAGATTTAAAATTAGCGACAGAAACAGGAGGAGATAAAATTTATTGGTCACAAGGAAAAGATGATGTTGGACCAAAAGAAATTTTTAAATTTCAAAGAGGAAGTCCTCAAGATCGTTCTATTGTAGCAAAGTATTGTATAAAAGATTGTAAGCTAGTTAATCTATTAATTCATAAATTAGAAGTTATTACTAAGAATATTGAAATGGCAAATGTATGTAGTGTTCCTTTGTCTTATTTATTCATTCGCGGTCAAGGAATTAAAATTTTTTCACTCTGTTTAAAAGAATTTAAAGAAAAAGGTTATGTATTTCCGGTTATTAAAATGCAAAAACTTAAAATTTGTACAGTATGTAATAAAGAGACAAAAGGATATAGTTGTCCTATTTGTAAAAGTAAAAATTTAGATGAAGTTGAATCAAATGATACATATGAAGGTGCTATTGTTTTTGACCCAGTTCCTACTGTAGATTATGAAGCTAATGTAACTAAAGATTATAACTCACTATATCCAAATTCAGCTATTCAAAAAAATATGTCACATGAAACGATAGTAGAAAATGAAATTTATGATAATTTACCTGGAATTGAATATTATAATGCGCAATTTGTTGATTCAGATGGTATTATTCAAAATCGTAGATATGCCAAAAAAAATAATAATCTTGGAGTTATTCCATTAATTCTTGATAAGTTATTAAAAGAACGTAAAATCATTAAAAAATTAATGGAAGCTGAAAAAAATCCTTTCAAAGCTAAAATTTATGATGCAAAACAAATAGCTTTAAAAGTAACAGCTAATTCTCTCTATGGACAATTAGGTGCTCCAACATCTCCTGTATGTAAACGAGATATTGCAGCATGTATAACTTCAACAGGTCGCGAAATGTTAATTCTTGGTAAAAAATACGATGAAGAAATTTTACCTTGGTTAATTAATGGTATGAAAAAAGCACTTGAAGAAAATGATAATGATAAATTTATGGAATTTGTAAAAATGGAACTTAAAAATTATACAGGCGAATATGCTGAAAACTTTATTAAATCTCTTAAAAAATATCTTATGGAAGATATTAAATATAATACTATTCAACCAGTTGTAAGGTATGGTGATAGTGTTATTGGAGATACCCCATTATTAATGAGAAATAAAAATACTAATAAAATAATAATTAAAAAAATATCTGATTTAGGAACTAAATGGACAAGAATGGAAGAAAATGGTAAAGAAGAAAAAGAATCTTGTGAAATTACCCATTATGAATCTTGGACAGAAAAAGGTTGGACTAATATAAAACGTGTAATTCGTCATAAGTTATCAAGTAATAAAAAATTATATTCTATAAATTCTAATACTGGATTTGTTGTTGTTACTGACGAACATTCATTATTAGATAAAGATGGAAATATTATAAAACCAAATGAAATATCAAATAAAACAAAACTTTTAGAATCATTTCCCCCTATTGAGTATAATACTAATGAACTAACTAAATATAATTCTTTAGAGAAAGAAACAAATAATCAAATCTTTGCAGCAAGTTATTATTTATATTTAATAATGAATGGAAATGGTCAACAACCATATGTAACATATAATAATGATAATTTTATAGTTAGTTATAATAAACAATTAAATGAACAAATAATTATTTGTGAATGGAAAAAGCCTGAAGAATATGTATATGACTTGACAACAAGTAATCATCATTTTCAAGCAGGTATTGGTAATATTATTGTTCATAATACCGATTCTAATTTTTCATCATATCGTTTTAGAGAAAATATAGAAAAAGTAAATATAAAGGAATCATTAATTATATGGAAAGAAATAGTTGCATTTTCAAAAGAATTAATTAAACCATATATACCAATTGAATATCAAGAAAAATGGTGTCAATTACATGATAAGTATTATGGACAAGATAAAATTACAAAATTATCATTACCAGCATCACCTGACGTTCAACAAGTGCCTAAACATTGGAAAACTATTATATCAATTGATGAAAGATTAAAACAATATTTAAAAGAATATATGGAAGAATCATATTTAAGTTGGTTATGGACACTTCAAGAAATTATTCTAAAAGATTATCCCAACTTAGACTATAAATTAAATCAATGGGCTCAACACCAATTAGGAAAAATTAGAGTAATAGCAAATGATTATACAGATGAAACAATTAAAAGTTATAGTGATAGAATTAAAGAAATAAATTTACAGTTAAGAAAACTAAATGAAAAAATTAAAAAAGAAAGTTTAGATTTAAGTTTATTCAGTGAAGAAATAGAAATTAAAAAAAAAGAACAAGAAGAGAATCAAATAATATATAATGACTTAAATAGTATGCATATTACAATTGAAACTAGAATTAGAAATTTTTCATTAACTATTCTCAAAGAATATTGGATTCAACCTTGGTGGGATTTAGTTGATGGTAAAAAAGTTTATAACGTTGAATTTTATAAATGTGGTAAATCAATTACAGATAAACGATCTTTAGACTTATCTATGGAAATGGGTAAAATATCAGGTGAATTAATTAAAAGCCGGTTACCATTTCCGCATAATTTTGCATATGAAAAGACTTTTTGGCCATTTTTAATATTATGTAAAAAAAAATATGTAGGTAATAAATATGAAAATAACCCAAATAAATTTAAACAAGATTTTATGGGTATTGTATTAAAACGTCGCGATAATGCACCAATAGTAAAAGAAATATGTGGTGGTATTATTGATATCCTTATTAATAAGCGTGATCCTATTGGTGCTAAAACATTCTTAATAAAATGTTTAGATGATATGTTTGCAGGAAAATATGATATTAAATATTTTCTACAATCACGAACTTTAAAATTAAAAGAATCTTATAAAGATTGGACTAGAATTGCTCATATATATTTATCAGAAAAAATAGCATTACGTGATCCTGGTAATAAACCACAATCTGGTGATAGAATTGAATTTGCTGTTATTAAAGTCGAAAATGATGACCCAAAGAAAAAGTTATTACAAGGTGAATTAATTGAAACACCCGCATTTATTAAACAAAATAATAAAGAAATTGATTATTTGTTCTATATGACAAATCAAATTCAAAATCCTGCAACACAGTTTCTTGAATTAGTTGATAATAATATTTGTGAATTATTTGATGAATATAAACAAAAATATAATCCTAAAATAATTAAAGAAAAAAAAGTTAAAGAACCAAAAGAAAAGAAACAACGTGTTAATAAAAAAATTATTAAATTAGAAGAAACAGATGTTAAACCAGATGTTGAACCAGATGTTGATCCAGATGTTAAACCAGTTATTGAATCAGTTGTTGAACCAGTTGTTGAAGAAAAATTAATTAAAGTAAAAATAAAAAAGAAATCAATTAAGAATACAAACGAGCCAATTGTTGAACCAGTTGAAGAAAATCTACTTGAAGAAGAAATAGTTGAAGAAAAAATAAAAAAGAAATCAAAAAAGAAAATAGAAAAACCAGTTGAAGAACCAGTTGAAGAACCAGTTGAAGAACCAGTTGAAGAACCAGTTGAAGAACCAGTTGAAGAACCAGTTGAAGAAAAAATAAAAAAGAAATCAAAAAAGAAAATAAAAGAACTAGTAGAAAAACCAGTTGAAGAACCAGTTGAAGAACCAGTTGAAGAACCAGTTGAAGAACCAGTTGAAGAACCAGTTGAAGAACCAGTTGAAGAACCAGTTGAAGAACTAAATGAAGAAAAAATAAAAAAGAAATCAAAAAAGAAAATAAAAGAACTGGTAGAAGAACCAGTAGAAGAATCGGTAGAAGAATCAGTTAAAGAACTAAATGAAGAAAAAATTAAAAAGAAATCAAAAAAGAAAATAGAAGAACCGATACAA
>Ga0214919_10011870_pt1 | contig 10804 bp, 7 predicted proteins | sample LL1503_MetaG_FD_177994 | JGI IMG/M metagenome (GOLD analysis project Ga0214919, IMG submission 177994) | Freshwater microbial communities from Lake Lanier, Atlanta, Georgia, United States - LL-1503 | ecosystem: Environmental > Aquatic > Freshwater > Lake | place: USA: Georgia | collected 2015-03-15
GTTAGGGGAGCAACAGAGTTTTGTATATTTTCCTGAACAGTACGTGATGACTTTCCAAGAGCAGACAAAACTTCTGCCGTATGTTGCCCCAATAGTGGTTCGCCGACCCCAATTTGAGAAGGAGTTTCAGAGAGTTGCGCAATTGGTCCAATTTGCACCGTCTCACCGAGGGATGGTGAGAGAACGTGCACGCTTCGGCCGTTTGAAATTGCTTGCGCGTGCGAGAGGTACTCTTCAGCGTTAAGAAATGGATCCCCACCCACATCTTCTTTAAGAAAAATCTCTAACCATTCATCAAATGGTTTGGTGTGCATCGCGTCGGCCAGAATTCCTCTGACTCGTTCTAGTTCCTCAATTGAGGGCAGTAAGTCAGGCATTGTTGAGAGACCGGGTTCATCTAACAAATACTCAAGTCCCATGACTCTGAGCCAGTTTCTAAATAAATGAGGTTGACGGCTGCACATCTGGATATAGCGATCGTCTTTAGTCTTGGCGGTCATAAATGCAAGCTGCATCACACCAAATACACGGCCAGTTTTATCAATCTGATGGGTTCGATGTCCGAATCCACTAATCATGTCGAACGAAGACAATGCGTGCAGAAGACTCGTATGCACTCGCTGTCCACGTCCAGTTTGTTTCCGCAGATGCAAAGCCGCGGTTGCGCCAACGGAAGCGAGCATCGCAGCTCCATACGATGCGATTGGCGTGGGCGTAAAAATTGGGCCTTGTCGGTAGCCATTCATTGAAGCCATGCGCCCAGTCTTGGCCGCGACAATATGCTCATAGCCTGGGAGATTGCGGAGAGGTCCATGCTCTCCAAATCCTGTTATGACAACGCTCACTAGGCCTGGATTTATTTTTTGGAGTTGATCATGCTCGATACCAAGTCGCTTCAGCGCACCTTGGCGAAAATCGGTAATGAGGACGTCCGCAGTTTCAATCAATGAGTAGAAGCTGCTCTTATCTTCGGCATCCTTTAGGTCGAGGATGATGCTCCGCTTGTTTCTATTCCAAACCTTAAAACCATCGTGAACGCGGGTTGGATCGCCCCCCGGCGCTTCGACCTTTATGACATCTGCGCCATTATCGCTAAACAGCATCCCGGTCATCGCCCCGGCCATATGCCTGCTGGCATCGATTACACGGATTCCCTCATGTGCAGTAGTCATGTTTCCCCCAAACATCAGAATTACCGAGAGCTCAACTGAAAGTTTTAAGGTCTCAATGATTAGTATAATCGCGCAGCAGGGTCACTTCAAAAAAGAAGGTGGTTATCCACGATGATTGAACGCAAAATGGTCCGCAGTTTGTTGTTTGTTCCGGGCAATCGTGGCGCATGGTTGGAAAAGGCGGTTGCGTCCGGAACCGACGCGATCGTATTTGACTTAGAAGGCTCGTTGCCATATTCGGAGAAAGAGTCAGGTCGGCGTGGTATTCGAAAGGTTTTAGATTCGGTCGAAACTACGGGTCCAGCAATTTTTGTTCGAGTGAATGACTCGTACGGCGAAAATCAAGCGGCAGACCTTGATGTTCTTGTCGGTAATGGATTAGCTGGCATTCTCGTTCCTCAGGTTCAAGGTGTTGATGAGATACTGCGCCTCGACGAACGTTTGAGTGATCTTGAGAGCAAACGGGGATTAACGCACGGATCGATATCTATTGACCCCTTGATGGAGACACCGCAGGCATTATTTGCCGCCTACCAAATTGCGACGAGTTGTGATCGAATCGCCTATATGGGGGCAGGTATTTCGAGGCGGGGCGATATTGTTCGCACTCTCGGATATAGATGGACACCTGAAGGTCTGGAAACATTATATTTTCGCTCAAAAGTCCTCTTGGAGATGCGAGCGGCAAAAGTTCCAAATCCACTGAGCGGGATGTGGGGCGATGTTGCGGATCTCACAGGATTGAGACACCTCGCAAATCAGACACGCGATCTTGGGTATGACGGCATGATGGTAATCCATCCATCTCATGTGGCCATTGTGAATGAGATTTTCTCGCCCAACCCAGAAGAACTGCAGCGCTATCGAGAAATTATCGAAGCAATGGAGAATTCGGAAAATTCAGGGAAAGGTGCGATTCGACTGCACGGAGAAGTAGTTGATGAGGCTCATGTTCTCACTGCAAGGCAGGAACTTGCCAAGGCAGCAAAATTGGGACTGTAAGCACTTCGTAGAATGCGCTACGTCAGTTGCTCCCTAAACACCAAGGGCAATTTCTAATTTTTGCTCATATCTAACATATTGATGATTGATAACAATTGTGCTACCCTCACGATCACACGTACAAGATTTGAGGGGAACCATGGGACGTCGATATCAGTTGATTGATGCAGATACACATGTCAATGAGCCGCCAGACCTGTGGGCGACAAGAGTTCCAGCGAAATTTCGCGATAGGGCGCCACGAATGGAACGATTTCCCGAGGGAGATGCCTGGGTTTTGGAAGGAGTTGCTGACCCAATCAACTTCGGACTGAATGCATCAGCCGGAATGCCGCCAGAGCAAATGAAGGGGTGGGTTCGATTCGAAGATATTCGCCGTGGTGGCTACGACCCGGCGGAACGATTGAAAGAAATGGATCAAGATCTCATTGATGCTGCGGTTCTCTACCCAACTCCACGATTGTCACATGCTGTCATTGCCACACCAGACCCAGAATTTCATCTCGCCCAGATTCAGGCTTATAACAATTGGTTGTCAGAGTATTGCAGTCATGATGTTGATCGCTTGGGGGCGATCATGATGTTGCCAAATCGCGGTGTCAAAATGGCAATAGCTGAGCTGGAGCGAGTTGCTTCACTACCTGGAACAAAAGGAATCATGGTGGGGTGTTGGCCTCACGGCGATCTTGAGTGGGAAGACTCCGATGATGAAGTCTGGAAAAAGTTGATTGAGACAAAGATGGCACTGCATATTCATGTCTCGATGACTAACGAAATGCCCTCTGCCCATAAGACAAAAATTGTTGGGGATGTTCGTTGGTATGACGCCCCAAAAAGAATTCTTCAACTTGTGTGGTCGGGGGTATTTGACCGTCTTCCAGAACTTGAAGTGGTAGTGGCCGAGGTCGACGCGGGATGGGTGCCTTATTTCAAGGAACAAATTGATGACCGATATTACCGATTGGGAAGAGGAGCCGGACTGAAGCTCGAACGACCACCGAGCGCCTATATAGAGGAACACTTTAATTTTACGTACATCGTTGATGGCTATGGGATTAGAAATCGCCATGAAATCGGAGTGAATCGGATGCTTTGGTCAACCGACTACCCGCATGTGCCATCTGACTGGCCACATTCGTGGAGGCGTCTTGAAGCCGATTTTTCCGGCGTACCCCGCAGCGAACGGGAGATGATGACGGTCGGCAATGCCCAAAGGCTCTATCGATTCGGTAAATAATCAAGTATTAACGCGCAAATTTCTATTTGTTCTTCATATAGATGTTTGCTATGATAGTAAAGTTGGTTCAATCAATATCAACAACAATCCAAGTAGATTTCCTGGGGGGAAATAATGACAACAAAAGTATTACGTAGGAAATTCGTACCGGTAGTCGTGGGGTTAAGCCTGATGGCTGTTTCCCTAGTGGCTCCGATATCAAGCGTGTCTGCCAAAGACACCCCGCCAAAGCCGATCGATCCAAAGACGATTGATTCAATTCGCCGACTTCGTCTCATCGGAACAAATGGCGTCCAGCAGATGGACCCGGTCACGGGAGCAGTTACCTGTGAAGCGGAAATGTTGCGCTGGATCTATGACACCTTGATTCGTCTCACGCCTGATGGCAAGTTGGTGCCAGGACTTGCTGAAAGCTGGGGGCGTGAAGGAAAGAATTTCGTGTTGCATCTGCGCCACGGTGTCATTTTTCAAGATGGAACCAAATTTAATGCTGCTGCCGTAAAAGCGCATTTGGAAAGAGCAAAAACTCATCCAAAGTCAGTACTTGCTACTTCGTTGAAGGCTGTAGCGTCAGTTGAAACACCTGATCAGTACACAGTGAAATTGGTCTTGAGCGAAGGCCGAGCTGGTGTTTTGCCAATTCTCTTTACTGACCGTGCAGGAATGGTTCCATCTCCTACGGCAGTTGCGAATGCTGGTGCTACATATGGAGCGACAGGCGCAGTAGGTGCTGGTCCGTATAAATATGACAAGCATGTTTCAGCAGTTGACTTCCACGTCAGCAGTTGGGGGGGATACTGGGACGCTGAACATCGTCACCTTGCCGGAATTGACATGCTCGGATCTGCAACTGAATTACAATCACAACGAGTTGTATCAGGTGACGTCGATTATGCCGCAATGAAAGACATTCAACTTCCTGAAGCAGCTGCCGCGAAGGGAAAAAATCTTGACTATCGAGTTTCACCGACTGATCAATATGCAGAAATTTATCTGAACTGGAATGTTGCTCCGTTTAACAACGTCCTGGTTCGTCAGGCTCTCATGTATTCTCTTGACCGGAAAACCTTGGCCAGTGTTCTCACAGCCGGCTCAGCAATACCCGCATTCTCGCCTTTGACACAAGTTTCATGGGCTCATGATGCAAAAGCTGTAGACAGTCTGTACAAGTACGATCCTGAGAAAGCTAAAGCCTTGCTTGCTCAGGCTGGATTCCCGAATGGAATCACAGTTGATGTCGGCATGATCCAGAACACCTACTACGTAGCGTTGTCAGAAGCTGTTCAGGCAATGGTGAAGGCATCTGGTTTTACATTCAACTTAAAGTCAGTTACTGGTGCAGAAATTAATAACCGCTTGTACACATTAAAGAATTTGCCGGTAGCAATTACTGCATACAGAGGTTCACCTGATCCTGGCTTGACGCTTGAAAACAAGTTTATGGCTAAGGGATCTGCGAACGCATCGGGTAGCTCAGTTCCAGGGATTGACACCTTGCTCATAAAATCTGCAGGTGCAGTAGATGCAACGCTCCGTGCTAAGTGGCTGAAGCAAGCAGAGTTATTGGTCATGCAAGGTGCCTATTCGATTCCTATCTACCACAATGCTGGATTGGTTGCTTTCACTCCGAAGTTGATGGGAATCTCGAAGGGATATACCACTTGTCAATTTGCAGACTTTGTTTCGGCAGAGGTGTACTTCAAACCATAAGAAATAACCTGTGACGTTCGTCTGTTGGGGGCACCCTGCCCCCAATGGACGAACTAACTCATGTGAATAGTTGGAAGTTTCAAAATGCTGAATGATCCCAGGTTACGGATTGCGATCTCGCGACGAATGCTGGCTCGGAATGGCTGCGAGAGCATGGTTGCAGGACATGTGAGCGAACGATCCCTGGACGGAAGTGGCTTTTGGGTCTCACCCTTTGGTTATTTTGACGAAACGACACCAGAGATGGTGATAAAAGTATCGTTTGATCTTGAATGTCTCGAGGGGAATTGGGAACCATCGCCTGCAATACAGTTTCACGCTGCTATCTACAAAAAACGAAAAGACGTACACTCCGTCATCCACACTCATTCACATTATGTATCCGTCTTGTCAACTATAGGTAAGAAGGTAGGTATGTATAACGTGGGCTCAGTTCTGTTCTGGAATGATCAGATTCTCCACGCTGATGATGGCTCAAAGCCACCAGTAATCGGGGATGAATTAGCGGATGAATTAGGAGAAAATAGAATTGTCCTCATTAAGAATCACGGTGCAATTATTGCGTCCCAGTCATTAGAGCAAGCGACGATTGAAGCCCAGATGCTTGAAGTGGCAGCTCGTTATCATATTGAAGCCGTGGCAATCGGAGGAACTGAGTTTCCTGATGCCGAATGTATAAGAGGCAGAGCCGCATATCGAAAGCATTTTCTACCAAATATGTGGGCTGCCAATGTACGACGATTAATGAAATCAGATGCCGACTTATTTATAGGGCTTGATGCACGAGAAAAATAGGCGAGTACCAAGAATTCGTAGCGCATTATTTGTTCCTTCTCAGCGAAGTGACTTTATTGAGAAAGCACATAGAACCGGTGCCGATGCTTTGATTTTTGACCTTGAAGACTCCGTTGCGGAATCGGGAAAGGAGAATGGTCGCGAAAATGTACGGTCATGGTTATTGGCTCATGAACCTACCGAAACCCCATACGCAACCGTACGTATTAATGCTCTAGATGTAGGAGTGCTCAGCGAAGACCTTGACGCAATTGTTCATAAATCATTGGTTGCAGTTCTTATTCCAAAAATTTATGGTTGTGAAGAAATTCAAGAAGTAGATGCGATGCTCTCATGGTTTGAAGGCAAACGAGAACTCAGGCAAGGCTCGGTCCTGATTTGGCCGATTATCGAAACTGCGCAGTCTGTTCGTGATGTTGAATTCATTGCGTCGTCTTCGCCGAGGATCGCGTATTTGGGCGGAGGTACATCCGAGCAGGGTGACTTGGCGCGGTCAGTTGGTTTTGAATGGACAGTCGAGGGATTAGAGACATTATATATTCGGAGTAAAGTATTGATTGCAGCTCGATCAGCGAATATTTCAAATCCAATCACTGGTCTAGTTTCGGGATTGTCTGATCTCGAAGATGTGAGGCGTTTTGCGCAATCTTCAAAAAACCTAGGTTATTCGGGGATGTTCGTCATCCATCCCTCTCATGTTGCAATCATCAATGAAGTCTTCTCTCCTAGCGCGAGTCAGATCAAGGAGGCGAAAGAAATTATTAAAGCGCTGGATCTTGCTGGCCAAACCGGGATAGGAGCGGTCACATTTGAAGACAGGATGATCGACGTTGCAATGGCACGAACTGCACAGGCTCTGCTAGATGAAGTTCAAGCGATTCAGCAATAAAAGGATTACGAGTGATAGAGATATTTGAAAAACAACGTGTGCTTGAATTTACAATGGGCATGGCTGGTTCATTGGCAGGAATGATGTTCGCGGATCATGGCGCTGATGTTGTAAAAGTAGAACCGAACGGGGGAGAGTTCTCACAGGAATTTCCGGCATATCTGATGTGGAACCGCGGAAAGCGAAGTATCCAGGCTGATTTTGATAATTCAAAAGATCTTGCTCAAATTCGTGAGCTAATTCTTGGTGCTGATGTTGTATTGGCGGCCGATGTCGACACGATTCTGCAGAAATGCTCGCTGTCGCGGGATGAACTTTTAAGACTTAATAAAGGGATCATTACCTGCTCTATTTCTAGTCTTGGTGAAACTTCATCTGTGGATTACTCCATATACGAGGGAACGCTTGCAGCCCTCACGGGCAGAATGTCAGGTTTGGATCAATTGAGTGGTCGGCAACCCGGACCATCAAGTTCGGCACCAACGTTCACTGCGGCTCCCATCGCATCATTTGGTGCGTCACAACTTGCAGTTCAAGGAATTGTTGCAGCAATGTTGCAACGATCCACGACGAGCCGGGGAAGACATATTGCGACGAGTCTTGTTCAAGGAGCTATGGCATTCGTAATGCGACAGGAGCTTGGTCGGAATGATGGCACCACAAAATCTTCAGGTATGTCACGAGCAACGCATCGTGGTATTGAACTTTGTTTCTTAACTGCTGAATGTTCTGATGGTCGATACATTCAGATGTGCGCCCGACAAGATAAGCATTTTCAAGATTTCATGCGAGCTCTGGGCCAGGAGGAATTATTAAAAGAACCTCGCTATCGCGATGCGCCTATGGGAATTGCAACAGTAGAAGACGTAGATGAACTTGAAGCGATTCTTCGAAGAGCAATGAAAACAAAAACTCAAGCAGAGTGGATGGATATCTTCACGAATGATTACGACATTGGGTCGGATCCTTTTTTAACTCCAGTTGAGTTTCTGCATCATCCCGATATGGTCCTGAATGATCGAATTGTTGAGATTAATAATCCGGGTATTGGCCTAGTAAGGCAAATTGGATCACTTGTGGCGATGAGCATCACGCCTGCAGTAATTAATAGGCCGGCACCTAGAAAGGGTGACTACCAGCTTGACGACAATTTTGGCTGGCATGACGAACGCCTAGAAATTGGTGCTGATTGCCCAGCAAATGGAGAACTGCCTCTTGACGGAATTACGATTCTTGAGGTTGCTTATTACATAGCTGGTCCGTTGGCGACGGCCATCTTGGCTGAGATGGGAGCCCGGGTCATAAAGGTTGAGCCATTAGAAGGTGATCCTTATCGACGCACGGGCCTTCAGAGTGCAAAATTCCTGCACGGGAAAGAGAGTTTGACTCTAGATCTGAAATCCAGTGAAGGGAAAGAGATTCTCGCGACGTTAATTAAAAAAAGTGATGTCGTTGTGCACAGTTTCCGAGAGAGTGCTGCAAAGAAGCTAAATCTTTCTGCGAGTGCTGTTCACACAGTAAATCCTCAAGCAGTACACCTCTATGCGGCATCGTATGGTTCTGGAGGACCTCAGGCGGATCGAGCCGCCTTCCACTCAACTCCTAATGCGCTAACAGGTGGAGGCATTAAACAAGCAGGAGTAGGAAATCCGCCCGTTAATGACTCATATGCAGATCCTGGTAGCGCTCTTGGAGCGGCAACAGCAATATTGTTTGGACTGTGGGCGCGGGAGCAGATGAATGGCGCAGGACAAGCACTCGAGACAACAATGTTGACGAGTACTGGTTACATCCATTCCTCTGACATGGTATGTATCGATGGCGTCGTGGACTGGAAAATTGCAGATAGCGGCCAGCATGGTCTCAACTCGTTGTATCGAATCTATGAGACATTAGATGGACATATATTTGTCTCGACATTTCAGGACCATGAGAAGCGCGCTCTTTTTCGTGTGCTGAACCGGTTGGAACTTTTAAATTCTAGTGATCAAGATGTAGCTACAGCACTTGAGAAACACTTTCGAACTGATACAACTGAAAAATGGATTGCAATGATTCATCCAACGGGAATTGGTGTAGTGGCTGTTAATCCAGAAACATTCGATAAATGGTTGGAGGAGAATGGTTGGCTTCTTCCCATGGAGCATTCTCTGTTTGGAAAGTATTGGCGGCTCAGAGAGAAGCTGAGTTTCCACGGCTCGAAATCACACTTAGGGAATGCCTGTAGTGCTGGGGAACAATCAATAAAGATATTGCAGGAGATCGGTTATAGCGATTCTGAGATTGAGGAGTTGATACTCAAGAGGGTTTCAACTGATGGAAGAATCAAGATTTAAGAAGCTCTTTGATTGCCGGACTAGGTTGAGCAACTTCGTCGAGATTGATGCCGTATAGATTCGCAACATTTGTTAGAGTTAATTTCCTCACAGTTGCTTCACTGAGGTTGCATCCCGAAGCTTCTTTGGTAATAGATTTTGCTGAGTTCGGCCATGTGGATGCCCCGTGTGGATAGTCACCAGACCACATGAAATGATCATCGCCGGTGAACCGAAGGTTGTTTAGGCCAACTTCATCGTTGATGTACGTAAGGAAGATGTTTCTACGGAAATATTCAGAAGGTTTCATGGTCAGGCCATGGTCAAGCTTTCCCCAAAATCCTCGATATCCAGAGTCCAATCTTTGTTCCATGACGGCTGCATAGTTTATTCCACCTTCTGCGCCAATTATTTTTAGTTCTGGATGACGTTCAAAAGATCCAGCAACAATCATTTCGCAGAGAGAGCGTTGCATTTCATCACGTGTTCGAAAAGTAATGTAATAACTTGATTCCACGGATGACCCAAACGTACTCAGTTGACGACTTTCTCGTTGACCGCCAAGTGTGTGTATTGAAATAGGCATGTTTAGTGCAACTGCTTCGGCCCAAATTTTGTCGTATCGAGGGTCAAAAAAACTGTCATTAGCTGGTGGTGAAGTCCAAATCAGTCCGCCTTTTATTCCCATCGAACGAGCACGCTCCATCTCGGCGACAGCGACATCTGCATCCCAGCACGGAATCAACGCATGTCCGATGAGGCGAACCGGATCAGTCGAACAGAACTCCGCCAACCAATCGTTGTATACGCGAAAGCATGCCTCTTGCATTTCCTGATTATCCAACTGAAGAAGTGCAAGCCCAGCAGTTGGATATAAAACATCTGCGACCGTATCGTCTTTCCATAAGTCGAATAGGCGCTGATGTGAATTTACGCCGCCTCCCGTGCCAATAATTGCATCAGGGTCCTCAGCCAATAACGCATCAACCTCTGCATTGCTGAGACCCGCCGAAGAGGAAAGCGTTAAATCGACTCCGCGTGAGATGCCTGGAGCGTTGAAGTACCAATGTTTATTCTCGGAGTTTCTTGTCGCCCGTGGAGCAGATTCCCGTAGCGCTTTAGGCAATCTCTCCACCCACAAATTTGGGGGTTCCACCACATGTGAATCAGCTGAAATATACATATCGGCTCCTTCGGTATTTTTGGGACTTGTAAAACTCTGCTAATGTATCAAAGATTAAGAGATAAGAACAAGTGAGGGGCTATGGCGGGGATAGATGCAGTTCTAGCGAAGGACGCCGAGCAGTCCTCGTCACATCCAATTGTCGGGCACTCTTTTGTTGGAAAGAGCAAAAGTCGTCTCGTCAGTCCGCCGGACTACTCACTTTGGCTTGTGACAGCGGAATTAGAAGACGCCACGCTGCTGGAGCTTCCCACGCAGCACGGCGAGCAATCGGTCTATGTTGTCTCGGGAAGTTTGCAAATTGACGGGGAATGGGTATGTCCCCAAAATGGTGCGATAATCATTGAGGGCAATGCACGACCCAGTGTGCGCGCTATCGGTAATACGGTCATCGTCCATATGGGGCCGACCAATGCTGAGCCAGACCAAGATTTTATATCTGGAGACTCAACTCATGTCGTAGGCCCAAGGGGGACATTTGAGGCAATCGAGCCAACTCGG
>Ga0214919_10011871_pt1 | contig 10804 bp, 11 predicted proteins | sample LL1503_MetaG_FD_177994 | JGI IMG/M metagenome (GOLD analysis project Ga0214919, IMG submission 177994) | Freshwater microbial communities from Lake Lanier, Atlanta, Georgia, United States - LL-1503 | ecosystem: Environmental > Aquatic > Freshwater > Lake | place: USA: Georgia | collected...
TCGCCCTTTGCCGCAAAGGCAGCAAATTCAAAGTCGTAAAAGTAATTCACTAACTCAACCGCATCACCGGGCAAACGGCGACACGTATCAAGTTCAAGCAACTGCGTAACGGCGCGAAGGTCCGGGTTCTCCATCGCAACTTCTGGCGCGGGCATGTGCGGGGCAACGGGCGATACTTCCCATCTGTCAACGGCAATGGTGACAGTGGGCGGAATCTGACCAGGGTCGCCAATCATCACGTATCGGTCAGATACGTCGCGCATAGTTAAGAAGTCAGCCCATGTCATTTGCCAGGCCTCATCTATAAAGAGAACGTCGTATTCATCAACAATCTCAACTAGTCCCAACTTTGCAACAGTGCCGATGATGATTGATGGGCCAACAGGCAAAAAATCTTTCTTCAAGATGATGTGCACATTGTCAGGTAGATCGCTCGGGCGTTCATAAGTTTCGCTAGAGAAGCGAACTATCTCATCGTGAGGGAAGCGCGCACAGAAGCGATCACACAGGTCATCAACTTGGTTATTGGTCTGGGCCGCAATTGCAATGCGCTTTCCATCAGCGAGTGCGCCGTCAAGCGCTTCCAGCAAGTTGTATGACTTTCCTGAACCTGGTGGGGCTTTCACCACAGCAATGCGACCAGTGCCGCGGATGAACTGCTGTAGTTCCATATATACAGGTGTGCTCATTGGTCGTCCCCATTAGCAAGCACAGGGCCATCATCGTCAAGGGCTGCATGTCTGCGTGGGCGGGCAACAATGAGGTCTGTGATATCAGACCCTGACGTTTTCTTGCGGTGCGTCATGGTGGCGCGTCGCTCGTCAATGCCGTAGGGCATTTCGTCAATAAGGACTAGTTCTTTTCCGCGCCATTCTTTACTGGTGGGCACCATGCCGAGTGCGCCAGCTTTTGGCTTTGCGTTTTTCCACATTGGCTTCAACATCATGGTGTGAGAATCAAAATCAATCTCATGTACTTCAAGAACGATGAGTGGAGTACCGGCGATGACAAGTTTGTCTCCGTGCTTCAACGTGGGAAGGTCGGGGTACGAGAAAACGACCTTCCACATTGGTGAATCAGTGGCAACAGATGTGATGGTGCAAATGACGCCATGGCCTGATGCAAGTTCTTCACGTTGTAGTTCCTGATCACCATGTACCAAGAAGTGTCTAGCTTTCTGGTCTTGTGCTGCGCGAAGTTGATACGCAAAGCCTGCAGACCGTGCACCGTAATCAGTAAACACATTCGGCCAGAATGCATCAACCTCAGCAAGCTCGTTGAGAGCTTTCTCACCCCAACTCCGAAAAAAACTTTTTGCTGTGTCAATACGTAGTGACTCGACCCCTGCGTTCACGGGCCGTGAATCACTGCGAACTGTTTCAGCTGCTTCACGCGCAAGGTGCCAACGCAAAGTCAGTTCGTTTGCGAGCGATTCCTGAATGTCATCACTCACCTCACTCATTACAGAAGTGTTGCCTTCGTTTCGAGCCTCACCCCACGCAGAAACCAATGGCTGCAGAACTGTGCGTTCAACATGTGGGTCAAGAACTGTTGACACAGACAATTTCTCTGCAGCATGTGCAGAATCCGTTCGTGTGTCACGTGTAGATCCGCCGTTCAACCAACCCAGCAAGTAGCCAAGGTGTGCTTGGCGTACTGGAGTAGCAGGAAATATGTAGCTGTTTCGTAATGCGTCAGTGGCAGCAACAATTGTTTGTTGACCTGGGCGCTGCGATTCAATAAATAAACAGTTGGCGAGATTGCCGAGTGCGTTCAATACTGCAATGTCTGGCCTATCCCATGTTGATCGTGCATACGCCGCTGCAATGAAATGCAACATTTCAATGTGTGATGTTCCGGGCAACCACACTTGACGAAGTGGTTGTGTTGAATAGGCAGCAGGCCCATCCTCGCTATACGACGGATGGCGAAAATGACCAAGAATTGCTGGCGCAAATGCAGCCATCATGTCTGCCACTAGTTGACGGTTACGACCTTCCGGAACAGTAAGAACTGTGGGGCCATCGGCGATAGTGCCGTACGCAACACCCCACGGACGAGACTCGCCACCCATACGCAAGAACGAAACAATGAACAGATCTTCATCGTCTGCCACATGCATGTTGATGACATTGCCGCGGGCTAACGGTTCACCAATGGCCCACGCGTTTAAGCGCCGAACAGTTTCTAACGATGCACTCATGGCAACGCCGGCAATTGTGATTGAAGGCGGGCGAGTAAGTCTTTTTCTGAAGCGGTCGCTGGTTTCTGGCCATTCATTAAATCTTCGGCACGTTGCAATGAAATGCCGTTAAGGAATCGTGCAACATCATCACCCAGCACGACGCCTTCGCTATTTGCAAGAGCTTTCTTGTAACAAGCATCTGCGCGCTCACAGAATGCAATACACGAATCTTGAAAATGTGTTGGGGCGTTCAGTACAAGCTCAAGTAGTTCTGCTTCTTCAGTGTCATCTGCATCGCCGTACGCACCATCAAGCATGATTGCCGACTCTTCCATCAATTCAAACCCACGACGTGCGCGTTCTAATTGGTAGCGAAGGTCTTCACCACTACGAACACTTGGCTGGTTTGAACCTGGGTGAGTAAGAATCAGAAAACCTTGCATAGAGACTGATACTGCATTTGCAAGACCGAGATCTACCAGCGTGATTTGTAATGCATGCACGTACAAACCCATTTGTGCTCGCGCCGTTGCAAGATCACTGCGGTGTGTATGCCCACCTTGGTCTGCGTATGTCTTTATCTCGCCAACAGCAATGACTGGTTTGCCATCAACTGTTTGCACTGACAACACATCAATAATCAGAGTCGCTTCTGGCAACATGACACCGCGCGGAATACGCACGGTGAGGCTGGACACTGCGCCGTTGAAAGCATTGCCGTCTGCAAGTGATTCCAGAAACGCATGACCAGCTTCAGTGGCTGCATCAAGACTGGCTAATGGACCGCTATTAGAAGTAGTGCGGTGATCTGCAAAGTCGTTGCTGATGGTGGAAATAACTTCAGCCCCGCGAAGAGCTTCCAGCAATATGGGAGCACCGTTATTAATGAGGCTTGCTTCAAAGGCATTGCCGCGCTCGAGAGCAAAGACTGATTGGGCATCACGCGGGGCATTGGGGCTCTCACGCCTGGCCGCGGCACCCATTTTCACATTGTGAACAGCGGACGTGACATTCGAGTGGCATTCAGGATTACGTGCCCATTGTTCAAACCTGCGGCGAGTTTCGCGGCGTGCACGTTCTCTCTTGCTATCTGCCACTAGACCTCCTGGGACGTTCAAACTCTACTAAAGGGGTGTTGCTGTCATTTCTTCTGACAACGCTGACTGCAATAGAGAACTTTCTCCCAGTCGCGAGCCCATTTCTTTCTCCACTCGAAAGGCTTTCCACACGTCACGCAGATCCGTGGGGCAAATCCATTCTTTGTCTGTGCCTGACGACTCATATTCAGAACACTATTCGCAGAATGCTGAGAAGCGAATATCATGAGTTAGTGAACACGAGCACAGTCTGGGTCTTCGGAGACCAACTGAATCGACAAATCGGCGCACTCCGTGACGCGCAGCCAAATACTCACCGAATCTTGATGATCGAATCCCATTCGAAAATTGCATCCCGCCGCTGGCACGTTCAGCGGGCTCACTTCATCATCACATCCATGAGGCGCTTCGCAGCAGAACTTCGTGAAGCAGGATTCGAAGTTGATTATCGCTTTGCGGAATCAATGCAACAGGGCGTGCAACTGCACACAGAAGAGTTTGCACCCTCAAAAGTTATTGCCACAGAGCCGAACAGTTTTACTGCTCGCACACTTATCTCGAAGCTAGGCATTGAGTCAGTGCAGTCGAATCAGTTTTTGTGTCATCCAGATGTCTATAAGGAATTTCTCAAGGGTCACAAGTCCCTAAAGATGGAAGATTTCTATCGCTTCCAGCGCAAGAGACTGAATGTATTGATGGAAGGCGACAATCCAGTCGGTGATCGTTGGAACTTTGATGAAGAGAATCGTTCCGGTCCGCCCAAGAAAGATCAAGATCGTTGGCCTAAACCTGAAGTCGTTGCACTCGATGAACTTGATGCAGAAGTTCTTAAAGATGTTTCACAATTCAGTTGGGGAGTAGAGCCAACGGGGCAATGGGCCACCACACGTGCTGGCGCCTTACAACGCATGAACTATTTCATGCAACACATCTTGCCTATGTTTGGTGAGCACGAAGATGCGATGCTTGCTTCCAATTGGCACTTAGCGCATTCATTACTTTCTCCGTATCTCAATCTCGGTCTGTTGTTGCCTGAAGAAGTAGTCGCTGCTGCGAGTAAGGAATTTGAATCTGGTCGCGTTCCCATCAGCAGCGCTGAAGGATTCATTCGTCAAATCATTGGTTGGCGCGAATTCATTTGGAACTGCTATTGGCAATGGATGCCTGACTATGCGCAGATGAACTCACTGGAAGCAACGCGTGATTTACCGCAACTGTTTACCTATCCAGAGAAAACTGCGATGGCCTGCATGAAGTCAGTTCTTCAAGGTCTAAATGAACGTTCGTACTCGCACCACATCGAACGCTTAATGATTCTTGGAAACTTCTCGTTGATTGCCGGCATTAATCCGCAGCAGTTAACGCAATGGATGTGGAACAGTTACATAGACGCAGCCGAGTGGGTAATGGTGCCGAACGTAATTGGTATGTCTCAATACGCAGATGGCGGCATGTTGTCAACCAAGCCATACGCAAGTGGCGGTGCGTACATCGATCGCATGAGTGACCATTGCAAAGATTGCGCATACGACCGCAAGAAGCGTGTTGGCGAAGATGCCTGCCCGTTCACTGTTTTGTACTGGGACTTCTTCCTTCGCCACAAAGACCGCTTCGTACGAAACCCACGCGTAGCTCGCCAAGTCCGCGCAGCTCAACAACTTGCTGACCGAGATGAACTCCAAACGACTGCAGTATCGATCTTTTCCCGCCTAGACCGCGGTGAGCTTTAAACCCCCCTGAGACCTACAAATATCCCTAAATGTTCATGGCACAGATTTTTCTTGACCCTGACTGGTAAATGATTTCTTCCTTTCGTACCTTCTCAATCCACACATAAGGCGTGAAGACAATCGCCTGTGAAATTTGAGGGAGATTTTGATGTCAGAAGCGTCTAATAATTACGGGGCACCAGGAATAGTTGAACGATTGTCAGTTCTACGATCGCCACAGACAGCACCAAAATCTGGCGTTTCAAAAACCCCAAATCGGGGGAAAGCAGAACTTCTGATTGGAGTGATTGTTGTGTTGGCAAGCATCTTGCTGGCGTTTCTTTTTCGGGGAGGAAATAAGTCGCCCGCAATTACTGCAGATTCCGTTCTGAGTGAATCAACTGTGGTGGACAGTCGTTTGAATCTGATGTCAGGTGAAGCATTGGTGGCCGTTGCAATCAATCCAGGCAATTTCCCTCCGTCACTAGCGCCAGGTGACACTGTTCGAGTAGTAGTTACTCCGGGTAGTGACGGATCTGGGACCGTTCGAAGCCTTAAAGAAATCACAGTTATTCAATCAGTGACCGCACCAACTGACATGAATAATCAGTTTGTCATCACGATGCGCAGCGAAGAGAGCATTGCCACTGCAATTGCTGCTTCTGGCCCGGTTCATCTCTCAATTGTTAAGAGCAAAGAACTATGAACAGTTCAGCACCCACAATTCCAGAAGTTGCGCGTGCAATCGCCAGTGCTTTGGCTGACGATCGAGTACGACGACACAACGAAGATCAGTTACCTCCAACGATTGATGAAGAACGGCAGATGGCACGCTTAACAGCCGCAGGCGTGATGGCTAGGTCTCGTCCGCTTGATGCGTGGGGGTTTGATGCAATTCCTGAAGTTAATGATCGACAAATCATTGACGAGGCCATCGCACAAGTTCTCGGACTGGGGAGGCTTGAGCCACTTCTTGAAGACGAAGATATTTCCGACATCCATGTTCGTGGAAATCATCCTGTGTGGATAAAGACTCGAACAGGACAACGTCGTGAGTGTCCTCCCATAGTTCAATCGGATAGCGAACTTGTAGACCTCATTCGACGAATTGCATCTCGTATGGGGCACCGTGAACAACGCTTTGATCCGGCGCACCCAGAACTGAATCTTCAACTGCCGGATGGTTCGCGACTCTTTGCCGCCATGGAAATCTCAGCGCATCCAACATTGGTCATTCGACGACATCGGTTTGAGTTTTCTGCACTTAGTGAGTTAGTTGAAAAACGGATGATGGATCCTGAAGTGGCTCGATTTTTGGCAGCAGCTGTGCGAAGTAGAAAAAACATAATTGTTGCGGGTGGTACTGGTTCCGGGAAAACGACTTTGCTTCGAGCACTGATTAATGAGATCGGTCCACACGAGCGAATTGTGACAATTGAAGATGCATATGAATTAGGAATTGAACATTTTCAGTCTGCACATCCTGATCATGATGCATTACAAGCACGCGCTGCCAATATCGAAGGTCATGGCGAAATCTCTATGGCTGATCTGACTCGCATGGCGCTTCGGATGGACCCAGATCGGGTTGTCGTAGGCGAAGTGAGAGGTGGCGAAGCCTTCCCAATGTTGCTTGCAATGAGCCAGGGAAATAACGGGTCAATGTGCACTTTGCATGCGGATAGTGCACGCTCCGTATTTCCAAAACTTCTGGCCTACGTATCGATGGCATCTACCGGAGTCCCAACTGAGACTGTGAATTTGCTCATTGCAAGTGCAATACATTTTGTTGTGCATGTTGAAGTTCGTGACAATGTTCGTCGAATTACTTCAATACACGAAGTTGTTGATGCCGACGGCACCTCAATTGTGTCAAACGAGGTCTATGCAATTCACAGCAGCACACCCCAGTTTGTGGCTCTGCGTAGCGCAACGGCGATTCAGTTAGAGGAACACGGTTTTCCTCGCCCCAGGGAACTCTCATGGAGTTGATAAGTCAACTGATAGTTGGGCTTCTATTGGCATCCGGTCTTCTTGTAATGATTCGGGGATCTGGTGGCATATCTGTAATTGGCGGCGCATTGCGTGGTCGTACGGTCCGAAGGCGACAAGCAGATGATCAACGCGACTTAGTAGAAGCAATTGCCATGTGGACAGAAAATATTCGAGACACGATTTCGGCATCATCCGGATTAGAGCAAGCAATTATTGCGACCGAGCTTCACTCGCCCCGAGCCATTGCTGCGCCGGTTCGCAGACTTGTCGCATCACTGAGATATGGATCTCTTGAAGATGGACTTCGACGATTTGCGGACGACGTTGCACATCCCACATGTGATTTTGTTGTTGCCGCCCTTGTCACCACTGCGCAACATCAAACACGAGACATTGGACAACTGCTCGGTCATCTCAGTGAATGTGCTCGATCTGAGTGTCATTTGTATTTACGAATCTGGGTCTCTCGTGCTCGTTCTCGCACTGCGGTCCGAATTATCACGGGGGTAGTGGTGGCCTTCATCGCTGGGCTTTTCATATTCAATCGCCCATATCTCGCGCCCTTTGGTTCGGCGGAAGGTTTGTGCGTTCTGGCGTGCATCTGTCTCTTATTCGCAAGTTCGATTTGGTGGTTGCAAAGAATTGCGCAGATTAGAACTCCAGCCAGGTTCTTATCTGGCCGACAAGTAGAAGTCTTGTCATGAACTTTTTCCTACCAGCTATCGCAGATTTTGAACTCTTAGAGATAATTGATGTTGAGTTCATTCGCAGATCAATTCAGCGCACGATCGCAGCAACAGTCTGCGGTTTGACAGTGACTTTTCTTTGGAGCGCATTGGGTGACTCTCCACCACCGTTAATTCTCTTTGGCTTGTGTGTTGTAGCTCCGTGTCTGACTTGGTATCTGCCAGTTAAGGAAGTGGCAAGCGCGGCAAAAGTTCGTCGGGCCGACATGGATTTGGCAGTTGCCGTGTATCTCGATCTTGTCAACGTCCTGCTCGCAGGTGGAGCAGGCGTAGAGACTGCAATGCTTGCTGCAGCAGGTGCGGGCGATGGATTCAGTTTTGAACAAATACGCCTAGCCCTTGTCCGGGCTCAAAGCTCGCGGGGTTCTTACTGGGATTCACTACGCGACCTTGGTGAGAGAACTGGTGTTGAGTCTTTAGAAGAAGTAGCCCACAGCGTTCAGTTGGCCGGCGAACATGGAGCTCGCATACGCCAGTCGTTGGCGTCAAAGGCACACGCATTGCGTGCTCGAAATCTGGCGCGCATTGAGCATGAGGCCGAAGAGCGCACTGAACATATGGGTCTACCTATTGTTCTGCTCTTTTTTGGATTCATTTTGCTCGTGGGGTACCCAGCCTTTGTCGGAACAATCGGTGCGCTCTAAAACTTCTAAAAGATCCAATTAATACAAGGAGAAAATATGTCAATTACTAGACAGATATATCACTATTACCGAATTCGGTTTGATGCGTCTCGAGAGCGAGACGTTGAGCGTGGCGAGGTCAGTGCAACCACTGTGGTCATGGCGGCCGCACTCATCGCTCTTGCAATCACGGTCGGCGGAATTATCAGCTCGCGAGTTCGCGACAAGGCAAATTCGCTCAACCTCGGATGATGCTGCCCTCCGAGGCGAGGCATGATCGGGGCGAGACCAGCATCCAGGCAGTGCTTCTCGTCCCGATCGTTCTCGGGATTTTCTTGTTGGGTGTCCATGCAACTGCATTGGGTCATGGTTCCCACGTTGCAAGTGCAGCTGCCATTCGAGGAGCTCAAGTCGCGGCTTTCTCAGATTCTTCAGGAAATGATGTTGTGAAAGCGCTTAATGAAGTCGAACAAGTAGTCACTGATCTTGGATCACACATGTCCGCAGCTCCAGCGATTCGAATTGAAAGCAAGACCGTGACCGTCACAGTTTCTGTAGAGGTGCAATCAGTAGTTCCATTCCTGCCGACGTCAGTATCTCGGACTGCCACGGTTAGTCGCGAACAATTCTTACATGAGCAAGATCGATGACCGAAAAAACTTCTAGAGGATCATTGACAGTTGAGTCGTTACTCATATGTCCCGTTTTGATTCTGATATTTCTTTTGGTCGTATATGCAGGAAGACTGACTGACGCATCTTTTCGAGTTCATCGGGCAGCAGATGTCAGCGCCCGGGTTGCGTCACAAGCAAACTTTGCGTCAATGGTTCCACGAGGTATCGCCACTGCTCGTAGTGATTTAGCTAATAACCATTCTCCATGCGTTGACGTTGACGTTGTAATAGTGATAGGTAGAACCGGGCGTATCCACACGGTTACGAGCACGGTAACGTGCACACTCAATTCCTACGGGCTAGGTCTGCTGTCAATTCCCAAACGCATTGTGCGTGCAAGTTCAACTGAAGTCGTTGACTTCTTCTCGGCCAGATGATGAAAATGGCATCAAGAAATCGAGGGTCGCTATCGGCGATGGTTGTCTGTTTGGTAATGGCTGCTGTCTCTCTTGCGGGCTTGGCATACGACGGCGGGCAAGTGGTTTCTTCTTACATGGACATATCCGATGTGGCAGAGAATGCTGCTCGGTTGGGCGGACAACAGATAATCGGAGTTCGCGATGGTGATCCGCATGTTGATTTGGATGCCGCAACAAAAGCCATGAAGACGTATTTGTCTGCCAGGGCGATGACTGGAGAGTTCCTGATAAGTGGCACGCGGGTTCAGGTCAGAGTGTCACAAGTCGTATCAATGAGAATTCTCGGTCTAGTTGGAATTAGCCAACGCACCGTACAAGTAATTCGCGTGGTGGATGTGGTGGATGGGTAATGGCGCGCGTCAGATTTTTTGTCTCTGGGATGTCCCTCATTGCAATTCCGATTTGGTCCAGTATTCATCTACTGAATCTCATAATTGAGTTCCATGTACAGACACGTTTGCTGGATGCACGAATTAACCAAATTGAACTTGAATTCCTTTTGCACCTGACAGTAGTAGTTACTAGTGCTGCCTTGTGGTGGACAGTCATCGTGTCCGTGCGCCATCACAATTGGCGTTCGCTATCTTCTTTAGTTGGTCGACCATCAGCGCTGCTAACAGCCTCATTAATTCTGAGCCCACATGTCAATCAGATTGATGTGAAGACCATTGCCCCCTCAGATGAACTTCCCACTAGGTCTGTTCTGTCTCCCGAGGTTGCGGCAGGAGTGCTTGCGTATGTCCTGCGCCGAAGACGAGAACAGATCAACTCTGGTTTTGTTCCTGATCGACTCACAGATAGTGAACAAACTTTTCTCGACAATATTGAGCATCGAGCTCAAGGCGCAGGTACTCCTACGGAGTTCAACGCTGATGTCGTGACTGATTCTGATGTCATTGAAGTAATTTCTGCAATAGAACGACCTAGTCAAATTCAAGAGAATCAGATGTCTATTTCGGATGAATGGTCACTGGTGGTGAGAGTCTTTGGCTATCCGATTGTGGAAAACAAAAATGGGGAGCAAGCTCAATTCAGAAAACGACGGTCGCTTGAACTGCTGACATGGCTTGCTTTCAATCGAAATCGTTCACGGCGTTCGGCTGCACGCACTGCTATGTGGGATCTCAACATTAATGATTCAACATTCTCGACAATCGTGTCCGATATGCGACGCGGAATGACGGAAATTGAAAGTGCTATTAGTCGGGAAGACTGGGTGCCCACCACATACTCAGATGAGCTACCTATCAGTGATCGAATAGTTACAGATGATGTGCTCTTGCAGAATGCTCTAATGAGATTTCGTAGTAATCACAATGACTGTGAAGCAATTGTTCACCATCTCTCTAGCGTCCG
>Ga0214919_10011872_pt1 | contig 10804 bp, 5 predicted proteins | sample LL1503_MetaG_FD_177994 | JGI IMG/M metagenome (GOLD analysis project Ga0214919, IMG submission 177994) | Freshwater microbial communities from Lake Lanier, Atlanta, Georgia, United States - LL-1503 | ecosystem: Environmental > Aquatic > Freshwater > Lake | place: USA: Georgia | collected 2015-03-15
TTAAATTCTGCGATATTTTTTTGGTCATTATCTGTATTATTAAATTCCTGACATTGTGAGCAATTACTATTCTTCAATATATTTTTAAAAAAGTCGTAGAACATTATAGATTTAAGAAGAAAAAAAATAAAAAAAAATAAACTAATGAAAGAAATATTTCAATTAAAAATAATTTTATTTTTATATCAATTAACAGTATAATGGAATATCAAATAAAAGATAATAAAACTAAACGTTATTTAGCTTTACAAGAATTATTAAAGAGTAAAGATAAAAAAACAATATTAGCAAAATTAAATAGAGAGAAGAATAAGAAGAGAGAGAATGAGAAATTTTATATAAAATATACAAATGATATAGCGTGGTTAAAAAAATTTACAGGTGGTAATCAATTCGGAGCATTATTAACTGTAGTCTGTTTTAATGAGTTAGATCGTATTGATACTTTACAAAAATATTTACAAAAATATTTACAAAAATATTTAGATAAAATAGATGATGAAGAATCGAGATTAATTATTAAAAATCCAAATTTTAGTGATATTAAAAATCCAAATTTTAGTGATATTATAAATGAGATAATTAACTATATAAAAAGAATAAATCCAAAGTATTTAGTAATATGTTCTGATAATACAATTGAACTAAAATTTCAATTAAATCCAACACATTTTCAGCATCTATTAAAGACCGAATTATTAAATAAGACGCAATATATATATGATAAAAAGATAGATACAGAAATAGTAAGAGAGATACCGATAGGTATATATGAAAATGGAAGTGTTAAATCCAAAAGTATAGAGCAAATATTTAAAAGAAAAACAAGATGTTATGTTACAGATAAAGAGTATTTAGAGAATATAGGAACAAAAGTTGATAATAATTCAATACCAAATAACAGTATTAGTATACAGAATAATAATTTTAATATTCAAATTAGTAATAATTTAGAGAGTAAAATGATTAATGACAATCAAATAAATTGTATTACAGGTTATGAATTGAATCCTATAAATAATATGGGAGCTTCAGGAAATAATGGTGTATTATACAATCAATATAAGAATAGAACTTACAAATTTAAAATAGGTAGTCACCTAAAGCAAAATATACATTACGATAAGAGATACCATCATATTTTTAGTGGTTATGAGAATGAAGGAATAAGGTTTCCTTATTACAACCGTGTATCGATATTAAATATATATTAAATTCAAAAATGAATTACTTAAAAATATAACTACTTAACAAGTTATATGTTGAATAGTCTGATATATTATCCATCGAAGGATCATATTGATACACCGGCCAATCATAATATAATACATAAGGACATTGTAATTAATAGTAAATATCATGGATGGTTAATTATCTATCCGGTAAAGGAGAAGCCGACATTTATAAATAATAAATACATATTATTTTTGCACGGTAATGCGGGTAATATTAGTTATAGGATGCATTATATAATACAGTTAAACAAGATAGGTTTTAATATATTAATTATAGATTATCCTGGTTTTGGATTAAGTAAGGGTATACCGAATAAGAAGGAGAATAGTAAGTGTGCATCATTATTTTTAAAATATTTGGTTAATACGTTAAGGATAAATCCGGACAATATTATTATATTTGGAGAATCGATTGGAGGTTATTTTGCGATTGAATTAGCGAATCAGTACAATATGAAATATCTTATATTGCAGTCGACATTTACGGATATAAATAATTTAATAAGGGACAAGTATATGTTTGGTATATTAACGAAATATATAAGAATTGGTTATAATAATATGGAGCAGTTAGTTCAGAGGCATAGGAGGAATAAGATAGATAAGAAATTATGTACGATGGTAATACATAGTAAGGAGGATGAGATAATTCCATTTAATCATTTTGAGAATTTAAGTAAATACAGTACAGATAAATATGAATGTAGGGGATTGCATTCTACACCCGAATTAAATTCCGAATATATAAATAATATAATAAATTTTATTAATTAATTTCAGAATATTTTTTATCTATCTATTTTTTATATGCAAGAGAATTTTTTAGTATCTGTTCCTCATTTTAAGCCGACAAGAAATACGGTCTTAACGATTATTGCTTTAATTATATCGGTTGCGATTGTTATTCCGCTGATAGGTTTTAGAAATGAGATGGCAATTTTTGTTGTATTTATACTGGCGATAATAATATTTATGTTACTAGTAAATGCTAATAGTAATAATATGCCAAATGCGATACCGAGTACGGTCTATCCGGTACCTCCACATTTAGGATTAAATGGTATTAGTCTGAATAATTTAGTAGCAGGTGTTGATAATGTTAAATATTAGATTGATAAGTTATTTTGCATTAGATTGTGAAAGAATTTATTGTAATTTTCTCTTAAATTTTTTATAAATAATAAATTTTTATTTATAAAAAAATTTTATCATTATAGATTAGATGATTACAAAATTAGGTACAGGTACAGATACAGATACATATATCGAATATATTAATAGAGGTTCAATTAATCTTACAAAGAATCCCAATCCAAATTGGCCTTCAATTAATCCTGATTTAAAATTAGTAAATTATATTAAGACTGATAAAGATCTAAACAGTATGGTTAATGTTTATTTAAATTTGTTATTATATGGGAAAAAGGGTGATAATAATAATAGATATAATCTACCATTTTTAAATAATAAATTAAAAGAGGTATTACCGAATGGTGATAAACCTGAAATTCCGATCAATATGCCTGGAAATTGTGAATATATGGCTGTTGGTGCTGAATGTCCAACAGGATACAAATCAACTGCAAATCAATATCTAAACCCATCAATCAAACAAGTACTAAATTCGCAACAAAATAGTATGAGAAGAGGATCAGGATTCGGATCAGGATATATGCTAGGTGGTGCAACTACACAGAATCCCGGTACAAGTCCCAGTCCAAGTTCAAATTCTTATTTAGCCGGATATAGAAAAAATTACAATAATAAACAGACGAAGTTTCCTGGAACTGTACCCGTTCCGTGGTCAAGTTATCCATTTCCAATTTCAAAAGAGAATGGAAATACATTACAAGAAGTATTACAAAAATCTATAAATGTTAATACAAATAGTCGTATTTTACAGGCGTTAACGGGTAGAGGCGGTCTATACGATAAAAATGGTTCAGAAATAAAACCGGATATATCGAGTTATACATATAAGACGACTTCATCTTCATCGATCGATTTTAAATCGTATGCACAAGATAACAAGATTGCGATTTCAGAAGGTCCACTGCCGGCTCAGCAACAACCTCAACAATCACGTTATGGTTATAGTCAGTATGGAACACAACAGGCTCCCAAACCAATGTATAAATTATTAACAGACAGAACTGTTTATAAACCTATGATCGACAGAATGATATTAGCCGAATATGTCCGGGAGACAATATTCAAAAATTTTCAGGGTCAGATTAATTATTCCGATGCAACGCTCCAAGATATATTTAATATTAATGATCCTCAAATAGGGATGCCATTCTTATCGATGACATCATCGAATCCCGAATTACATAATACCTATATTGATAAACCGGAAAATTTACAACATCCTTATATTAAAAATGGAAAAGTTAAAATGGTAGATTTCAATGAATATCTAAACAGTCCAATAAAATTCGGAGTTTCCGATCCATTAAATATGACGACAGATAATAAATTCCAATATAATTATACGAATCCGCTTGGCACAGTACAGCTTGATAGTATGGGATTTTTCGAGGTACCGAAGGGGAGACTCTTCAGTAGTGCATTGGATGATAATTATGTATCTAATTCACAGTACTATCAGTCATTATTGGCATTAACAATGTTTGGTCTCTATGTAATCCCTCCTAATTTTAAGATTGGTGACGCTACATATCCGAATGGTATTAAATATATGACTGGTTTATATGGTAATGAAGGGACCGGTTTGGTGGTATCATTTGATGAGAATAATAATAAAATACTAGGAATATTAGGTACGACATCACATACTATAATAAAGAGAATATCTCAACCACTCGGATTAACTGGTCCTAGGAATCAAATTTTCAATGCTATATTTGGTAAAACTGCGTATTATAAAGAAGGTGACAATATTGAGAAAGATCTAGATCCAAGAATAGTAACGGAAGAGAATAATTATATGGTTACGAATAAGATAAATAATAGGACAGGTAAACCGGAATCTATATTAAAGATGAAAAGATTAGATTTATCGAATACTACATTTAAGTATAATGGTCCGGAAGAGAAAGATAATTTTATATCTGCTAATTTGTGCAATGGTATATTAGTAGAAGAGAATGGTCAATTACTAAACAAGCCAGCACTATTTAGAAATAACATTATAACTGATAAAGAGGCCCCAATATTATCGAGATATAGAATGAAGAATCCGTCGAATACGATTAATCCGGTCGATTGGCAACAAGTTTTAATGCCGACATTATTTACAGCGGTAGAGATGGAGTCCATCGCATCACAGATTATAAATCATAATGTTAAGAATGAGACAAGTACTCTGCATCGCACGGCATTGGTAAATCAATTGGCCAAATTACTATTTAGTATACAGCAGGCAATATTTGAGACACCTGTGCCATATTTTGATGTAACAGGTAATTATGATAAATATTTAAATAAGGATGAGATAATGAGTGAAATTCCTATATCAACAAAGGATAAGAGAATTCCGGTATTAGAAGGGGATAATTATAATGGTATGAGGGCCGGTTTCAATCCCTCGTCCAATTCCGGTAGTAGTAATTATCCGAGAGGGACAGATGTACCTGTTATTAATTTTAGCAATAATGCAAAAGAGAAATCTCCAACGACAATAGCAAATACGCCATTCTTTTTAAGGGCTGTTCGGCAGATGATATTGGATCTCCTATTACAATCAAAAGATACATCAAAATGCAGTGAATTAAATAAGATAAGAGAGGAGGAGGGTATTATGAATAATAACAGAGCTAAATTAGTTGCTAAATTAGTTGATAATTTAAATGAGACGAATTATTCAAATGCCATCGATGAGTTATTATTATGTACAAAAGATAATAAGAATATTAAGGATGTGGAACTTAATACAGAATTTTTATTTCAAGATAAAACATTTAATTTTGCGAAATATATGATGAGGGAGTTAAGATGTACTATAGGCGGGCAGGTGGGAATACCATTAATAGCGAATCCTAAATTTAAATGGTCAAGTAATAGTAAATATGTCAGTTTACAGGGATTAAATATTAAGAATCCAAATTATCAGAGAGTATTAGAGATATTGAAGATTTTAAGTAAAGAGGGAAATATTACGAGTGAGAATAAGACAACTATAACTAGATTAAGAAGGGAGATAATTGCAAATATGGGAACAATATTACCTAAAATTCATTATAATATCAGGAAGTCATATTTTGGGTGTTTAGGGCCGTTCAGTCCGGCACCGAGTGAAGATGCGCAAAAAATCTTAGATGTCTATTTGGATAAAATCAAATTTAATAAAATAAAGAAATATTATGGAATAATGTGTTTAAGGGACGGATTACCATCCGATGGGTTATTTGTCTGTATGAATTTACAAAATGCATTACAAAATTATGCCAAACAAAAAGGACAAAATAGTAAAAAAATAAAAGCGGAAGTATTAGGGAGAATTAGTAATAATATAACCAAAACAGCAGAATATTTAAATCAACAACAAGTTAATAATTTTCAGTTAACGATGAGAGTAGCATTTAAAAATTACAAATTATTAATTCAGGAATATATGGAATTAAGATTAAATAGACCGGATATTAAAATAAGTATGAATTCGAATTTAAATTTGAAGGCAGAATTATGTAAAGATAATCCATTATGTGCTTTAAACCGTTTTTTTGAGGGGGAACGATTTGAGAAATATTATTTATTTGAGATAGTATGTATGATGAATAAAATAAAATATGATAAATATCTTAAAATAATAGATGATATAAAAAAAAAGACGATTGATGAATTAAGGAATGAATTAAAGATTCGTTATCCTAATAATAAGAATATAGATCAATATTTTAAAGATGCAATTGGTTTATATAATTTACATAGAAATATGTTAATGTTAAAACAATTATTTTTACAAGAGAATACAAAAGAGAATACAAATACATTAAAGAATACAAATACACTAAAGGATAAAAACAAAGCTATATCTAATGGTGCATTAATTGTAACTAATTTTAAAAAAAAGCTAATTAATGAATCATTATTAACAAATGAGTTAAAAATATATTATCAAATGCTCTTTAATTACATAATTAATTATGTGAAGAGATATTTAAATTTAGTATTAATTACTTTTAGGGATCTATTTGTATTTTTAGTATTAAAGAGTAATAACAAAGAGATAACAGTCTTATACGGATTATTTACAAATGAAATAATATTTAATATAGGGAGTGTGTCAACAGATAATAGTATATTACTATTAAATGAGGATAATAAGACTAATAAATATTATATGCCATTAAGTTTAAAATATCGTGAGAAAGCATTAAAAAATAATACGCAGCCCAAACCAATTAATTATAAAGAATCGGATATAGATCTAAGAAGATCGGGATTAAAACTATGGGATGTTATTCCGATTAAAGATCGGACTGGTAATCAGACTGATATTTCGATGTCAGATTTAAAGGAATGGTGTAATAGATTTTTGAAATGTATATTATTGCCCGCAATTGGTCAGAGATGTCGTACAATAAAAAGAGATACAATGGATAGTAAAGTTGCCGGTATAATAAAAAATAAGGTTAATTTACCTGAAGTTTATCTATGGTTTGTAGTAAATTATATAGAGGCAAAGAGATCAACTGAGATTTAATTTTTAATTTTTTATTTTTAATTTTATTATTTAATTCTGAATAATAAAATCCTAATTAAATATAGATGAGTAAAATAATAATTGTATCTACTGAAGATATTCCTGGTGTTACTGATAGTCATAATGACAAGAAACTTTATACACTTATTGCAGGAACTACTGGTTGTAATACAGTAAAACATAATATTAGTGAAAATAATATTATAGGCGGAAAAATTTGTGATAATGAGATTAAAAAATTAATAGGCTCAACTATAGATATTATTATAAAGATAAAAGAGATACCAAAATTTGTTAAAAAATACAATAATCAGATTAAAATTATTAATGATAATGTAAAAGTTATTGAAAAATACAATAATATAGTAAAAGAGCCATCGCCCGATCAAATTAAGTTTTTAAAGAGTGATGATAGTATATTATATATAAATCCATTTAATAAAGACAAGGAAAATTATTGGAGAGTAATGGATTTTAATTTACCATTAATCGATACATACGATGGTCTATCTGAATGTATAAACTATTTTGTTTATAAATGCACAACACAAACAACAACAACTAATGAAATAAAATTTATAGATAAAATGTTCCCTAATAATATTCGTCAACTTTTAGTTGATAAGATTAGTATTTTAAATTTAAAAGCTGATAGAAAAACGAAAGAGGGTGAATTATTAGAGAGTTTAAAAAAATTTAAAATACCTTTTGTATGTAAAGATAAAAAAATAATAAAGGATACTTCAGACCTAAATATAATTGAATTATTAAAACATAATATTGGGTTAGTTGATGATATATATGATGAACCTGATCTAAATACATACGCCGAATATTATAACATTCTTGGATTATATCTATATAATACTTGTAATATCTATATTGAGTTTCTATTATATTGTATAAATAAATTACTTGAACTTGTAGATAATAAAACAGTATTATATTTATATTTATCAAAATACACAATATCATTGAATAGATTAAAGGTCATTGTTAGAAATTCATTTTATAATTTATTTCCACCAAAAAGAGCGACAACAAAGTATAATATACAATTAACTGATAAAAAAGTTGGAGTTATCGAAGATGTCTATTTTGCAGATAAGGATATAGTTAAAACAATATACAGTGGTGCTAATATTAATAATATCGGTTACGCTCTATTTTTAAAAGGGACCGATAAAATTTATGATGCATACGATTCAACAATGATTCTTTCAATTGGAGGATTTGAAATAAAACCAATAGAATCAATTGAATCATTTAATAAATTAGTATTAACATTTAACCGAATACCCGACGATTTAAATAGAATTAATGATAAAAATACCATTGAGACTAATATTAAAATAGTAAATAGATTTATAAAATATTTAAAAGAGGGGTTAGATAGTGTAACGAGAGAAAAAATAAAAGAAAAAATAAACGGGATGCCTGCTACTTTATCAATATTAAAATCATTATATGAAGATAATATGAAGAGATCATTAGATTATTCATTATTTATTGTTAATTTTGAAACAAATATGTTAAATAGGAATTACAATGCAAAAGCAAAATTGATAGAATCGTTAGATGAGGCAAAGATATTTGCTAGATATTATAATAACGTTGCAAAGTATATATTAATTAATACGGAGAAAAAATCATCATCATTACCAACATTAATGAAAGATTTTATAATTCCGTGTAAAAAGATAGAGGAGGAGGTTAGGAAGCGATTAGAGGATAAGATCAGGAGTATTCAGACGAAAGTAGTGAATATAAGATCAAATAATATTAAAACATTCAATGTTACAAATTACAAGGAAGATGAATTTTGGAATAGATTACAGGCGATCGTATACGGTAATGATTTCTACATACCGATTGAGAGGAGTAAGGAGATCTATTTATTACCGGTAATAGAGACGGCCAAGAGAGGCAAGATATCGGATGATAAATTGGTATCGGAGGCCAAATATTTTTATAGTAAATTCAAGGATAATATATTATATTTAGTGGAGAGTAAGGCTCAGTTTAGTACTAACAGTTCTCTGAGATATTTGCCGAATTCTTTTTATGAGGAGTTATATGATTCGAACGATAATAAAGTGAAGAGATTATTATTTGAGGTATTAAATAGTCCATCTAAATATATGTCATCAACAGAGAAGTTTAATTCGAATAATAGTTTTGTGAATAGGTTATTAAAATACAATAATGATTTAGGGTTTAAGTCTCTATCAGATAATAACAGACAAATAGTTACACAAAATCAAATAAGAGCAATGATTAAATCGATAATGTAAAAATTAAAATCTACTATTTATATATATATATGTCAAATACTATTACAGAGGAGTTAATAGCATTAAAAGGGAAAGAGGAGTATGATACGATATATAGATATTGGAATGATAAATTACAAAATCCGTCTATTAAAGATCAATGGTTAAAATTTATGTATCATGATCTGTTACCGGAGAAGACGATAGATGAGTTAGTAAAATCGAGTAGTTCTATTAATAATGTTAAAAATGATATTAATAGATATATTGAAAAATCGATACACAATCGTTTTCATGAATTTAATAGTAAAGATGAGGCAATTAGAGATAAATTATTAAAGCTAGTTTATGATAAAACGAAGAAGGATTTAACTTTTGTGACGAAGAAGAGTGAAGATTGTAAGGTGAATCTAAAAAAATTAATAGATTATCAGATTAAGATGATTATAGACCCGTATACGGTAGAGAGGGAGAAAGACGATAAATATTTATTATTTAAAGATAATAAAGTTTTAGATTATGATAGTAATAATGATGTTACTTTACAGTGTCAAATATCTAATATTATACTCTGTAAAAGTTTAAATGTTGAAACAGAATTAAAAATTAATGAAACTAAAAATCCATTTACTGTTTGTATTATAAACGGAATGCCCACTTTAAAGTACTGGTATTTATTGTATTTATTAATGACCAATCTATTCTCAATGAATAGTGATTTAAGTATTTTTTATGATAAAAATAAGTTAGATAAATTGATAGAATCGATATTAGTACCAAAAAGTAAGGAGGATAAGACGGATAAGAAGATGGATGATAAGAAGAGAGAAAAAAATTTAGCAAAAAGTATAGCTGGAATGTTTGGAGGAGGTGGTAAGAAGGATAAAAAGAATAATAAAAAAAAGAATACTAAATCGGCTACACCTTTATGGTGGACAACGGGTGAAGCGAGTAAAATTCATAATTATGTAACAAAAAATACAATTAAGATTAGTTCAGAAAAACAAACATTAAATGATTTTTTATTTAAAAGTTTTTTAGATAAATCGGAGATTATAGATGATAAAGAATTAGAAACTATTATAAAAGACTATAGTCTAAAATCCTTTCCTGATTTAAAAAAAGCAATATATGAAAAATGTAAAAAAAACCCATTTTTATGCAATGATACTCCTAACTATACAGATAGTGATTTTTTTAGAAAATATATATTGGATAAAGAGGAGGGAAAAATTAGACAGACCATCTCAGGTGAGGACAGAAGAGAAACTGAAATGGTTAATGTGTATAAAAGTATCAATACTAGATATAAGAATGCATTGCCATATATGTCACTAGAATTATATATGGTAGGATCTAAAGATGAAGGTAAAGTAAGGGAGAAATTTGAGGATAGAGCGATATTGAATAACATAATTGATTTCTATATATATTTATATGTTGAAAAATATAAATTATATAGCAATTATATTAAAGTATTTAATGAGCAAAATATCAGTAAATATAATATCAAGACAAATTCACAATCGAAAGGGAATAGTAGTAATTTGAAGGGTTCAAACACGAAGGGTTCAGGCAAGAAGAGTCCAAATAAAATTAATTATAATGGTATAATTAAGAAATTAAGG
>Ga0214919_10011873_pt1 | contig 10803 bp, 10 predicted proteins | sample LL1503_MetaG_FD_177994 | JGI IMG/M metagenome (GOLD analysis project Ga0214919, IMG submission 177994) | Freshwater microbial communities from Lake Lanier, Atlanta, Georgia, United States - LL-1503 | ecosystem: Environmental > Aquatic > Freshwater > Lake | place: USA: Georgia | collected...
AAATTCAACTTTTGCACCCATCTGCGTGAAGATATCGCGCAGTTGATCGCCAGGTTGGGTAGTAGCTTTTGGCCAATCGGCAATGGTTATATCGCCACCACAGATCATGGCAATTGATAAGAATGGCGCAGCATTTGATAAATCTGGTTCGATTACGAAATCTTGCCCGGCAAGTTTTCCTGGCTCTACTCGCCAAACATTTTTAGTCATATCAACATCGACTATTGCGCCAAAGAAGCGCAACATATCTACCGTCATATCAATGTGTGGCATTGATGGAAGCGCGCCACCAACATGTTTAACGGTAATGCCATTTGACATGCTGGGGCCGATTAACAAAAGCGCCGATAAGAATTGACTTGATGCGCTGGCATCGATCTCAAGCGCACCCCCTGGAATTTCACCAGTGCCATTTAAAGTTAGCGGCAAGCTATAGCGACCTTCATGTTCAACAGAAATTCCTAAATCTTCTAACGCCTTAATTACTGGGCCAAGTGGACGTTCATGCGAACGAGGATCGCCATCGAAGGCCACCGAACCAGTTGCCAGCGCTGACAGTGGCGGCAAGAAGCGCATTACGGTGCCGGCGTTACCAACATCTATTTTTACTGGGCCGATCATTTTCGCGGGCGTAATTTGCCAAGCTGCATCGCCATCAACCGTGGTCTCGACAATAGAAATTCCTAATTCGCGCAGGCCAGTAACCATCAATTCGCTATCGCGCGAAATTAGCGGGCGACGGATTAACGATGGGGTAGTTGCTTGCGCAGCTAAAATTAGGGCTCGATTAGTTACTGACTTAGAACCTGGGATTGTGACGGTAGCGCTAATCGGCTGTGAGCCGCGAAAGATGGCGGGCCAATTGCCAGAAGACTGCGCTGAAGTCATGTGCGAACTCTACTGGGTTGGCGATTGCGCTAGCGTTGCGCATATGTGCGGCCGCTTTGTACAGACCCATCAAATGCAGGAGTTAGTCGAACAATTTTCAGCCCATGGCGCAGTCCCAGCATATTCATTGCCAGCTAGTTGGAATATTGCGCCGACCAATCCGATTTACATCGTGCGCGAAAATGGCGGCCAACGTGAATTAGCTATTGCCTCTTGGGGCTTGATCGGAAATTGGCATAAAACTATTTCCGAAGCGCGGGCTTCGCAATCTCATGCGATCAATGCTCGCTCCGAATCAATTCATGAAAAACCAACATTTAGGAATGCATTTCGAACTACTAGGTGTTTAATCCCAGTGCAGGGCTATTACGAATGGGCTACCGCTCTCGGACGCTACAAACCTAAACAAGCGTTCTATATTTCGGGGGCAGACAACCAGTCACTTTCCGTTGCTGGACTCTGGAGTAGTTGGCGAACACCCGACGATCAGATCATCGAAAGCGCATCGATTATTACTCGCGAAGCCGTTGGGGAGCTAGCAACAATTCATAGTCGGATGCCAGTGATGATGTCGAAGGATCGTTGGGACGATTGGCTTAACCCAAAGCTGCATGACGTTGCGGTATTACAAGGCTTAATGAACCACGAAGAACCGGCGGCGGGGTTGGTACCAGTTCCGGTTTCTAGTGCGGTTAATACGGTAGCCGTTAACAATCCCGAATTGATTAAGGAAATTGAACTAGGCGAGCCAGAAACTCTCTTTTAATTCCCAGTTCAGCAACACCGTAAAAAATGCGAAAACCCTTGATTGGCAGATAGCCTTACGGCGATGACATCTACTGAGTTGGTTAAAGAGAGCACAGCCGAACGCGCATTGCGCTTCGAGCGAGATGCCCTTGCCTATACAAATCAGTTATACGCAGCTGCTATGCGATACACAAAAAACCCTGATGACGCAAAGGATTTGGTTCAGGATACTTACCTAAAAGCTTTTGCTTCATTCCATCAATTTGAAGCCGGAACCAATTTAAAAGCTTGGCTTTACCGAGTATTAACAACTACTTTCATAAATAGTTATCGCAAAGATCAACGTAGACCACAACTCTCAAATGGTGAAGTTGAGGATTGGCAATTAGCAGCAGCCGCTTCGCATACCAGCGATCAAGGAAAATCTGCTGAGGCTGAAGCGCTTGAGAATTTGCCAGATAGCGATATCAAGCGTGCGCTGCAAGAAATTCCAGAAGAATTTCGTATTGCCGTCTATTTGGCTGATGTCGAAGGATTTTCGTATAAGGAAGTCGCTGAAATTGTTGGCGCACCAGCCGGCACCATCATGTCTCGCCTACATCGAGGACGTAAACAGTTACGTGAAAAATTAGCTGACTATGCAGCCGAACTCGGTTATGGCTATAGCAAAGGAGGCGCAGATGAGTAATTCTAAGTATGAACTTGAATGCGTCGAGGTTTTAACGTCATTTGTAATTTTGGTCGATGCCGACGTAGCTGCCGTTCAAATTGAACTGCAGTTCGAGAATATGCCACAACTAACATTGGCTAATATCAATTCTCATCTTTCTGGCTGCGTTCCATGTTCGACGGAGTTAATTCATGAAAGAACTATGCGCGACTTAACTCGTAATGCTTTGCGCCGAAGCTGTAACGAAGAAGCACCAAGTGAATTACACGAGGCCTTGGGCGCTATGTTTAATCAAGCCAACTTTGCTGGCTTTAAGAATGAAGTAATCGCTGAATTCAGCATGCACGAAGTAACTATTGAAATTGATGAGTTTGGCAATATCCAACGCCACGAATTGAGACTTGAAGGCCGCACCGAGTTTAGAAATGATGACGAATAAGAAATTATGAATATTGAGAGCGAATACTTAGGCGCTGTTGGTTTGGCGACCATGGTGATTCGCCCTGGTGATACTGCTGTGGCCCTCGGAATAGGTGAATTACCTATTGCTGCTGGTTCACATTTATTAAATGTAATGGAAAGTGCTTGTGTTACAGCAATCGCCGAATACTTCGAAGGCAGCGAAACCACTATTTTAAGTGGCAGCTCAATAGAAGTTTTAGCTGGAGTTTCGATTGGCACCGAGATTCGAGGCATGGCCAGATGCATTGAAGTAAATGGAAAAGAATTGACTTTCGAATGCGATATTTACGATGGCGAGCGACATATTGCCCATGGCCAAATAAAAAGAACCGCAGTCGAGCGAGTATCTTTCCTCGCCCGAACTGCGGCTCAAACGCTTACAAGCGCGCCACGCATTAATTAAATTACTTCTTGGTCTCCCAAAAAATCGCTGCAATTTCATCAATCTTGGCAATCAACTTATCGGCGACAGCAACATCTTGAGTACCCTTAGTACCGGCAGCTCCAGCTAACTTTGTTGCATCATTAAAAAGTGTGTGAAGCTGTGGGTATGCCTCGAAATGATTTGGCTTGAAATAATCTGTCCAGAGAACCCATAGGTGCTCCTTAACTTGATGCGAACGCTCTTCTTTGATTGCAACTGAGCGAGAACGGAAATCAGCATCTGTGTTAGCTGCATATTTTTCCATGCAAGCCTTTACTGAAAGCGCTTCGATCTTTGCTTGAGCTGGATCGTAAACGCCACAAGGTAGGTCGCAGTGCGCGTAAACAGTGGTGCTTGGCTTTAGAAATGAAATCATTTGTAGTTCCCTTTCGAGCAATAAACGTTTGGTTTTTCGATTCCTAAGTGTGACACTACCGTCTATGGGGAAATTTGGCTCGTCCGCTTGGCGCACAGTCGCCGTTGCCGGCAATTCCATGTCACCCACGCTGAATGAAGGCGACTGGCTGCTCGTTTCTTGGGCTACCGAACCAGCCATTCCTGATTTAAAGGCGCTTAAAGTCTATGTAATTGAGCGTGCTGATCGACCAGGTGTATTTGTTGTCAAACGGTTGATCGAAATTGGTAAAGATGAAAATGCCGGCAAAGTTTGGGTCGAGGGCGACAATGTTGCCAGCACAGATTCGCGCGAATGGGGCTGGATAGATCAAACTGAACTTCGCGCGCGCGTTCTATTTCGCTTCAAGGTAGCAAAAAGCAAACGCGATCGTAAGTAATTAGCGAGTAAACGCCTCAGTCATTAACGCCTTAGCTTCTTCTTCATGCCAATGGTGATTTCCAGTTGCAGGAGAAGCGCTTGCTAAACGAGATACTCGACGAAGTGTGCGACCACCAAAGCCAGCACCACCGAAATGTTCAGAGGTACCAAGTGCAATATGTGACCATGCGCCCTGATTAGCTGGTTCATCTTGAACCCAAAGAAGAGATGCGTTTGGATGTTTTGCAGCCTCTGCTGCCATCTCAGCTGCAGGCAATGGGTACAGCTGTTCAACTCGAATGATTGCAGTTGAATGTTCGCCATTCTTTTCGCGTTCGGCAATTAGATCGTGATAGATCTTGCCAGAACAGAAAATTACACGTGAAGCATTAGCAACTTTCTCATCACCAATAACGGGGCGGAAAGTTCCGGTAGTGAAATCACTTAACGCTGAAGCTGCAGCCTTTAAGCGCAACATTGACTTCGGCGTGAATACCACCATGGGACGACGAGCGGGATTAGCCGCGTGCCAGCGCAGTAAGTGGAAATAAGAAGCAGGCGTTGAAGGTTGCGCAACTGTCATATTATTTTCAGCACATAACATTAAGTAGCGCTCAATACGACCTGATGAGTGGTCTGGTCCTTGACCTTCGTAACCATGTGGCAGAAGAAGAACTACTGAAGAACGCTCACCCCACTTTTGTAGAGCTGACGAAATAAATTCATCGATAATCGTTTGAGCTCCATTGCTGAAGTCACCAAATTGGCCTTCCCATAGAACTAACGCATCTTCACGGACCACCGAATAGCCATATTCGAAGCCCATCGCAGCGTATTCCGAGAGCAATGAGTCGATCACGAAGAATTGATTTTCATCTTGAATCAGACCGCGAAGCGGTGTCCACTCGCTAGCATTTTCTTTATCGACGATAACTGCGTGACGATTTGAGAAAGTACCGCGACGTGAATCTTGACCAGCTAAGCGAATTGGTCGACCTTCCAGCAGTAACGAACCGAAGGCAAGAGTTTCACCCATTGACCAGTCGATAGTTCCATCGTTTAGCATTTCAACGCGCTTAGTTAGTTGCGGAACTAACTTCGGATGAATCGTGAATCCCTCCGGCACAGCCACCTGGGTAGCGGCAATTTGGCGAGCTACTGTTTCAGTTATTGATGTATCAACAGTTGTAGGCGCTGGCACTTGCGGAATCTGTCGGTGGGCTGGTTGTTCCGCTTCATGATTATGAACTGAAGCAAATACAGCTTCGAGTTGATCTTGGAAATCTTTCGCAACTTCTTCAGCTTCTAGTTGAGTAATGTCACCACGACCGATCAAACTTTCAGTGTACAAAGTACGAGTTGTGCGCTTAGCGTCAATTAACTTGTACATAAGAGGCTGAGTGAAACTTGGTTCATCACCCTCATTGTGTCCGCGACGTCGATAGCAAACCATGTCAATAACTACATCTTTATTAAATTCCTGGCGATACTTGAAAGCTAAATGCGCAACCCGTACACATGCTTCAGGATCATCACCATTTACATGGAATACCGGTGCTTGGATAATCTTGGCAAAATCAGTTGAATAAGTTGCTGAGCGAGAACCGTGAGGTGAAGTGGTAAATCCAACTTGGTTGTTAACAACGATGTGAACAGTTCCGCCAGTGCGATAGCCACGAAGCTGCGACATCTGCAGAGTTTCGGCAACTACGCCTTGACCCGCAAAGGCAGCATCGCCGTGCATCAAGATCGGCAATACTGAGAAGATATTCTTAATATTTAACTTATCTTGCTTAGCCCGCACAATGCCTTCTAATACTGGGTTTACGGCTTCTAAGTGAGATGGATTAGCAGCTAGATAAATCTTAGTTGTTGCACCTGACTCGGCAGTAAAAATGCCTTCAGTGCCCAAGTGGTACTTAACATCGCCCGAACCCTGAACTTGATTCTCTTGATAGTGACCTTCGAACTCTTGGAAGATTTGCCCGTGTGATTTGCCAGCGATGTTTGCTAACACATTTAAGCGACCACGGTGAGGCATGCCGATACAAACTTCATCAAGTTTTGCTTCAGCGGCTTCGGAGATGACTGCATCAAGAAGTGGAATTACTGCTTCGCCACCTTCAAGCGAGAAACGCTTTTGGCCAACAAATTTAGTCTGCAGGAATGATTCAAAAGCTTCGGCGCTATTTAATTTACGCAAAATTCGTAATTGTTCCTCGCGGGCAACTTTTGGAGTTCCGACTTCAATATGTTCCTGCATCCATTTACGTTCTGCTGGATTTTCGATGTACATATATTCAACGCCAACTGAACGGCAATATGAATCACGCAATATTCCTAGAATGTTGCGAAGTGGCATAAAGGCTTTGCCGCCAAAGCCACCCGTCGCGAATTCACGATCTAGATCCCAAAGAGTAAGACCATGTGTTTCAACTTCGAGATCTGGGTGAGAGCGCTGCTTATATTCAAGTGGATCGGTATCAGCCATCAGGTGCCCGTTAGTGCGATATGCCTGAATTAATTGTTGTACTCGAGCGGTCTTTGAAATATGGTCATCGCGGGTGAAATCAAGATCGGTAGCCCAATGAATTGGTACGTAAGGAATTCGTAGAGCTGCAAAAATATCTTCGTAGAAATGATCTGCGCCAAGAATTAATTCATGAATTCGGCGTAAGAAATCACCAGATTGAGCACCTTGAATAACTCGGTGATCGTAAGTGCTAGTTAAAGTAATTACCTTGCTAACAGCCATGCGGGCAAGGGTTTCATCAGATGCGCCTTGGAATTCAGCTGGGTAATCCATAGCTCCAACGCCAATAATCAAGCCTTGACCTTGAACTAAGCGTGGAACTGAGTGAACGGTGCCAAGAGTGCCAGGGTTAGTAAGTGAGGCAGTAGTACCTGCGTAGTCCTCAACAGTTAGCGTGCCACCACGTGCTTTGCGAATAACATCTTCGTATGCACTTACAAATTGTGCGAAATCTAATTCTTCGCAACCCTTAATTGAAGGAACTAACAATTGACGCGAACCATCGGGCTTAGCTAAATCAATTGCGATACCAATATTTATATGTTCTGGTTGACCGATTGCTGGCTTTCCATCAATTTCGCCATAAAAAACATTCATCTCTGGCATTGCGCGCATTGCTTTAATCATTGCGTAGCCAATTAAGTGCGTGAACGAAACTTTTCCACCGCGAGTGCGTTTCAAGTGATTATTAATCACGATGCGGTTATCGATCATCAACTTTGCTGGAATTGCGCGAACGCTTGTTGCAGTTGGAACACTTAACGAAGCTTCCATGCTCTGCACGACTCGTGCGCTAACTCCACGAATCGGCGTCAATGATGATGCTGCGGGTGTAACTAAGACTGGCACTGGCTTTGCGACAGGATCAGCTGGTGTCGGAGCAGTCGTCACAACTGGTGCTGTTACTAAAGCTTGTTGAGTTTGTACTGGCGCAACCGGAGCGGGCGCTGAAACTGGTGTTGCTGTTACAGCAGGCGTTGCGGCTTGTGTCTGCATCGCTTTTGGAATTGGTGGAACGCCGGCTTTAGGAGCAGCAGCGCTTTGGCCAACAGTGCCATTCTTTGTGAAGTATTCAATCCAAGCTTGATCAACTGAGGCAGGATCTGCGAGGTATCGCTCTTGCATTTCCTCGACTAACCAATCGTTAGCACCAAAATCGATATTTGAATCGGAAGCCGACACTGGCTGTCTCCCCTTGTTAGTTGCGATCTACCTATGAAGTCTACCGAGGTCAGCCCCTATGACTAAAGTCGCCTAGTCAAGGATTCAAGCGTGAGTTAAGCGATTTTGGGCACATTCCAACGTGTTCGCCCATTGTTCAGCGCACAATTACTAATCGCCGAGTTCGGGGACAATCGTGAGTGCGCAATAAAGAATTATTGCCGCAACGAAAACTAGTGGCAGGGCAACAAACCAGAGGCCGCCCTCAAATTGATATTTTGCTACGCCAAGGGCAATTAAGTTAGCTAGTACGGCCGGAGCACGACCAAATCTGCGCTGATTCTTAAATGAATAAGCCGAAGCTAAAAGTCCTGAACCGCCGATCGCGGCAAAGAGAATTTCACCAGTAAGTGGTGCTAATTCAACCGAATCAGCAGCAAGCGATTTGAAAATTAGAAAAGCCCCTAGGGCTAATACGACAGCACCTTCTAAGTTGAGCAGGGCTGTCACGATATTGCGACGAGCAGATTGGCTGAGATGCTTGCTTGATTCAGCGCTCACATCACTCTCCTTCCCTCGAGATGAGTAATCTAATGGAAAAACCGATCTTCGAACCAATCTCACACGATGGCCGCCATGATTCATTAACAAATTTGCTAGCCCCACCACTTTATTACGAAGAGATGGCTCGAGAACTGGCTCGTTATCAGCGAAGCGCGATTGAACTTTGTGCAATTAGGCTGGAGCTACCGACCACCACAAAGATAGATGAAATTGTGGCGTTTGCCGATGTATTAACAAATAGTGCAAGAACTGAAGATCTAATCGCCCGAATTGGTGAATTTGAATTCGCACTACTTGTGCGCGGAGATTTAACGGTGGTCGAAAAATTTATCGCCAGAATTGATTTTGCGATTGAAGTTTCTTATGCCTGCGTAGCACCTAAAGCCGGTGAAGTAACCCTGGAGTTACTAAACCGGTTAGATCAAATCGAATTAACGAGGGCGACGACGACGTTCGCTTGAGTTAGGTCGAGGGCGACGGTTGCCGCGATTCGGACCCTTGTTCTCCATCACTGGCGCGATGTAAGGAATACCTGAAGGCTCAACTGCGCCAGTGATATCAATTAACTCATTAGACATTGGCTCGACGTGAACAAATATCGGAGTAACGCCTGCGCGCGAAGTAAGTGACTTAACACCCGACTGGCTCTTAGTGGTTGAAAGTAGAACAACATTGCCTTCTTCGCCAGCACGAGCAGTACGACCGGAGCGGTGTAAATAATCTTTGTGATCAGTTGGCGCATCGAAGTGCACAACTAATGAGATGCCATCAACGTGAATACCGCGCGCAGCAACATCTGTTGCGACTAGGGCTGCATTAGGAGTTTCCTTAAAGAGCGCCAAAGTGCGAGTGCGAACTGCTTGTGACTTACCACCGTGAAGAGCGCCAACTGGAACTCCTGCGTGTGCAAGTTTGTCAGCTAAGCGATCAGCGCCGCGTTGAGTCTTTACGAACAAGATGGTTTTACCGCTGCGAGATGCGATCTGCGCAGTTACATCATCTTTATCGGTGGTCTGCATCGTTAGTACATAGTGCTTCATTGTTGAGACTGAGGCACGATCGTTCTGCAACGAGTGAGTCTTTGGATTATTCAAATACTTCTTAACTAGCGCATCTACGCCACGGTCAAGAGTTGCTGAGAACAACAAGCGTTGTCCATCTGGCTTAGCTTGATCAAGAATTTCTTTTACAACTGGCAAGAAGCCCATGTCAGCCATTTGATCGGCTTCATCAAGCACAGTGATCTGTAGATCATCGAGTTGAACTTCGCCTTTATCAAGTAGGTCGATTAAACGTCCTGGTGTTGCGACCAAGATTGGGCAAGATTGACGCATTGCAGTGATCTGCTTGCCATAAGGCATTCCGCCAGCGATTACAACTGAATCAAGACCAATTGATTTCGCAAGTGGAGTCAAAACTTCATCAATTTGCTGTGCTAATTCGCGAGTTGGTGTTAACACCAAACCAAGTGGCTTATGTGGCTTTGCTACGCGACCATTTAGGTTAGTCAGCATTGCTAAACCGAAAGCAAGAGTCTTGCCTGAACCTGTTTGGCCACGACCCAAGATGTCATTGCCGGCTAGAGCATCAGGCAGCGTTGCAATCTGAATTGGGAATGGATGATTAATTCCTTGTGCCGTAAGGCGTTCAACTAACTTTGGAGCAATACCTAGTTCAGCAAAAGTCATCGTGATTTCAGTCTTTGGTGTGGCATCAATCAAATTAGCATCTGCTAAATTCGCTGAGATGTAATTATCATCGGCACCGAAATCAGTAGTTGCTGAGTGAGTGCGACCGTAAGCGCTAGATGTGCGCTCTGGACGGTTATAAGAATTAGTGCGATCTTCAGAACGCTTTAAATCACGAGCTGTGTTTTCGCTGCGCTTGCCAACACCCGGAACATATTTTTCGCGCTTGCGTGGTTCAAAATTTGGACGACCATCGTTGCTGCGAGTTGCGCGAGCCTTAGCTGCATCGCGACGAGTTGAAGGCACAGTATCTGCATTACGAACTGGTGCTGGATTGCGATCAGGACGTGTTGCGCGCTCTGCGACAAACTTAGTTGCACGAGTATCTGGCTTTTCGCGCTTGTCAGTGAACGTCTTTTTAAATGCTGGTTTTTCGCTGCGTGGTGCATCAGTACGTGGACGGTCATTTCGCGCACGATCTGACGCTGGACGCTCAGCACGTGGACGATCATTGCGTGGTGCTGCACTGCGTGACTTGCCAGTTGTTGGCTTTGATGAACGAGAACGTTCGAATACTGGAACTTCAGAATTTCCATCAACTGGCTTTTCAACGCGTGGCTTAGAAACTTTTGATTCGGCATACCGCTTGGCACGTAACTTTGAACGCTCTAAGTTGCGAGCTTCTTTCTTGGAAACAGTACGTGGATCAATATCAGCGTAACGACGTGAAGCAGATTCTGTTTTTGCAGTTGTTTTGTTAGCTGGCTTGCCAGCTTTAGCTGCGGCCGCTCGTCGAGCTTTGCCTGGGGCAGGGGTACGTGGTTGTAGAGCCATAGAAAATCAACACCAATCAAGACGTAAACAAGCGCGTCTTGGTTTGACTCAAATTGG
>Ga0214919_10011874_pt1 | contig 10801 bp, 8 predicted proteins | sample LL1503_MetaG_FD_177994 | JGI IMG/M metagenome (GOLD analysis project Ga0214919, IMG submission 177994) | Freshwater microbial communities from Lake Lanier, Atlanta, Georgia, United States - LL-1503 | ecosystem: Environmental > Aquatic > Freshwater > Lake | place: USA: Georgia | collected 2015-03-15
ATAGTTAAAGGTATGAGGCGTCCTAACATTGGATAGGCAAAAGAAATGATAAGAGATAATATAAAAATAGTTGGCAGTACCATTGTAAAGAATAGACCCAATTGTACCCTTTCTTTTGAAATTACATGGGTCAATAAGCTTCTTTTAGGATTATTAACATAAACCCATAGCAAAGCATTCATAATGGCTGTAAGGCATATATTAATCACATAAAAGGCATAAGGTAATAGCATGTCACTTTCAGAAGCATATTCTCCTAGTAATCCTGAACTAAATGGCAATAACACAACAGAAAATAAAAAGAATAGGTTTAGCCATATTAGGTCACTGGTATAGTGTTCAATATAGCCAAACACACGGTGATGGACCGACCAGTAATAACCAACAATACAGAAACTGATAATAAATCCTAAAAATTGCCAACCCATTTCATGAAGCTTTTCCCAAAGCAATTTGTCTTCAGGATGTGCTATTACGGGGACTTTAAATTCAATGACTAATAAGGTTATAGCAATAGCAAATACGCCATCTGTAAAAAAGGATATCCTATCTAATTGAAAATGTTTTTTTGAGGTATTATGTTTAGCTTCTGCCATGATATGATTCAATTTTTTTGGTTAAATCAACTAATATTTTATTTTTATTTTTATTTCTTAATTGTTTAGCAGTTTTGGTGAAATACGTATGTGACTCAAGAAAAGTTTTCTGAATAGTAAGCCAATCAATTTCAGAAATATCTTTTATTAATGAAATCTCTTTTAATAGTAAGCTACTTATTTCTGTATAATTTTCTTTGCCAATATAATCAAGGTCTGCATCGCAAATAATTTTCTCCAATAAATTCTTTGGATTTTGCGGTATTTTAGTGGCCATAATCATTCCGTTTATTTTTTCAATTACTTCAACCGGAAAGCCTAATTGTATTAGTATTGTTTTAGCATATTCGCAACCCTTTTTTTCGTGTTCAACCGGGCTCCAAACAAATCCTATATCATGCAGCCAAGCCGCTAATTGCAAGTACAATAAATCTTGTTTAGAGACTTGTTCTTTTTTTCCATAAAATTTAACCGCATCAACTACCGATTTTATATGGTGTATATTATGGTAGCTAGAACTAGCTGGAATATTATTTGTTTGAAACGATTCAAGCATTTCAAACAAAGCTAAATAAGTAATTTCAGTATTTTTTTTGTGTTGGATAGAACGAATGGCAATTGGCTTTATTTTTCCTTTTACTTTAATCGGCATTAACTTTTGACAATTATATTTTTTCTTTTCTTTTGTATTTTCCCATACACTATTTGAAATAATAATTTCGCCCACTTTTGCTGCTGAACACAATCTAGATGCTAGGTTTACCGCATCGCCAATAACTGTATAGTTCATTTGTTGGCTAGAACCTATATTTCCGCTAATAACTTTGCCTCTGTTAATGCCAATGCCAATTTCAACAGGAAGTTTTCCATTAATAATTCGATTCTGGTTAAATGCAACTAATTTTTCTTGCATTTCAACGGCTGTTAATAGGGCATTGTCTGCATCATTTATGTCGGGGAGTGGAGCGCCAAAAACAACCATTAAAGCATCCCCAATAATTTTATCTAATGTGCCATTATATTTAAAAATCACTTCAATCATTTGGTTGAAGTAGTCATTTAATGTATCTACTACTTCGTTCGGAACCATTTTTTCAGACATGGCCGTAAATCCTCTAATATCTGTAAACAGAATGGTTACTTCTTGTTCTTGACCACCCAAGTTTAACGAATCTTCATTAATAAGAATTTGATCTACTATTTGTTTGGATACATATTTTTGAAAAGTAGATTTCAGCTTATCGAGATTAGACAAATCTTCTATGGCTATAACTGTTCCAATATGCTGTTTTTGGTCGTTTAATAGTGGAGACATGGAAATATTAACCATTGTATGTTTTCCATAAAATTCAAGTGCTAAATTAGACTCAGATTTAAATTCAAGTGTAGATTCTGATTCTAATAATAGGTTTATTAACGATTCGTTTTGATCAAATACAAAGCCATAATGGTGTCCTATAAAACTAGTCCGATCTTTATTTAAAATCTTTTCTGCTGTTAGGTTAATATGATTTATTTCACCAAATAAATTAGTAGTAATTACACCAGTTGCAATTGATTCCATGACATTATCGTTAAACGATTTTGCCTGTTGAATTTTTTCTAATAATTGAATATTGCTATAAGCAGTACTAGCTTGAGAAGCAATAGCTGAAATCATACTACTATCTGAATCATCAAATGCCGAAAAGCCTTTGCGGCTTTCTTTATCTAATAAAATAATAAAACCAATGATATCTTTTTTTTGTTGTAAAGGCGCTATTATTGCGTAGTTGGCATTAATTTTTGATAAATGCACATTGGTATTAATATCTATACAAACTGTTTTACCAATACTTTTTATATCGTATACGAAACCTTTTTTCTTATTAAAAATGATAGAACGTAAAGGGGCGATATCTATATTAAAATTTGCTTCAATACTTAATATGTCTGTATTGGAATCTTCTAATAATATGAAACCTGCAGAAGCATTGAGTACACCACATGATTTTACAAGAATTTCTTGTAATAAATCAGGTGTATTTTCGAATGAGTTTAAGTTATTGGTAAAATCCAATAATGTTTCTAACTCTAGGTATTTTACCTGTAAAGCTTCAATACTTATTTCCATTATTAAAATTCAGCCAGTGCTGATTCTTCGGTTTTATATAATGAGGAGTATTTAGATAAACCCATAATATGGAATGTTTTTTCAACAATAGGAGCCATATTATAATAGCCAAGTTTACCTTCAACCTCTTGTAGTTTTTCAATCACTTCAATTAAAATAGAAACACCAATGCTATTAACTACTTTGGTTCCACTGAGGTTTAATAAAATTTTACGCTTACCCAATTGCATTTTTTCTATGCATATATCATAAACCATTTGACCGCCTTCGTTGTTTAAGTATCCTTCTGTTTCTATAATTATAACTTCGTTTATTACAGATACTTTGGTTTTAAAATCGCTCATCTTACTTATTTTTTATCATTGTTATAGTTGTACCCGAATTTGTTGATTCGAATTCAACAGAATCCATTAAGGCTTGAATTAATTGTAAACCCCAGCCACGTTTGCGTTCGTCATTTCCAATTTTATTTTCAATTTTTGGAATTTCCACTTTTGATTTATCAAAGCCAATTCCTTGGTCAATGACTTTAATTATAATTGAATTTTCTTCAATTATAAAATGAATATAAACACTATTTTCAGTTTTGGAATGTTCAAAAGCATTAATACAAGCCTCTATTAATGCCATAGAGATTTCTCCACTTTGTTCTTCAGATAAATGCATGTGTTTAGCAATAATATCTGCAGTTTGAGTGGCAATCAACTCCATATTAGGAAGTATGGGTAGTTTTAATTCAACTGTTGGTGATTTCATGCCAGTAGTTTTTATTAATAATGCACTATCTATAAAGTAAAGATAAAATCAAATGATTGGTACGAATAATTTTATATTTTAAAATATATTAATATGAGTTGCTTATAAATTTATATATAGTGCTTGAGATTGATGAAAATGAACTATTTAAATACGTAAAACTCAATCATTAATTAAAAATTTAACATAAGTCTACAGACTATATTTAACTTTTTTGTTGATAATATATTTATTTAAGACTTATAAATGTCGTAATTTCGTCAATATAAGTAATTTTCACTAAATTTTATTTTTAGCAGATTTGATGAATTTGACAAATAAATACAATAATGATTTTCTGAAAAACATTTTGGATAATATTAGCGATGCAATATTATTTGAATCGTTAGATCATACCATTTTGTATGTGAATAAGCATTTTTGTAATTTATTTAAACTAGCTGTTAATCCAGAAGAACTAATAGGGGAAGATTGCTTAAGTGTTGCAAAAGCTTTAAAAGATTTATTTAAGCATCCTGAACTTTTTGTTAATCGTGTTAATCAATTTTATCAAAATGGAGAAAATATAGTTAATGAAGAGTTTTTTCTTGAAGACGGTAGTATCGTTTATATGGATTATACATTAATTAATGATGCTACTAAAAAAGGTCATATGTGGGTGTATAAAAATATTTCTATTATTAAAACCTCATTAAAAAATATTACCGATCAAAAAGAATTCTACGAAAACCTATTAAATAATATACCAGCAGATATTGCCATTTTTAATGAAAAGCACCAATATCTATTCGTAAACAGCATAGGAGTTAAGTCTACAGAACTAAGTAAATGGATCATCGGTAAAGATGATTTTGAGTATGTGGCATATCGTAACCGCTCATTTAGTTTTGCACAAAAACGAAGAGAAGCATTTGATAAGGCTGTACTTACAAAAAAAAGTGTTGAAATGGAGGAGATAACTTTCAATGAAAATAATATAGCTACTCATATTATCAGAAAATTTTATCCTGTTTATGAAAATGGTGAATTTTTAAGTATGATTGGCTATGGTATTGATATATCTAGTATTCGTGAATCAGAGAAAGAAGTAATTGTAATGGATACTTTATTTAGCACCCTTATTGAGAATACTAATGAATTGGTAGTTACGGTAGATGCTAATTTGAGGATTCAATTTGCAAATACTAAATGGATTAAAAATACCGGGTTTTCTAACCATTTAACACTACAGTCTAATATTACAAGTTTCATTAGTTCTACTGAATTTAAATTTATAGAAAACTTAAAATATTTCTTTAACAATGAAAAATATAATATCAATAAAAGAGAAGTAGTAATAAATTCCTTTAACAAAAATAAAATCACATTAAAATACGATTTTACAAAATATTCACAGAAAGGTTGGGAAACACCCAGGGTAATGATTTTTTTCACAGATATTACAGAACAAGTAAAAATTGAAACAGAGTTCAAAAAAAATCTAATTAAAGAGAAGCACTTAAATGAATTAAAAACAAATTTCATGAATATGGTGTCGCACGAATTAAGAACACCTTTGTCTGTAATGCTTTCTAACACAGAATTATTAGTTCAAAAACTGCAAAAAATTCAAAATAATACTGTAAAAAAGCACACAGATATTATCATCAATCAAATTGATGGCATGACTAAATTGTTAAACGATTTTTTATTTATTAGTAAGGTTGAGTCAGGTAAAATTTCAATTCAATTAGAATCCATATCAATACTTGTACAAATTAAAAAAATAATTAAAGAACAATTTGATCCATGGAAAGACGGTAGAGAGGTTGATGTGAAAATAGTATATACACCCAGAGATATTTTTTTCGATATAAAAATGCTTGGTCATATTGTAAGTAATCTATTAAATAATGCTTTTAAATACTCATCAGGAGCACCAAATCCTATTATAGAAATTAAATTCTATTCAAATAAATTTGTATTAAATTTTATTGATCAGGGTATAGGTATTAGTTTAAATGACGAAAAAAAATTATTTCAACCTTTTGCTAGGGGCGAAAATGTTGGTTTAATTGAAGGTACAGGGTTAGGTTTGGTAATAGTAAAGTATTTTTCAGAGCAACACAATGGGCTAATAAATATTAAAAGTCAAATTAATAAAGGAACAATCATTTCATTAACATTTCCCTATTTAACAACCAATAAAGAAAACATAAAATCAAATAAAACCTTAAATTATTATTAATGAAACCAACAGTTTATATTGTAGAAGATAACGACCAATTAAGAGATGCTTTAGTTGAATTACTCAATACTGAGTTTGAAATTATAGCCCTTGAAAATGGCACTAGATTAATGGGTCTTTTAGAAATAAAATTGCCCGACTTAATTTTATTAGATATCATGCTTCCCTTTCCTTTAGATGGTTTTACTATTTTAAGGGTGCTTAAAAACAATGAATTACTTTGTGCTATACCAGTAATTCTAATGTCGGCAATTAATAGTGAAGATAAAATTACAGAAGGATTAGAACTTGGTGCAAATGACTATGTAGTTAAGCCTTTCAAGTCTAATAATTTATTCTTAAAAATTAAAAACCAAATTTCATTACATAAGGTTAAAGCGGCGGCCATTGAAAAAAGTAAGCTTCAAAAATCAAATCATTTTATAGAATCGCCATCAAATGGGTTTAAGAAAAAATTTGATGCAATTATGGATGAAGTATCAGACAATACAAATATTAGTATTGAAGAAATTTCAGCAAAAATGCTAATGAGTGTTTCTACTTTTGAACGCTGGATGAAAAAAATTTATGGAACTAGCCCTCGTAAATATATACTTTCATATAAGTTATCTAAAGCTGAAATAATGTTACGCCAAAATTTAGGATCAGTAAAAGACATTGCTTATTTATTAGGTTTTAATTCAGTTTCATATTTCTGTTCAAGTTTTAAGGAAAAATATGGCAAGAGTCCATTGAATTATATTAAAAGTTAATTGCTTTAAATTAATTTCATTTAACCTGTGTTCCTTTTTTGGATTTAATTGCTTTTAACAGATTTTTTCAACTGCTATCTAATCTGTAGCACTCCAATAATTACTAATATTGGGCCTATTAATAGAGGTAAATAATAGGTTTCACTAAAAAATGTGCTTGAATATTCTTTGAAATTTGGCCTATATTAATGATAAAATACATTGTTACTGCTAATCATTTTCATTCTATTACCCATTAAAAGAGTAGGTAGAGCCCTAACAATGATTTCTAATTCAACTGTATTCCAAATTATTATTAAGCCAATTTAAACACTCACATTAAACTCGCGCAATGCATCGTTTAAGCTGGTTTTTAAATCGGTACTTGCTTTACGTGTTCCAATAATTAAAGCACAATTCACGTGGTAGATTCCTGCAGGAAATTCTTTTGGATAAGTTCCAGGAATCACTACGCTTCTTGCAGGTACACGTCCTTTGTATTCAATTGGCTCAGTTCCACTAACGTCAATAATTTTAGTTGATTTGGTTAGCACTACATTAGCACCTAGTACGGCTTCTTTTTCAACAATAACGCCTTCTACAACAATTGCCCTACTTCCTATAAAACAACCATCTTCAATAATTACCGGACTAGCTTGCAATGGTTCTAATACACCACCAATTCCTACACCACCACTTAAGTGAACGCCTTTTCCAATTTGAGCGCAACTACCAACAGTAGCCCAAGTATCCACCATGGTTCCTTCGTCTACAAATGCGCCAATATTTACATAACTAGGCATTAGTACTACGTTTTTAGCTAAATAAGCGCCATAACGTGCAACTGCATGCGGAACAGCACGAACACCTAATTCTTTATAATTGCTTTTCAACAACATTTTATCGTAAAACTCAAAAGGAGGTAATTCCCAGGTTTGCATTTGTTGAATACCAAAATATAGTAAGATGGCTTGTTTTACCCATTCGTTTACTACCCAGCCATTTTCTGTAGGTGCAGCTGTTCTTAGCCTTCCTTTATCTACTTCTTCTATTACTGCTCTAATGGCATCTGAGTACTTGGTGTCTTTAAGTAATTCTCTGTTGTCCCAGGCTTCTAGGATCAATGCTTGTAATGACATGCTTTAAATTTTTGCAAACATACAGTTAGAATGGCTTGATTTTTAATTGTTATGGTTGATTTAATAAAAAAAATAAAATCAAGGCAAATGGCCATCAACCATGCTAGCTAGCGCTTCAATCTAATTAATAAGTATTTTTGTCCAGATGCAAAAGATTTTAGTCATACAAACTGCCTTTATTGGGGATGTAGTTCTTGCAACAGGTATTGTAGAAAAATTACATACGTTTTATCCAAATGCCATTATTGATATACTGGTTAGAAAGGGGAATGAATCATTATTTACACAGCATCCGTTTATACAGCAAGTATTAATTTGGGATAAAAAAAGCAATAAATATCAAAACCTAATTCGAATAATTAAACAGATTCGTGCCAATCGGTATACACAGGTAATTAACTTACAACGCTATGCAGCAACGGGTTTGATAACAGTATGCTCAGGTGCTAGACAAACCATTGGATTCAATAAAAATCCATTTAGCTTGTTTTTTAGTAAAAGTATCCAGCACCATTTTAGCAAAGGGCAAACAGTATTGCACGAAATTGAACGTAACCACCAATTAATTGCTGCATTTACCGATGAATTAGCGGCAAAGCCAAAACTATACCCAACCATTGCAGATCAAACTAGAATTGCAGCATATACTGCAGCGCCATTTATTTGTATAGCCCCAGCTTCGGTCTGGTACACCAAACAGTTTCCTGCAAACAAATGGATTGATTTAATACAAGCATTGCCTAGTAGGTATACTATTTATTTGTTAGGAGCAGCTTCGGATTATGCGCTATGTAACGATTTAGTGGTAACAGATTCTTTTATGCGTACCCATAATTTGGCAGGCAAACTCAATTTTTTAGCCTCAGCGGCCTTAATGCAACAAGCCGAAATGAATTATGTAAACGACTCAGCACCTATGCATTTTGCATCGGCTGTAAATGCGTCTATAACGGCTGTTTATTGTTCTACTATACCTGCATTTGGCTACGGGCCACTTTCCACCAATAGCCATATTGTAGAACTGCCAGAAGCGCTGTCTTGCAGACCTTGTGGTATTCATGGCCAACAAAAATGCCCAGAAAAGCATTTCAATTGCGCCCAAAAAATAAGTACCCAACAATTATTAGCGGTATTAACCGTATAATCCTAAACGCAAAGACTAGTACATTTACAGCAGATGCATATACCTTGTACCTCAATAGAGACATCCATTTTTAACCGAATAGCCGCAGCTGCAGCCAGTTTGAACCTGCCCACTTATTTAATTGGGGGGTTTGTTCGCGATAAAATTATTGGCCGACCTACCAAGGATGCAGATATTGTTTGCTTGGGTGATGGCATTGAATTAGCCAATAAAGTGGCAGATTTATTTGAGCCCCGACCCACTGTTGCTTTCTTTAAAAATTTTGGAACTGCACAAATTAAATTGCCAGAAATGGAAATTGAATTTGTAGGCGCAAGAAAAGAAAGTTATCAACTAGAAAGTAGAAAACCACAAGTAGAAACAGGCAGTTTAGAAGACGATCAAAACAGAAGAGACTTTACTATCAATGCACTTGCTATTAGTTTAAATAAAGCAGATTTTGGCCAATTAATTGACCCATTTAATGGCATTGCAGCGATTGAAAACAAAATCATACAAACCCCATTATTGCCGGAACAAACTTTTAGTGACGATCCTTTAAGAATGATGCGTGCCATTCGGTTTGCTGCACAATTAGAATTTACAATTGTGCCTGAAACCCTAGAGGCGATTAAGGTGCAGGCCCCTAGAATTAAAATTGTATCTCAAGAACGTATAACAGATGAACTCAATAAAATAATGCTTTGTAGTCGGCCTTCTGTTGGTTGGGATTTATTGTTTCAAACAGGATTATTGCAAATTATTTTTCCGCAAATGGTGGATTTGTATGGTGCAGAAAATATTGATGGAATGGGGCATAAAGATAATTTTTATCATACCCTACAAGTGATTGATAATATTTCTGTTAATACCAATGACCTTTGGTTGCGATGGGCTGCATTACTTCACGATATTGCAAAGCCTGCCACTAAGCAGTTTGAAGAAGGACATGGTTTTACTTTTCATGGACACGAAGTGGTTGGAGCAAGAATGGTTCCAAAGATTTTTACCAAGCTTAAATTACCATTGAATGATAAAATGAAAATGGTACAAAAGTTGGTGTTATTGCATTTGCGTCCTATTAGTTTAACCAATGAAAATATTACCGATAGTGCTGTGCGTAGGTTATTATTTGATGCAGGCGAAGATATAGATGCATTGATGCTGCTTTGTTCTGCAGATATTACCAGTAAAAATAAAATAAAAGTTAAGCGCTATCTGCAAAATTTTGAAATGGTTAAACAGCGCATGAAAGCGGTGGAAGAAAGTGATCAAATGCGTAATTGGCAGCCGCCAATAACCGGTGAAATGATTATGGCTCATTTTGGCTTAGCTCCTGGTAAAAATGTTGGAATTATTAAAGATGCCATCCGAGAAGCAATTTTAGACGGATTAATTGCTAATAATTACACGGCAGCTTTTGGGTATATGTTAGAAAAGGCGGCAGAATTAAATTTACACCCATTGAATTAATTGTAAATTCGTGCCTTACTCACAAGATACTTGCGTAATTTGCATGTTAAATAACTACCACTAACAATAAGCAACTCAACAGAATGGCTGTATTAAAATTTAGAATTTATCTCGAAGAAGACGACGCGGTTTACCGTGATATTATTATTAAGCATACACAAAATTTTCAAGACTTACACTTTGCAATTGTAAAGTCGTATGAGTTTGATTCAAAGCACCAGTCAAGTTTTTATAGAAGCAATGATAATTGGCAACGTGGAAGAGAAATTAGTTTTGAGCGATACGATAAAGCCTATGCTGTGGAGCCCTTGATTATGGCGGAAACTACTATTGGTTCTGAAATTATAGATACCAATCAAAAATTTATTTACGTATACGATTTTGTAAAAAATTGGGTCTTTTTAGTTGAGTTGATTAGTGTTAGTAAAGAAGAAAATGCTAAAACATTGTATCCTTCAGCTACTCGGGTAGAAGGTATTGGACCCCAACAATACGGCACCAAAAGTTTACTCGGCGATAAGTTTGCCGATATTGAAGAGAAATACGATTTAAGCGAAGCCAAGGATGGGTTTGGAGAAGAAGGAGATGAATTAGAGGATTCTTCGGATGATGGTGATGGTGAAGGAGACCATGATGAAGATGC
>Ga0214919_10011876_pt1 | contig 10800 bp, 9 predicted proteins | sample LL1503_MetaG_FD_177994 | JGI IMG/M metagenome (GOLD analysis project Ga0214919, IMG submission 177994) | Freshwater microbial communities from Lake Lanier, Atlanta, Georgia, United States - LL-1503 | ecosystem: Environmental > Aquatic > Freshwater > Lake | place: USA: Georgia | collected 2015-03-15
GTTGAATGCCTCCGTCGATGGCAACGACATCGTGTACCACGGCTACTTTGACATTGGCATTGCGGTGGGTTCACCCCGCGGTTTGGTGGTGCCTATTTTGCGCAACGCTGAGCAAATGAGCTTTGCGGACATCGAAAAGAAAATTGCTGAATTTGGCGCCAAAGCCAAGGACGGTAAGTTGGGCATTGAAGACATGACCGGTGGTACTTTCACCATCTCCAATGGCGGCACGTTCGGTTCTATGCTTTCAACCCCCATCATCAATCCACCTCAGTCTGCCATTTTGGGCGTTCACGCCACCAAAGATCGCGCCATGGTTGAGAACGGTCAAGTGGTGGTTCGCCCCATGAACTATTTCGCCATGTCATACGATCACCGCATCATTGACGGCCGTGAAGCTGTTTTGGGCTTGGTGGCCATGAAAGAAGCGCTGGAAGATCCATCGCGCTTGTTGTTTGACATCTAAAGACAGTAGGAATCGGCATGAGCAAACAGTTTGATGTGGTCGTCATTGGTGGCGGCCCTGGTGGTTACATTGCGGCCATTCGCGCAGCGCAATTGGGATTTCAAGTAGCGTGTGTGGACGAATGGAAAAATGCCAGTGGTGGCCCTGCACTTGGCGGTACTTGCACCAACGTCGGTTGCATTCCTTCCAAGGCCTTGCTGCAGTCTTCTGAGCACTTCGATCAAGCCAATCATCACTTTGCCGATCATGGCATTGAGATGAAGGGTGTGAGCATGGATGTGGCCAAGATGATTGCCCGCAAGGACAACGTCGTGAAGCAAAACAACGATGGCATCTTGTACTTGTTTAAAAAGAACAAAGTCACTTTCTTCCACGGTCGCGCTGCTTTCAGCAAAACCGTTGAAGGTGGCTACGAAGTCAACGTCACTGGCACTGCCACTGCCAATGAAACTTTGGTAGGCAAAAACATCGTTGTGGCCACGGGTTCCAATGCGCGGGCATTGACAGGCACGCCCTTTGACGAAATCAATGTGCTGTCCAACGACGGTGCTTTGAACGTAGGTGCTGTGCCTAAAAAATTGGTGCTGATCGGTTCTGGCGTGATTGGCCTTGAGATGGGTTCTGTGTGGCGCCGCCTTGGCTCCGAAGTCACCATTCTTGAAGGTTTGCCAACTTTCTTAGGCGCTGTAGACGAACAAATTGCCAAGGAAGCCAAAAAAGCGTTTGACAAACAAGGTTTGAAAATTGAGCTGGGCGTGAAAGTCGGCGATATTCAGAATGGTAAAAAAGGTGTCAAAGTGGCCTACACCAATGCCAAGGGCGAAGCCCAAAGCATTGAATCAGACAAATTGATCGTCTCTATTGGCCGTGTGCCGAACACCATCGGTCTGAACACTGAAGCCGTTGGCCTTCAATTGGACGAACGCGGCGCCATCGTGGTGGACGCTGAATGCAAAACCAACCTGCCAGGCGTTTGGGCTGTTGGGGATGTGGTTCGCGGACCTATGTTGGCTCACAAAGCCGAAGAAGAGGGCGTTGCTGTGGCTGAGCGCATTGCTGGTCAACACGGCCATGTGAATTTCAACACGGTGCCTTGGGTCATCTACACCAGCCCCGAAATTGCTTGGGTGGGCCGCACAGAGCAACAACTGAAGGCGGACGGCGTGGCCTACAAAGCTGGCACCTTTCCATTCTTGGCAAATGGTCGGGCTCGCGCCTTGGGCGATACCACCGGCATGGTGAAGTTCTTGGCCGATGCCAAGACCGACGAAATTTTGGGTGTTCACATTGTGGGCCCCATGGCCAGCGAGCTTATCGCTGAAGCCGTTGTAGCCATGGAATTCCGTGCCAGTGCCGAAGACATTGCACGCATCTGCCACGCCCACCCGTCGCTGAGTGAAGCCACCAAAGAAGCTGCCTTGGCAGTAGACAAACGGACCTTGAACTTCTAAGTTTTTCAAGGCTCGTTAAACTACGAAGCCCGGGCCTGCCCCGGGTTTTCTCTTTCCAAAGTACCTGTCATTTAAAAAAACTTGCCTATGTCCGTTCGAACAGCCTATGACCAAGAACTTCTGAGCAGAGGCTATTTGTCTGATCCTGCGCAGCTTAAGGCGGTAGAAGCTTTAGAACGCTGCGCGCAGGAATGGGCGGCATACCAAGAGAGCATCAAAAGCTCGCTGAGATTTTTCAAAAAGAAACCTGAACTGCCTCGCGGCGTTTATATGTTTGGAGGGGTGGGGCGCGGCAAGAGCTTTTTGATGGACTGCTTTTACAACGCAGTGCCTGTGAAGAACAAAACTCGTTTGCACTTCCATGAGTTCATGCGCGAAGTTCACCGTGAAATGGCTTTAATGCAAGGAACCGTCAATCCTTTGCATGAGTTGGGTAGACGGATGGCCAAGCGCTTTCAACTCATTTGTTTTGACGAGTTTCATGTGGCAGACATTACCGACGCCATGATCTTGCACCGCCTGTTGGTGTCTTTGTTTGAAAATGGCGTGAGTTTTGTCACCACCTCCAATTTCAAGCCCGACAACTTGTATCCAGATGGTCTGCACCGTGACCGCTTGTTGCCTGCCATTGCCTTGCTTAATCAGCGCATGGAGGTGTTGAGTGTTGACAACGGCACAGACTATCGCCGTCGCACCTTAGAAATGGTCAAGCTTTACCATTGCCCCTTGGGTGAAGAAGCCGACAACGCCATGACCGATGCTTTCAACAAGCTTGTCAGCAGTCAAGATGAAGATCCAATTTTGCACATTGAAGCCCGGGAAATTGTTGCCAGAAGGCGAGCAGGGGGAGTGGTCTGGTTTGATTTTAGAAACCTGTGTGGCGGGCCGCGTTCGCAAAATGATTACTTGGAAATTGCAACTGAGTTTCACACCGTGCTGCTTAGCAATGTACCTGCGATGCCGCCCCGTTTGGCATCAGAAGCAAGGCGATTTACTTGGCTCATTGACGTTCTGTATGACAGGCGTGTTAAATTGATTCTCTCGGCGGAGGTTCAACCCGAAGCGCTTTACACGGAAGGCCCCCTTGCGCATGAGTTTCCCAGAACCATCTCTCGTTTGCATGAAATGCAATCGTCAGAATTCTTAGCGCTCGAGCATCGCACAGTGGATACTCAGCTAACCTAAGTCAAACATGCCTGCTTCCAAAAAAACTGTTTTATTGCTATGTTCAGGGTTAACCTATGCGTTGGTGATGGCGCAACCTGAGAATTCAACACAGTTTTCTGAAATGAATGCCATTTCAGATCAGCGTGCTGCGATTGCAGATGAAAAAAAATTAATTTTGGATCATTTTCAAGAAGCATCCAAGGCATGTTGGAAGCAATTTGCAGTCAACGATTGTTTGTTCAAGGTCAAGCAGCAAAAATACCAAGATTTGTCACCCTTAGACCAACGTGAGATTGTTTTAAATGCACGCCAGCGGGTTCTCAAAGAGTTGGAGCGTCAGCAACGCATGTCAGGCAAAGTTCTTGAGATGCCCAAAGAGAAAGCAATGCCTTGAGCGCTTTTCTGCAGGCTGTCGCTGCCACTTTCACAGAGCAAGGCGTCATTGCCCAAGCAACACCGCAATTCAAATCTCGGGCCGGGCAAACAGACATGGCCATGGCTGTTGCTGAAACCATTGCAAGTGGGGGAGAGTTGGTTGTAGAGGCCGGAACAGGTGTGGGAAAAACCTATGCCTACCTAGTGCCTGTGTTGTTAAGCGGGCAGCGCGCTTTGGTGTCTACGGCCACCAAAGCGTTGCAAGATCAACTGTTTTCAAGAGACATCCCCAAACTCATTGATGCTTTGAAATTGCCTGTTAGTGTGGCTTTGCTTAAAGGACGTGGCAGTTATTTGTGTACCCTGCGTTTGTCGCAAGCCAGGCAGAGTCATGATGCTTCCTTGCGCATTCACATGCACGCGTTAAGCAAAATCGAAACGTGGTCGCAATCTACTCGAACCGGCGATCTCTCTGAGTTGTCTGGTTTGGATGACAGGTCGCCAGTCATTCCATTGGTCACGTCAACACGTGACAATTGCCTTGGCTCGCCTTGCCCCAACTTCAAATCTTGTTACGTCAATTTGGCACGCAAAGAGGCTATGACTGCCGATGTGGTCGTCATCAACCACCACTTGTTTTTTGCTGATCTCAATGTACGAGAAACAGGCATGGCTGAACTTCTACCCTCGGTCCAAACCGTGGTCTTCGACGAAGCGCATCAGTTGAATGAAATTGGCATTCATTTTTTAGGCCGTCACCTAAGTACCAGCCAACTTTTAGAACTCACCCGAGACATCTTGGGTGCTGGAGTGCAATTGGCAAGAGGCCTGGTCGATTGGACTTTGATTTGCAGCGTTTTGGAAAAATCTACCCGCGACTTGCGGCTCACAGCCCAGCATGCCAAATCGGGTTCTCGTTTGCGTTGGATCGACCCCATTCCAGATGGCATTGAAACCTCAGAATGGCTGCTGGCCATGGCGCAATTGCAGGTGGCACTTCAAGGCGCTCAAGCAGCGCTTGACAAAGTGAGCGAGATGGCGCCTGACTTTTTGCGCTTGTATGAGCGCGTGTCTCTGCAATTGCGCTTGATTCAAGATTTTCAAGAGCCTTGTACAGAAGGTTCGGTCCGATGGGCTGAAGTGGGTGCGCAAATGCGTTTGGTCGAATCACCTCTCGATATTTCCCATGCGGTGCATACGCACATGCTGACAGATCAGACCCGCAAAGAGCCAGCGACTGGCTCGCAAAAAACATGGATTTTTACATCTGCAACCTTAGGCGAAGATGATCAAATGCGTTGGTTCACTGAGCCTTGTGGTTTGAGTGAAGCGCGCAAGCTAAGAGTTGCAAGCCCCTTTGACTATGCCAACATGGCGGCCCTCTATGTTCCGCCTGGCATGCCCAAGCCCAACGACATGACTCATACGCGCGCGGTGTCATCTTGGGTTGAAAAACACGCTCGAAATTTGGGCGGCAGGACTTTGGTGTTGACCACCACCTTGAATGCCATGCGCAATATTGGTGAGGCCCTGACGGCTGCCTTGGGTCAAACCGGTGAGTTAGAAGTTTTGGTCCAAGGACAAGGCCCCAAGCGCAGACTCATGGAGCGTTTTCGAGTCGGCTCAAGTGAAGGTGGTTTGGGTTGTGTGTTGGTGGCTTCTGCATCTTTTTGGGAAGGCTTTGATGTTCCCGGCGATGCGCTTCAATTGGTCGTCATTGACAAGCTACCATTTCCGCCGCCTAACGACCCCTTGGTCGAAGCACGCTCGCAACGATTGGAGTTGTCGGGCAAAAGTTCCTTCTCAGAGTACAGCTTGCCCGAAGCTGCGGTGGCCCTTAAGCAAGGCGCAGGGCGCTTAATTCGCAGTGAAACCGATCAAGGTCTCTTGGTTGTTTGCGACCCACGCCTGACTGGCATGGCCTACGGACGGCGCCTGTTGGCCTGTCTGCCGCCAATGCGAAGACTTCACACAGAAGTTGAGTTTGAAGCGGCCTTGGGAAGGCTTACCAAAACTTCCACCACGCCGTAGATTTGCTGTTGGGTGGTGTGATGGGTTTGGGAAAGTTCGTCTCTAAAACGCGGAGAGAGTCTGCCCTTAATTCTTCCATTCCCAACGCGGCATAAGACATGGCCAAAATTTCCAGGGCCTCTTTGATAGCGGTAACGCCAGGGTAGTCGGTGATGGCTAATTGGGCGCGATTGACAGCTGCCACATAAGCGCCTTTGCGGTAATAAAAACGCGCGACGTGTACTTCATAAGAAGCCAAAGAATTGACGATGTAAGTCATTCGCTGGCGTGCATCTGCCGCGTACTTGGAGTCTGGAAAGCGTGAGATCAGTTCTTTGAATGATTCAAAAGAGTCCTTGGCAGCTTTTTGATCCCGCTCCGATAAATCTTGCTTTGTCAGGAATGAGAACAAGCCCAAGTTGTCGTTGAAATTGACCAAGCCTTTTAAGTACAGTGCGTAATCCACAGCGGGGCTGGCAGGATGGAGTTTCAGGAAACGGTCAAGCGTGGCCAAGGCTTGTATTTTTTCTGTGGCGCGATATTGTGCATAAGCTTTTTCGATTTGGGCCTGTTGTGCCAAAGGGGTGCCCGCAGCACGTCCCTCTAGTTTATCAAACAGCATGGCGGCACGATCCCAAGCACCTGCACCCATTTCGTCGCGTGCTTCGCTGTAAATTTTTTCTGGCGCCCAGGCTGCTGTAGGATCAGCTGGCGTGCTTGAGCATCCGGACAAGAGAGTGACGGCAAAACCGACAAGCGTTAGCGCAAGCACCGATAATCTGATGTTCAACATCTGGCAACCTTGGAAATAAACCAAATTGATTATATCGAGCCACTCAGAGCTAGACGACGTCGATGAGTTTCAAGAGGAAACTTCTCTAGATTCAGCCGTCACGCTGAAAGTCTCAGAGGTCCGTGAACTGCTTGTGCCGCCTGAGTTTCACGGCCAACGGCTGGATCGAATGCTGGTGGCGGGGGTTCCTGAGTTTTCAAGAAGTTATTTGCAGCAGTTGCTCGAAGATGGGGCTGTGAGCAGGGCAGGGTTGAAGCAGCTTAAATCTGCCTTCAAGGTCAAGGCGGGTGAGCTTTGGCACATTGAATTGCGTGCCACACCTCAATCGCAAGCTTTTAAGCCTGAATCCCTTGCCCTGAATGTGGTCTACGAAGACGCAGATCTCAGGGTGATCGATAAACCTGCCGGATTGGTCGTGCATCCTGCCCCGGGGAATTGGTCGGGTACCTTGATGAATGGCCTCTTAGGATTAGATCCATCCCTCATAGAGTTGCCTAGAGCTGGCATTGTTCATCGCCTTGACAAAGACACCAGTGGCTTGATGGTGGTCGCCAGAACGCGCGCTGCCATGGATGCCTTGGTCAAAAAAATGGCAGCACGGGAAATCAAGCGCCAATATATAGCCATGAGTGATAAGCCTTGGACAGGTAAAAAGCAAAAGACGGTTGATTGGCCCATTGGCCGAGATGCTGCTAATCGCTTACGTATGGCCGTTGTTGACTTGACCAGGAATTCTGGAAAAACAGCAAAAACCCACTTTCATGTGATGTCACAAAGTGAGCTGGGCACCCTTGTACGTTGCATTTTAGAGACGGGGCGAACGCATCAAATCCGAGTTCACATGGCTGCCCTCAAATTGCCCTTGGTGGGCGATACGGTGTATGGGGGCTCCGCACACCCCCTGATGCCAAGGCAGGCCTTGCACGCAGACCTCTTGTCATTTGAGCACCCTATTTCCGGTCAGTCCATGGCATTTCAGTCGCCACTGCCAGCAGATATTCAGAGTTTGCGCCAAGCTTGGTCCCTCAGTTACAATGAAATAACCTGAATCTCAGGCTTGGCCAGTCGAAAGATTAGCCTAATTCCCCTTGATGGGGTGCGCAGGTGGGTTCCATTCCCCCCCACTTGATGTTTTAAGTCGGAGCGTGCACCTTGATTCGCGCCTCAGGCGCTTTTATCCCGGAAGATTGACACCATGAACACGGCGCAAGCCAAGCGTGTCCTTGAAGCAGCGTTACTGTGTGCAACTCAGCCCGTCACTGTCCGTGACATGCGTTTGTTGTTCGATGATGCTCTAGGCGCTGACACACTTAAAGTACTCTTAGAAGAGTTGCAATTAGATTGGGCCGAGCGCGGCCTGGAATTGGTCTCTGTTGCCACTGGTTGGCGGTTTCAAAGCCGTCCTGAACTGCGGATTTATTTGGACAAACTGAACCCAGAAAAGCCCCCGAAGTACACCCGTGCGGTCATGGAAACTTTGGCCATCATTGCCTATCGCCAACCGGTGACTCGCGGCGATATGGAAGATATTCGAGGTGTCACCATAAATACGCAAATCATCAAGCAATTGGAAGACAGGGGTTGGGTTGAGGTCATTGGGCACCGCGAGTCAGTCGGTCGACCCGGTTTGTATGCCACCACACGCCACTTTCTCGATGATTTGGGTTTGTCTTCTTTGGACCAACTGCCTTTGCTAAGCAGTGTTGAAGGCCAGGCAGCCGTGTTGGCCAGCTTGAATCCCCCTGAAGAGGACGCCACGCAAGCATCACTCTCTTTAGAAGATGCCATCGAAGTCGCAGAAACGGTAACGGCAGAATCTTTAGAAAAAGAAGAGCCGCCAAGCATTGCACAAGAAATTCCTGACTCGGCGGAAGGCCAGCACCATGATTGAGTCACCCGAGACGCCGTCTCAAGATCCTTTGCGGCCTATTGCCATTGAGGACGTCGTTTCTGGAGAGTTTGACCAAGAAGCTGAAGGCAGCATTTCGCCACTTTTGACCAAGCGAGTTTTGCCGCCTCAGGCGGAGTCGCCCAAGCTGCACAAAGTATTGGCGCAGGCGGGTTTAGGCTCGCGTTTGGAAATGGAACAACTCATTCTGGAAGGGCGTATCTCGGTTAACAATGAGCCAGCCCACATTGGTCAACGAATTCAGTTCGGCGATCAAGTGAAGGTCAATGGACGCCCCCTCAGAATTCGAATTGATCCACCGCCACCTCGCGTCATTGCGTATCACAAGCCAGCCGGTGAAATTGTGAGTCACGACGATCCGAAAAACAGGCCAACTGTGTTTCGCAAATTACCCCGTTTGCAACATGGCAAATGGCAGTCTGTCGGCCGCTTAGATCTGAACACAGAAGGCTTGTTGCTGTTTACCAGTTCAGGCGAATTGGCCAATCGATTGATGCATCCCCGCTTTGGGCTTGAACGTGAATACGCGGTTCGTGTTTTGGGTACCCTGAGCAATGAAGAAAAGCAAAAGTTATTAGATGGTGTCATGCTCGACGATGGCATGGCTCAATTTGGATCGATTGAAAATGGCGGTGGAGAAGGTTCAAACTGCTGGTACCGAGTGACCATCTCTGAAGGGCGCAATCGCGAAGTCCGGCGCATGCTGGAAGCGGTTGGACATGCTGTCAGCCGACTCATTCGCATTCGCTACGGCGCCATGGTTTTGCCACATGGTTTGCGCCGAAGTACCTACATGGAATTGGACGAGGCAGACATCCGAGCACTTACACATGCGGCCAACAAAGCGGAAGCTTCGCAAAACCCCGATGAGCCAGGCGCTGTTGGAGAAAAGCGATTTCAAGATCCGCGAAATCAAAATCCCCGCAACCCCAGAAACAGGGCTTTTGGTGCCAAAAAAACAGGGCCAGGCCCATCTCGGCAGCGAAGCGACAAATCGGCCAGCAGCCAGCCCGACCCTATGAAAACCTCTGTGGGCTACATTGGGGCTGATAGCTTCAGTCGACAGCGCAAAGGGCAAGGCCCTAGTGGCAAATCCGGTGGTCCGCGCCGAAATGGCGGCAGAAGTCGCTAAATTGGCTTAAGCCGTTCAAAGCTTTCAAGGGCTTGCAATTCCTTTGGCACCATGGGGAAACCCTTAGCTCGGGTTAGAATGACAGGCTTTTTTAATAACAATACTGAGGAACTTTTCCATGGCTATCGAACGCACTCTCTCCATCATCAAACCTGACGCGGTTGCTAAAAACGTCATCGGTCAAATTTACGCTCGTTTTGAAGCTGCTGGCCTGAAAGTTGTTGCAGCCAAGTTGGCGCACCTCTCACGTGGCGAAGCAGAAGCTTTTTACGCTGTTCACAAAGAGCGCCCCTTCTTCAAAGACCTGGTTGAGTTCATGATTTCTGGCCCTGTCATGATTCAAGCCCTTGAGGGCGAAGGCGCTATTTTGAAAAATCGCGACTTGATGGGCGCAACCGATCCTAAGAAAGCAGCACCTGGCACCATTCGCGCTGACTTCGCGGAAAGCATTGATGCCAACGCTGTTCACGGTTCTGACGCTGCAGAAACAGCAGCTGTTGAAATCAGTTTCTTTTTCCCAGGCATGAACGTCTATTCACGTTAATCCCTGCGAATGAGCTTTTGCAATTAGCTCGCGGACAAGAACTTTACTTTTTCTGCCATGACGGCCAACCTTCTTGATTTCGACCTTGAAGGCTTGGCCGTTTTTTGTGAGGGTTTAGGCGAAAAACGTTTTCGCGCCACTCAGCTTTTCCGCTGGATTCATCAGCGTGGCATGTCTAATTTTGATGACATGTCAGACCTTGCCAAATCAATGCGCGAGAAACTAAAGCTTCATGCCCATGTTGCGGCATTGCCTATCCTGTCTCAACAATTCTCCAAAGACGGCACCATCAAATGGTTGTTCGATGTGGGCGCAGGCGATGCTGTAGAAGCCGTCTTTATTCCTGAAGACGATCGCGGTACTTTGTGCGTTTCCTCTCAAGCGGGTTGTGCTGTGGGCTGTCGCTTTTGTTCGACAGGGCATCAAGGATTTAGTCGCAACTTAAGTACGGCCGAGATTTTGGCCCAGCTGTGGTTTGCCGAGCATTTTTTACGCCAGCATTTGAACCAAACAGACCGCGTGATTTCCAACGTGGTCATGATGGGCATGGGCGAGCCACTGCAAAATTACAGCACTTTGGTCCCTGCCTTGAAAGCCATGCTCGACGATCACGGCTATGGCTTGTCGCGCCGCCGAGTCACGGTCTCTACCTCAGGTGTGGTGCCCATGATGACCCGCTTATCGGCCGATTGCCCAGTCGCATTGGCGGTCTCCTTGCATGCACCCAATGACGCATTGCGCGACAGTTTGGTGCCTTTGAATCGCAAGTACCCTTTAGATGAATTACTGTCTGAGTGCATTCGCTATTTAGAGAAAGCACCGCGCGATTTCATTACCTTTGAATATTGCATGCTCCAAGGGGTAAATGACCAAGTGACGCATGCCAAAGAGTTGGTCCAACTCATTCGGCGCCATGCCAACCAGGGCCTTCGTTGTAAATTCAACCTCATCCC
>Ga0214919_10011877_pt1 | contig 10800 bp, 8 predicted proteins | sample LL1503_MetaG_FD_177994 | JGI IMG/M metagenome (GOLD analysis project Ga0214919, IMG submission 177994) | Freshwater microbial communities from Lake Lanier, Atlanta, Georgia, United States - LL-1503 | ecosystem: Environmental > Aquatic > Freshwater > Lake | place: USA: Georgia | collected 2015-03-15
CGGCGAGCGTGTCGCCGCCACCGGCTATGGAAAAAGCGCTTGAGCCTGCGATGGCTTCAGCGATGGCCTTGGTGCCGCCGCCAAAAGCCTCGAATTCAAACACGCCCACCGGGCCGTTCCAGACCACGGTACCCGCCTTCGCAATCAACTGCGCCAGCTGTTTCGCCGATTCGGGGCCGATGTCGAGAATCAGGTCATCGGCCTCAACTGCGGTGGTGGGCTTGGTCGTCGCCTTGGCTCCAGCCGAAAATTCCTTGGCGCAAACAACATCAAACGGAACCGGCACTGCGCCGCCCTTTGCTTCGAGGATACGCCTGATTTTTTCCGCCTCTTCGACCAGGTCGGGCTCGGCCAGCGACTTGCCGATCTTGCCGCCAGCGGCCAGGATGAATGTGTTGGCGATACCGCCACCGACGATAAGCTGATCGACCTTTTCGGCCAGCGCCGCGAGTATGGTCAGCTTGGATGAGACCTTGGAGCCGGCGACGATGGCCACCAGGGGACGCTTGGGGCTGAGCAAAGCCTTGCTTAGCGCGTCGATCTCGGCGCCCATCAGCGGGCCGGCGCAGGCGAGGGCGGCGAACTTGGCGATGCCGTGGGTGGTGGCCTCGGCCCGATGCGCGGTGCCGAAAGCATCGTTGACGAAAACATCGCACAACGCAGCCATTTTTTTAGCCAGCGTCTCGTCGTTCTTTTTTTCGCCCTTGTTACAACGGCAATTTTCCAGCAGCACCAGTTCGCCCGGCTTGACCGCTACGCCGTCCAGCCAGTCATGCAGCAAAGGCACGGGCCGGCCGAGCAACTCGGACAGCCGTTTGGCCACCGGGGCAAGCGAATCTTCGGGCTTGAGTTCGCCCTCGGTGGGACGGCCCAGGTGGGATGTCACCATCACGGCGGCATTGGCATCCAGTGCCATGCGCATCGCCGGCAACGACGCGCGAATGCGCGTGTCGTCGGTGATGCGGCCGGCCTCGTCCTGCGGAACGTTGAGGTCGGCGCGTATGAACACGCGCTTTCCGGCAAGCTCGCGGACCAAGTCGGCCATTTTCAACACATGCATGACGACCCGCCCCTTACTTTGCGTTGACCAGCGCCAGCGTAGTGTCGAGCATGCGGTTGGAAAAGCCCCACTCGTTGTCGTACCAGGAGCAGACCTTCACCAGCGTGCCCTCGGCCACCTTGGTCAGCGAGGCATCAAAGGTAGACGAGGCCGGGTCATGATTGAAGTCGCTCGACACCAGCGGCTCGGTGTTGTAGTTGAGAATGCCCTTCAACTCGCCCTCGGACGCGGCTTTCATGATGGCGTTGACTTCATCAACACTGGTGGCGCGTTTGGCGGTGAAGGTCAGGTCGACGATGGACACGTTGATGGTGGGCACACGCATGGCGTAGCCGTCGAGCTTGCCGTTCAGTTCCGGCAGCACCAGTCCAACCGCGGCGGCGGCGCCGGTCTTGGTCGGGATCATGTTCATGCTGGCCGAACGTGCCCGGCGCAGGTCCTCGTGGTAAACATCGGTCAGCACCTGGTCGTTGGTGTAGGCATGCACGGTGGTCATCAGCCCGCTCACCACGCCGATTTTTTCGTGCAGCGGCTTGACCAGCGGCGCGAGGCAGTTGGTGGTGCACGATGCGTTGGAGATCACCGTGTCGGAAGCCTTCAGCACCTTGTGGTTGACGCCGAACACCACGGTGGCGTCAACATCCTTGCCGCCGGGGGCCGAGATGATGACTTTTTTCGCGCCTGCGGCGATATGCGCCGAGGCCTTTTCCTTGGTGGTGAAAAAACCGGTGCACTCGAGCACCACATCAACCTTGAGTTCCTTCCAAGGCAATTCTGCCGGGTTGCGCTTGGCGCAAACCTGGATGCGATCGCCATTGACGATCATGGTGTCACCTTCCACCGTGACCGTCCCGGGAAACTTGCCGTGCGCAGTATCAAAACGCGTCAGGTGGGCATTGGTCTTGGCATCGCCAAGGTCGTTGATCGCAACAATCTGGATGTCGTGTTTTTTGCCGCTTTCATAATGTGCGCGCAGGATGTTGCGGCCGATGCGGCCGTAGCCGTTGATGGCGATGCGGATGGTCATACTCTTGCTCCTAGGTACTTGTTTAAAGTTGAAACAAAAAACTACTCAATCCCGTGCCGGCACGTTCATCCGTTCATCGCTTCCCGGAATGACTGTCCGGGAGGCGGGGGCATGCGGCTTGATCCAAATCAACCGCGCTCAGCCTTGCAGCACGGCCTTCACAGCCCGGACCACATTTTCAGCGGTAAAACCGAAATGCTTGAATAACTCGCCGCCGGGCGCCGATTCGCCGAAGCGGTCAAGGCCTATGGCAACCCCGTCAAGACCAACATATTTGTACCAACCTTCGGTGACGCCCGCTTCAACAGAAACGCGCGGCAGGCCGCGTGGCAGGACATCGCCCCGATAGGCCGCATCCTGCCGGTCGAACAGGCTGGTGGAGGGCATGGAGACAACGCGCACGGCGATGCCCTCCTCTGCCAACTTGTCCTTTGCCATCATCGCCAGTTGCAGCTCGGAACCGGTGCCTATGATCACCGCCCGTGGCGAGGCCGCGTCGGCAAGCACATAGCCGCCGCGCCGGATGTTGGCGATGGCCGTGGCGTCGCGCCGCTGGAAGGGCACGTTCTGACGCGTGAATAGCAGGCAGCTCGGGCCGTCCTTGCGCTCGGCCGCAGCCACCCAGGCAACCGCGGTCTCCACCGTGTCGCAGGGGCGCCACACGTCCATGCCGGGAATGAGGCGAAGGCTGGCGGCCTGCTCGACCGACTGGTGGGTGGGACCGTCTTCGCCAAGACCGATGGAGTCATGCGTGAAAACAAAAATATTGCGAATTTTCATCAGTGCCGCCATGCGCAGCGCATTGCGCGAATAGTCGGCAAACGTCAGGAAGGTTCCCGCCTGTGGCAGGTAGCCGCCGTGCAGGGTGAGGCCGTTGGCAATGGCCGCCATGGCAAATTCGCGCACGCCGTAGTTGATGAAGTTGCCGCCCGAGGACGGCTTCACCACCACCGCTTCAGGCCAGTTGGTGAATACGCTGCCGGTCAGATCTGCGGCGCCACCGATCATTTCGGGCAATACCCGCGCCAGCGCGCCGATGGCGTTTTGCGAGGCCTTGCGCGTGGCCAGTGTTTCAGCTTTCACATTCGTCTGCTCAATCAGTGCGGCGGCGGCAGCCGGCCAGGCTTGCGGCAAGTCGCCGGCGATGCGCCGTTTATATTCGGCCGCCTCAGCCGGATAGGCCTTGGCATAGGCACGTGCGACACGCTGCCATTTTTTCTCCAGCTTGGCACCCTCCGCACGGCCATCCCATGCGTCATAGACCGCCTGCGGAATTTCAAACGGCGGGTGATTCCAGCCTATGGCGGCGCGCGTGGCGGCGACCTCGTCGGGCCCCAGTGCCTCGCCGTGCGCCTTGGCCGTGCCGGCACGCTTGGGCGAGCCCTTGCCGATCACAGTCTTGCAGCAGATCAGGGTCGGGCGGTTTTTCTCACGCCTGGCCTTCTTGATCGCTGCGTCGACGGCGTCAATATCATGGCCGTCGACATTACGGATAACCTGCCAGCCATAGGCCTCGAAACGCTTCGGCGTGTCGTCGGTGAACCAGCCGGCGACCTGGCCGTCAATGGAGATGCCGTTGTCGTCGTATAACGCAATCAACTTGCCCAGTGCCAGCGTTCCGGCGAGCGAGCAGGCCTCATGGGAAATCCCTTCCATCATGCAGCCGTCACCGAGGAAGCAGTAAGTGAAGTGATTGACCAGCTCGAGGCCCGGCTTGTTGAATTCCGCAGCGAGCAGCTTTTCCGCCAACGCCATGCCCACGGCGTTGGCGATGCCCTGCCCAAGCGGGCCGGTGGTCGTCTCCACGCCCGGCGTGACGCCATGTTCGGGGTGTCCCGGCGTTTTGGAGTGCAGCTTGCGAAAGTTGCGCAACTCGGACATCGGCAAGTCATAGCCGGTGAGATGCAGCAACGAATAAATGAGCATCGATCCGTGCCCGTTCGAAAGCACGAAACGATCGCGGTCAGCCCAGGCCGGGTTGGCCGGGTTGTGGCTAAGGTGGCGGTTCCACAGCGCGACGGCGATGTCAGCCATGCCCATGGGCATGCCCGGATGGCCGGAATTGGCCGCCTGGACGGCGTCCATGGCCAGGGCGCGAATGGCGTTGGCGAGATCTTTGCCCGCAACGCCGGGCGCAACAGCAGGATTGGTCATGATGGCAGGGTGCGGGCGGTTACAAGAGTTTGCGGTGGATGGCGCGGGAAATTTTATTCGTTATGTCATGCGGCAGAACTTATAATTATCGGTCAATTGAGGGGCTTTGGCTATCGGGCCAGAACACCACCCCGCACCCGTACTGCATTCCCACGCAAGGAGAACAAGATGGCAAAACTGGCATTCATCGGACTGGGCGTAATGGGCTTTCCCATGGCCGGGCACCTGGTCGCCAAGGGCGGGCACGACGTCACTGTCTTCAACCGCACCCGCGCCAAGGCCGATGCCTGGGTGGCCAAATTCGGCGGGAAAGCCGTCGCCACGCCAGCTGAGGCGTCCAAGGGCGCTGAAATCATTTTTTGCTGCGTCGGTGACGATCCTGACCTGCGCGAAGTCATGTTGGGCACGAACGGCGTGTTCAGCGGCGCCGGCAAGGGTGTGATCATTGTCGATCACACCACCGCCTCGGCCAAGATCGCGCGCGAATTGTCCGCCGAAGCCGAGCAGCGCGGCTTCAAATTTCTGGACGCACCGGTCTCGGGCGGCCAGGCCGGCGCGGAAAACGGCGCGCTGACAGTCATGGTGGGCGGCGACGCCGCGGCGTTCGCGATTGCCATGCCGGTGATGATGCATTTCTCCAAGGCGGTGACGCTGATGGGCGCGTCCGGATCAGGGCAACTTGCCAAAATGGTGAACCAGATCTGCATCGCCGGGCTGGTGCAGGCCCTGTCGGAGGGCATCAACTTCGCGCAAAAAGCCGGGCTCGACGCCAAGCTGCTGATCGATGTCATCTCCAAGGGTGCCGCGCAGTCGTGGCAAATGGAGAACCGCGGCAAGACCATGGTTGATGACAAATTCGAATTCGGTTTTGCCGTCGACTGGATGCGCAAGGACCTGCGCATCGCCATGGAACAGGCGAAAGAGATCGGCGCGCCCCTGCCGGTTACGGAGCAAGTGGACCGGTTCTATGGCGAAGTGCAAAAGCTCGGCGGCAACCGCTGGGACACTTCCAGCCTGATCAGGCGTTTCCGGAAAACCTAAGCTTCCCGAGCGACCGGCAGCAAACCACCATGATGCCCTTCTCAGCACCGCAATCTTATGTGGCGGGCATTTGCGCGCCGGAACAGCTTTCGGACAAGGTGCAATGGTTTGTCTTTCGCAACACGGAACTGCTCGTGGCCGAGGCGCATTTCTCGCTGCCGGCGGAACCGCAAGCGCTGGGCCTTGAACTGCTGCGCAGCCAATACCTTGGCCTTCTGGGCGACAAGCACTGCTTTTCCTGCGAGGTGCAGGCCGAAGCCGCGGCGCCTGCGGGCTGGGCGTTCAGCGGATTGCGCGCCCTGTTCGGGCAGATCGACGACGCCTGCTTCGCCCTCGCCGGCCGCGCCCTGCAGATTGTCGACTGGGATCGCACCCATCAGTATTGCGGCAGCTGCGGCACGCCGACGCTCATGCGCACCGATGAGCGCTCGCGCCAGTGCCCCGCCTGCCAGCTGACTTTTTATCCGCGCATCGCCCCCGCTGTCATGGCACTCATCAGGCGCGGCGACAGCATCCTGCTGGCGCGCTCACCGCGTTTTCCCGAAGGCATGTACAGCGCGCTTGCCGGTTTTGTCGAGCCGGGCGAAACACTGGAGCAATGCCTCGCGCGCGAGGTATTCGAAGAGGTCGGCATCCGGATCGGCAACCCCCGCTATTTCGCCAGTCAGCCCTGGCCCTTCCCGCACTCGCTAATGATCGCTTTCGTCGCCGACCACGAAAGCGGTGAAATCGCCATCGACGGCGTTGAGATCGTCGCCGCAGAATGGTTCAATATCTCCTCTTTACCGCGACTACCTGCTAAAATAAGCATCGCTCGAAACCTGATCGACGCGGTGGTTGAAGAAATGAAGCGGGAGATGTTCGCATCTCGGTCGTAGAGCCGGCACAAACACAGAATCGGAAAGATTCGCAGCACCACGGGCTCGCCAACATTACGGGGATTTATGCAAATTGAAGGGTCTCCATCTTGTCGCCAACCTGTACCGCTGCGAAGGGGATGCGCGGTTTCTCACTGACTCGGCGCTGCTGCGTCAGTTTTGCCTCGACACTGTCATCGAATCGGGTCTGACCGTAGTCGGAGACCTGTTTCACCAGTTTGAGGGTGGCGGCGTTACCGGCGCGGTCGTCCTCGCCGAGTCGCATCTCGCCATCCACACCTGGCCCGAACTCAACAGCGTCACCCTCGACGTTTACGTCTGTAATTACACGCAGGACAACGGCGTAAAAGCGCGTGCCGTGCTGGATGCATTCATGACTTTGTACGCGCCCGGCGATTACGTCCGCCATGACGTTCCGCGCGACGAGCAGTTCCTGTACGAGTGGCTGAACAAGGATTACGGCTTCTTTCTGCGATCCTCTGGCCGTATCGCCGACAGCCGTACGGCGTTCCAACATTTGGAAATTCACGACACACCGCAATTTGGCAAGCTGTTCCGCCTCGACGACTGCTTCATGACATCCGAGCGGGACGAATTCTATTACCACGAAAACCTTATCCACCCCGCGCTCACCGCGCACGATGCGCCCAAGACCGTGCTGATCATCGGCGGTGGCGACGGCGGATCTAGCGAAGAGGCGCTTAAGCACCCTTCAATCGAACAGGTGACGATGGTCGAACTCGACAAAAAAGTCGTCGATATCGCCAAAGAACATCTGCAAAAAGTCCATAACGGTGTATTCGATAATCCCAAGTTGCGCGTCATCATCGACGACGGCCTGAAATTCGTCACCCAGACACGGCAAAAATACGATCTCATCGTACTCGACCTGCCCGACCCCATAGGTCCGGCGGCGGCCCTGTACGAAGCGGCGTTTTTTGCCGACTGCAAACGCATTCTGGCGCCCGGTGGCGTGCTCACCCTGCACATGGGCTCGCCGGTATCGCGTCCCGAGCATGTGCGCGACATTTACCAACGCCTTGCCGCCGAGTTCGTCATCGTAAAACCCTGCGTGATGTTTATTCCGCTTTATGGCACGCTCTGGTCAATGGCTGTGTGCTCCGACACGCTGGACCCGACCGCCGTTGCCGGCGCAGAAATTGACAAGCGCATCCTGCGCCGCGGAATCGACCAACTGCAGTACTACAACGGGGCAACACACCACGCCGTGTTCGCCCTGCCAAATTTCGTTCGCGACCTCACTGTGGGGCAGCGCACATCGCCGACCTTAGTTGGCAAGCAACGGGCGGCAGGCGGCAAGTAAGCGCCGTACCCCCTGCGGCTTCCGCGCTATTTTAGCGCGCCGCCACCACCCGCTTTGGTGGCTGCAAACTGGTGGCAGCAACAGGCTTTAGCAAAAGCCGAAACCTACCTGTGGCTGACGACCGCTGATGATATCGGCAAGCGCGTGCCCAGATCCGCACGCCATGGTCCAGCCGAGCGTGCCATGCCCGGTATTCAGAAACAGGTTGTCAAACCGGGTGCGTCCGATTAGCGGTCGGTTCGAGGGCGTGGCCGGCCGCAAGCCCGCCCAGCACTGCGCCTCGTCGGCACGTCCGGCTTGCGGAAACAGCTCCTGGGAGCGCTTGATCAGCGCCTCGCAACGCACCCTGCTGATATCGGTATTGTAGCCGTTGAGCTCCGCTGTTCCGGCCACCCGCAGGCGGTCTCCCAGTCGTGAAAAGACAATTTTTCGTTCGTGATCGGTAAGGCTGAGTCGCGGCGCCACATCGCCCCCGGCGAGCGGCAGCGTGATCGAATAACCCTTCACCGGATAAACCGGCAGGGAAAGGCCGAGCGGCGAGACCAAGCTCGGCGAATAGCTGCCCAGCGCCAGTACGTAGGTGTCGGCGTCAAAAGTTTTTCGCTCCCGCCCAACAAGCACCTGCACGCCGGCAATTTTTCCGTCCTCCGCAATCAGCCGCTCAATGCTGCAATTCCAGTGAAAGTCCACCCCGCGCGCAGCCGCCAGCGCCGCCAGCGATTGGGTAAAAGCGAAAGCGTCGCCGGATTCGTCCGATGCGGCATACATGCCGCCATACAGACGCACGCGCGTATGCGCCAACGCCGGCTCGATGGCAACGCATTCATCCGGAGCAAGCAAACGAGCCTCAAGACCCAGTCCGTTCAGCAAAGCGGCCTCATCGCGCGCGCGCTCAAACAGTCGCGGCTCGGTGTAAAAATGCAAAATACCCCGGGTATTCTGCCCGTAGGCTATTCCTGTCTCGAGGCGCAATTGCTGCAGGCGCTCGCGGCTGTAAAGGGCGAGTGCGAAGGCCTGCCGGGTATTTGAGCGGCTGCGCCAAGGCAGGCATTCCAGCAAGAAACGCGCGCCCCACAGCCATTGTGCAATATCAGCGCGCGGACGGAACAGCAGCGGCGCATCCTCACGCCCCAACCACTGCATAAGCTTTAGCGGCGCGCTGGGATTGGCCCAGGGCTCTGCATGGCTCACCGATATCTGGCCACCATTAGCGAAGCTCGTCTCCATCCCCGCCTCGGGCTGACGCTCAAGCACAGAAACCTTATGGCCGGCCGCCGCGAGATACCAGGCGCTCGCAACACCGACAACCCCGGCACCCAGCACAATGACCCTCATAACTTAAGCTTCCAGTCTCCCGACGAGTGTGCGTCGCCATGCATAAAAATAAAAAGGGGCAGCGCCTTTCGGCCTGCCCCTTTGACCTGACAAACAGCGAAAAATTATTTCGCTGGCACGACCTTCTGGCGCTGTTCGCCGAGCCCCTGGACACCGAGGGTAACGATGTCGCCGGGCTTGAGGAACTTGGGCTCGGGCTTGATGCCAAGTCCAACGCCGGGGGGCGTGCCGGTGGTGATGATGTCGCCGGGCAACAAGGTCATGTAGTTCGAGACGTGCGAAACAATTTTCGCGCAATTGAAAATCATCGTGCGCGTGTTGCCCGTCTGCATGCGCTGGTCGTTCACGTCCAGCCACATTTCGAGCGACTGCGGATCGGTTATCTCATCGGTCGTCACAAGCCAGGGGCCGATCGGACCAAAACTGTCATTGCTCTTGCCCTTGTCCCACTGACTGGTAACAAGCTGGAATGCGCGCTCCGAAACGTCATTGACGATGCAGTATCCGGCGACATAGTTGAGCGCCTTTTCCTCGGATACATATTGCGCCTTGGTGCCGATGACGATAGCCAATTCGACCTCCCAGTCGAGCTTGGTGGAGTTGCGCGGCTGGATGATGTCGTCGTTAGGGCCGGAAATGCAGGTGGTCGCCTTCATGAACACCACCGGCTCCGAAGGGATCGGCATACCGGCTTCCTTGGCATGGTCCGAATAGTTCAAGCCGATCGCGACAAATTTTGAAATGCCGGTGTAGGGCACACCAAGGCGCGGCTCGCCTTTTACCAGCGGCAGGGTCTCGGGCTTGATCTTTTTCAGCTTGGCCAGACCCGCCGGCGACAGCGTTGCCTGGTCAATATTGGGCAACACATGGGACAAGTCACGCAACTGTCCCTGCGCATCGATCATGCCTGGTTTTTCGAATCCACTCTTGCCATAGCGACACAATTTCATATTTTTCTCCGAATTTTCTGCTCCCACGGACAGCGTAGGATTATAGCAATCGCGCTCCGGAATCTGTAGCTAATTCGCTCACAAATCGTGCCCGTTCAGCGCAAGTTACTGTATAAAAAGAATATTTTAGATAAGCTCGCGCAACAGCAATGCCGCATTCCACCATAGCGATAAAAGCCGGCTGCGCCGTCTCCTAGATCGTCATTCCACCGTCAACGGAAAAGGCCCCCCCGGTGGCAAACAACGATTCGTCCGAGGCAAGATAGATAAATATAGGCACCATATCCTCGACCGTACCCAGACGCCCCATTGGCTGGCGCTCAATGAAATCCTTGCGCGCCTGGACAGGATCGGCAAACGCGTTGATCCGCCCCTCAAGCGAAGGTGTTGCGATGGTGCCCGGGCACACTGCGTTGCAACGCACACCCTGTTTGACATAATCGGCGGCAATCGCCTTGGTCAGCCCGATGACCGCCGCCTTGCTCGCGCCATAAGCAAGGCGGTTGGGCAGCCCCTTTATGCTCGATGCAATCGACGACATATTGATGATGCTGCCCTTGTTCTTCTTCAGCATCCCAGGCAAGAATGCGCGGGTGGTGAAAAACATCGCTCGCACGTTGATATCAAAACTTTTGTCCCAGTCCTCCGGCGTGCAATCAAGGGCGCTGCCATGCGCAACCCAACCGGCGCAGTTAAACAGCACGTCCACAGCACCAACCTCGGCCGCGATGCGCGCGATCGCTGCGTCATCGGTCACATCAAGGAGCCGTGTCTTGATACCGGGCACGCCTTCCAGCTCGGCCAGCAATTTCGCGTTCACATCAGTCGCCCAAACGCTGGCGCCCTCCTTGGCGAACGCCACCGCAGCTGCGCGTCCCATACCCTGCGCCGCCGCCGTAATGAATGCAATTTTCCCTTCCAGCCTGCCGCTCATCCCATCCCCTTTCAATGTTGGTGTTTCTCGATGTTTTTTGTACAAACCAGACCGGACCAACAAATCACACAAACACGAACACTCACGAACACTCACG
>Ga0214919_10011878_pt1 | contig 10799 bp, 13 predicted proteins | sample LL1503_MetaG_FD_177994 | JGI IMG/M metagenome (GOLD analysis project Ga0214919, IMG submission 177994) | Freshwater microbial communities from Lake Lanier, Atlanta, Georgia, United States - LL-1503 | ecosystem: Environmental > Aquatic > Freshwater > Lake | place: USA: Georgia | collected...
AAAGTTATCTCCATTGAAGGGTCTAATGATGGACAAGGGTTACATAGTTTATAATTAAACTATGTCCTTTGTTTCAATTAGTGTGTATGTGAAAGAGTTTCCATGAATATCTCTTGATTTTTAAACAATATCGTTCGATTGTTCATCCTCTATTCTATATCTTTTCTTCAATAGATAAGAATTTTTACTCATTCTTACAGATGATGTGCCACAATCATAAAACTTCGCACAATCCTTTGAATTCCTAAAATAAACTACCTCACCCGTAAATATATCAGTTGATTTAATTGGCTTTTTACTGTTAGATTCGATTTGCTTTCTTAGATACTCTTCATTGTGAAGTTTACCACCATAATTTGGATTGTTTTTACCACTCGAACACTCACTTATTTTCAACAATGATTCTTTTGTATGTTTTTTTCCAAAAAAATGATTTTTTTCACCTTTACTTTTTTCAGACATAATTTTTTTAGTTTCATCACTCCATTTTTTCTTCATATCGTTTGTTCCAGTAAAAAAACAATTCAAACCATTATTTACACTGTCATAAAATTCTTGGTAATATCTTTCTCTTTCGAGAAGTTTATCTTCTTCACAGAATTCCAAAATTTCTATGTTATGTGACTCAACTCCATGTTTCATCAAAGAATTATAAATAGCTCTCTGATTTTTTACAGAATTAGGATTTATATAAGCACCACATCTACTTCTTAAATTTTTGGCCTCTCCGATATAAATAAGACCCGTTGGTGATTTTATCAGATAGATTCCAGATAAATTTGGAAAATTCTTGATTTCTTCTATCATACTATATCACTACTTTCTATTAACGTGTAAGTAAATGAATTGCCATGAATCTTGGCAGCTTTACGACAAATTACCATAAATGCCTCAAAGTCAGCAGCTTTTTTAAATACTTGACATCCCTCACTCCAGTTGGATACTTCTATTGAATCTGCACCTGCTTTGTGTATATTTATACCAAAAACACCTTCTTGTATTTTATTTTCATCATATTTCAGATCCTTGTTAGCATCACGATAAACTTTAACATTATCTTTTTGTCTTAAAGCTTCATATTTACCCTGATGTAATCCTAATTGATGTGATCCACGATATTGACCTTCTACTAGTCTTGCAACTCCTGCTGAATTGTGATATTGCATAACTCCTTTTTTACCAGGATCAGTTGTCGCTGACCAACTTTTAGTCATCCATTGTCCATTTTCTTTATATGAAACAGTTAATAAATCATCAAATACATTAGTTACATTTTGACCAGTATTTGAGTTTCTAATTCCTACTATATTAACATCATAACCTTTATTTCCAGTGTCTTCAAACCAAACATATCCTTTCGATTTAACAGCTTTTTCAATTTGTTCTTTTGTGTATGTCATTTTGTTTTAATTTTTATGTATATATAAATGATTTTTTTCAAAAAAAAACAATGTTTAATTATTTCATATAAAAGATATGAAAAAGAAAATAGCTTTAATAACTGGTATTACCGGACAAGATGGTGCTTATTTAGCAGAATTTTTATTAAATAAAGATTATATTGTACACGGAATAAAAAGAAGAAGTTCTTCATTTAATACATCTAGAATAGATAATTTATATGAATCTACTAGAGAAAATAATAGTTTTCACTTACATTATGGTGATTTAACAGATTCTACTAATTTAATTAGAATCATACAGGAAGTACAGCCTGATGAAATTTATAACTTGGCTGCTCAATCTCATGTTAAAGTTTCATTTGAAACTCCAGAATATACTGCAAATGCTGATGGAATAGGAACACTTAGAATATTAGAGGCTATAAGAATACTAGGATTAGAAAAAAAGACTAAATTTTATCAAGCATCAACATCTGAAATGTTTGGTCTTGTTCAAGAAGTTCCACAAAAAGAAACTACTCCTTTTTATCCTAGAAGTCCCTATGGTGTTGCTAAACTATATTCACATTGGATAACTGTTAATTATAGAGAATCCTATGGTATATTTGCATGTAGTGGTATATTGTTTAATCATGAATCTCCATTGAGAGGTGAGACTTTTGTTACTAGAAAGATAACACAAGCAGTTTGTAAAATTAAATTAGGACAACAGGAAAAGTTATTTTTAGGTAATCTTTCGGCAGAAAGAGATTGGGGACATGCAAAAGACTATATTCGAGGTATGTGGCTTATGATGCAACATGATAAACCAGATGATTATGTTTTATCTACTGGTAAAAAAATATCTGTAAGAGATTTTACTACAATGGCTTTTAAAGTTTTAGATATTGATATTATTTGGGAAGGAGTTGGAGCTGATGAGAAAGGAATCGATTCAAAGACTGGGAATATTTTAGTTGAAGTTGATGAGAAATATTTCAGACCAACTGAAGTTGATTTGTTAATTGGAGATTCTACTAAAGCTAAAACAATATTAGGGTGGATTCCTAAATATAGTGTTGAAGATCTATGTAAAGAGATGGTTTATTCAGACTTTGAGGAAATATCAAAAAAACATTTAGAAAGTGAAAAAAGATTCTAAAATATATGTGGCCGGTCATAATGGAATGGTTGGTTCAGCAATCGTTAGAAATTTAATAGACTCTGGTTATAATAATATTATTACTAGAAGTAGATCACAGTTAGATTTAACCAATCAAAATCAGGTTAAATATTTCTTTGAAAATGAAAAGCCAGAATATGTTTTTCTAGCCGCCGCAAAAGTTGGTGGAATAAAGTCTAATAATGATTTTAAAGCAGATTTTATTTATCAAAATTTAATGATTCAAACAAATATAATTCAAAGTTCATATGAGTCTGGTGTTAAGAAACTTTTATTTTTAGGTTCCTCTTGTATTTATCCAAAATTATCACCACAACCAATTAAAGAAGAATATTTATTGAGTGGATATTTAGAACCAACTAATGATGCTTACTCTATTGCAAAAATTGCTGGAATTAAAATGTGTCAGAGTTTTAATCAACAATATGGTACTAATTTTATTTCTGTAATGCCTACTAACCTTTATGGTCCAAATGATAATTATGATTTGATTACATCTCATGTTTTTCCCGCTTTGATAAGGAAGTTTCATGAAGCAAAGATTAACAATACAGATGTTGTTGTTTGGGGTTCTGGTAATCCAAAAAGAGAATTTTTATATGTTGATGATTTAGCAGATGCTTGTATTTTTCTAATGAATAATTATGATGAATCTGATATAGTTAATATTGGAACTGGTGAAGATATTTCTATACGAGATATTTCTTATTTAATAATGGAAACAATTGGAAAGAAGTGTGATATCATTTTTGATACAACACAACCAGATGGAACTCTTCGTAAACTTTTGGATGTTTCTAAACTACATGATTTAGGATGGAAGCACAAAACATCTTTACAAGAGGGTATAAAATTAGCTTATAATGACTTTTTAAATAAGAATCTATGAATAAATGTATTTTTCAATTTTGGGAAGAATCTGAAAGAGGATGGGGAATCCGACCTGATGGGTGTTCAATACACTCAACCAAAGAGGAATTGAATATTTTTATAGAAAATATCTATAAAAATAGAGGTGATGATGTTCCCAAAGAATATGATAGAATAATTGGAGATGCAATGGAATGTTTTATATCTGATAAATTATATGATAAACTAAAACAATCTGGTTCTTTAAGATTGTTCGAGTCTGAAAAAAATAATTTGATCTCGATGGAGGAGATTATCTTTAAACCAAATGAAGTTTTTTAGTATATTATTTATTCTATCCACATTATATTACCTATTTAATCGTAATCGGCTTTTGTTAAAGACGGTTAGTCGGATTTATAAATCGAAATCAAGTATTTTTTTGGATATAATTTATTATTTTACTGATATTTTATACCTAATTTGGATAGTAATAATGATGTTTTATGAGATAAAGATATCATTATTATTGATATTGCTGGTTATTTTTAGATGGTTATTTTTAAATCCATTTAAAGATAAACAGGATATGACTTATATTATTTTAAAGTTAATGATTTTATTTATAACTATTATAAGTTGAATCTTTTTAGATGGTCTTCGGTAATTACGATAAAATCCCAACCTTTTTTGTCACAATATTTAATCATTGTATTCCATTTATCTCTATTTTTTTGAGCCATTTTTAAATCATATTCAAAGTTTTTTAATTTTTTGACAGTTGCTGATGACTTTGGAACTTCCAATCTTTTTTCTTGTAATGATACTACCATATCGAATTCTTTTTTAGGCTTTACTTCTGCAATAACTTTTTTATTTATCCCATCATTTCCTATTACTTCATAATAAAAATCTGGATAGTAATTGTGACTTTTAACCCTCACATCACCATTATCAAAGTGTGTCATTTGATAAGGTATTGTTATACATTCGGCTCCCCATTTTACTACTTTTTCACTTAAATCTAACCAAGTCATTATTTTTAATTCCCAAGAACTTCTATAATAGATTCCACCTTGTGAATTTAATTTTAATACTTTGTCTTTGTTCTTTGGTATAAAATTACCCTGATGATAATTTTTATTTTTAGGTGCACTGTTTAACATACTAATATATATCTTATATGGGAGCTTTGCAAGAAAGAATAGACCTAAATCAAAAGGTTTTTGGAACAGATATAGTTGATTTTTATAAAAACAATACTTTATTTATGTATGAAAAATACTCAAAAAGTGATGATATGTGTGAAGCGATTTCTATTTCTGATATTTCGGTTGGTAATTTTTATTTTCTACATTACCATGATCCATCTAATTGGATGAAATATTCACCAATATTCACAGTTGAGACCAAACAACTAAAGGATATGAAAATTGTTATGTCTTTGAATTTTAATTTTATACCTATTGAGATCAGAGGTAGAATTTTTGATAAGTTTATCAGTGAAAAAATGTTTGAAAATGATTCAAAATTAGAAGTTGATTTTAAAGGTATTTATACTGAGCTTCTTAAATATGGATTTGAATATTCTTTAGTCGAATATAATGCTATTCAAATTAGTTTAGTACATAAAATAAATTTAGAACTATTACCAAGATTTTTATACTCATCACATCCTAAAAATAAATATGATCCAAAAAAGTTGATGGAAATTTGGACTACTAAATTGAAGACTAGAGAAAAAAGACACCAAGAGTTAATAACATCGAACCTTATGGACTTTTATGAAGCAGAATCTCTTATAAATGATAAATACGATGCTCTTTTTGGACATATTCAGAGGTTACAATCCAGCTTTAATAAATTTAAAAACAAATAGAAATAGTGAATTCTTTATTTAATATATAATTAAAACTATCTAATAAATATGAAGCATTTAAAAAAGTTTGAAGATCTTGATTATAGAGATTTATTAGCACAACAGGCTAATTTGAGAGATCAGATGGAAAAATCTCGTCTTGAAGATATAGAGAAAAGAAGACAAGAACTTTCAGGTAAACATTTATCTAAATTATCATCTGATAATGATCAAAAAAATCAAATGGATAAAAATATAGAAGAACGCCAAGAGTTAACACATATGGTTATTCAATCTTTAATTTTTTCTGAACAAGGTAAGGAAGGATTTGATAATTTTAAAAATGATTTAAAACAATTATTAGAAAAATACCCTTTCGATAAACTTCCTAGAAGTGGTTCATCTATTTATAGATAATTTAGGGAACAGGTATATTTAATATATACCTCAAAATTTTTAAAAATTTAATGGCAGCAACTTATAATCCTTTAAATCAAAATGGTAATATTCAATCAATGAATAGTGCTGTTGAGAATAGAGGTCTTTTTAGCAGAATACTTAGAAATCTATCATCATGGGGAATGAATTATGACGATATGATCATGAGAAACCAAGTTGGTGTTGGTATAAATGAAGATCCATATTCTCAACAAGGAAATTCTATGTATGACTTCTTTAGTAGAAGAGCAGTTGCATCAGTTTTAAATAGAAAATCAATACCTTACTTAGATAGATCTTATTCCGATAAAAGAAGAATATTGAGAGAGTATTCTATTAAGGATGAAATTAGAGACTTTGTTTCTAGTGTTTGTGATGAGGCCATAATTTATTCTGATAAAGATTTTTGTAAACCAAAAAATATTTCCACCGATTATTCACAAGATATTAGAGATAAGTATCAAGAATATTTTGAAAAAATCTATAATAGATATGGATTTTCGGATTCTGTTTCAGCTTGGAATTTGATGAAAGATTTCCTAATTGATGGATATGTTGCGATGGAGATAGTTTGGGATGATAAAAAGAAAAACATTATACATTTTAATAGATTAAGACCAGAAACTTTAGTTCCTGCTTTTGAACCATCTATTGGTCACCTTTGGATTCAATATCCAGAGGATCCACAATTAAGAAGAATCTTTTTGGATTCTCAGTTAATTTTTATTTCATATTCAACACAGAATGATTATTCAGAGACATCTTATGTTGAGGGATTAATTAAACCATATAATCAGATGAAAATTATTGAACAAACGAAAATTATGTTCAATATTATAAATGCAACTGTTTATCAAAAATTTACCATTCCGGTTAAAGGTCTTTCAAGACAGAAAGCTGAAGAACAAATTGGTCAATTGATCAGTGATTATTCAGAAGAAGTTGAATGGGATGACTCTTTAGGAACATTACAGATAAATGGTACAAAACATTTACCTTATAATAAACAAATTTGGTTTCCAGAAGGAGATGCCGGTAGTCCTAATATGGAATTGATGTCACCACAAGGGCATAATTTGAATGAGGATGAGATTTTGAAATGGTTTTATAATATTTTAAAAAGAGCTTCTAAAATTCCAGTTCAGAGATTTGAAGGTGATAATGGTGGTGGTAATGTTTTTACAGATGCTGCTGAGATGACAAGAGATGAGGCTAAATTTTCTAATTTTGTAAATAGAATACGATCTAATTTTAAAGAATTATTAGTTAAACCATTAAAACTTCAAATGTTGGTTGAATTTCCTGAATTAAAGGATGATGAGATAGCATTAAATCAAATTGATATTGATTTTATATCAAATCAACTTTTTGAAGAATGGAAAAAACTTGGTAATATGTCTAAGAAGATAGAAGTTTTAGGATCTTATACTGGTATCCAAAAGGCAGATGGTACTCCATATTTCCATATTGAATATTTAATGGACCATGTTTTAAAACTTTCTGCTGAGGAAAAAGAAGAGAACAAGAGATATTGGGTAAAAGATAGTGCTGCTGGTGGTGGCTCATCTGAGGCAACTCCTGGTGAAGCTGGTGGTGAGGCTGGTGGAGAAGCTGGTGGTGCAGAAGGTGGTGATGTGGGTGGAGAAGCTGGTGCTCAAGCAGCTCCTGAGACTCCTGCTCCTGAGACTCCTGCTCCTGAGGCTGGTGGAGAAGCTGGTGGAGGGGAATTTGAGTTCTAAGCGGCTAGTTTATCTTTACTACAAGCTTGAAATCCCGTTATTTCATAATAATCCATATAGTTTAGTATAACAACTCTAAAATCTATTGTATGTCCTATTTCAAGTAGGTCTAATAGTATTTTACCTTTTGGAGTTTCTAATATTTTAATATCTAATGATATTTTAATTACATTGATATCTTTGTCTACTACAAAGGACATTGAGTTGACAAAAAATGCAGAATCTTTTAAGCTAAAAACTCTAAAACTTGAAGTATCATTTTCAAATCCACATACTAAAGGAGGATTAATATCATCAATATCAAATTGTGATTTATTACCTAATAAGGAATTTATTTTTAATTCTCTATAAAATGATTTATAATCTCTATATTTTTCTAGAATATTTCTAAAACATTCAAGATTGTGAAAATTTTCTAATTTAACATCAACTATCATATACTTTTTTCTTTTCAGAGATAGTTTGTTTCATTTTTTTGAAAATTTTATTATTTTGAATTGGATACTCACATCCATAATTATTTTTAAGTGTTTCTTTTCTTTTAGATTCTGAACATTTTCTACAATAGTATATTCCCCAAGTATTACCATACTTTATATAGTTTTTATAGATTACTTCTTTTTTTATGCCACATCCATCACACTCACATTCTATTTTGTGATGTGATCCTTTTGATAATAATTCGGTTGGGATTATTAATTCATCACCAATAGAGATATCATACCCTAAATTTTCAAAATATGGAAAATTAGATTCAATTATTTTAATTTTAATTTCTCTAGTGATAATCATAAAAAACCGGTAATTTTTATTTATATATCTAATTTTTCATGCTTCTGTGAAGATTTAATTTCATTGAGATATTTATGTTATGTAAAAAATCCACCTTTAATTTTTTTTGGTTTTTTAAGTTGATATATAACTAAAATAAAAAGTAAATTTCATGAAATCAGTTCTTATTGTTGAAAATTCAACTAATTCCCTGAGCATATCAGAGAGTTCGATTAATAAGGATCAGCATATCTTAGGTGGTGTATTCACAGAGTTCGATATTAAAAATCGTAACGAAAGAGTATATACTGCTGATAGATTTCTTCCTTGTTTACAAGAAATGAATGAGCGAATCCAAAACATGGGCGTAGTCTATGGAGAGTTCGACCATCCGGATGTTTTTGATACTTCGTTATCAAGAGCATCACATATAATTACAAAAGCAAACTACATTAAAGAAAATAACAGAGTCGAGGGTGAGATTAGATTACTTAGCACACATTGGGGTAAGGAAGCCAAAGCATTAGTAAATGATGGTTGTCCAATTTTCGTTTCTTCACGTGCTGCTGGTATTACAGAATCTGATGGTACAGTTACATTAAAGAAATTATTCACATATGATATTGTAGCAGATCCAGGTTTTGCATCTGCAAGAATGAGTGTTAAAATTCTTAATGAGTCATTAGGCTACAAAGACCCAAAATCTAACTTTAGGATATATGAAATGTCCGATGAGTCAAAAATAAATGATTTATTCAATATGAACACTAATGATCTGGTGACAAAAACACAATTAACTGAATATTCTAAATATCTTGTTAATGAGTTGGCTTCTACAAAGAAAGAAGTTCGAAGTGCAATTACTAAAGGTAATCTTAATCCAAAAAAATTGGAACAATTACTAGAATACTATGAGAATTTAAATGAAACTAATTCTCAAATAGTTAAATATTTGGATTACTTGGCAGAAAAAGTACAAGTAATGGTGAATGAAAATACTTCACTTAAAACAACTGCTGAAAAACTAATCAAACATAATGATTATTTGGCAGAAAATCTTGAAAAGGCAATTAACTATACTGAATATGTAGCTGAGAACCTTGATAAAAACATTGAGTACTCAGAATATATTGCAGAAAACTTAGATAAAAACATTTCTTATTCTGAATATATCGCTGAAAACTTAGATAAAAACATTTCTTATTCTGAATACTTAGCAGAAAATCTTGATAAGAACATTGCGTATTCAGAATATATCGCAGAAAATCTTGATAAGAACATTGCATATGCTGAATACATCGCTGAAAATCTTGATAAGAATATTTCTTATTCAGAATATTTGGCAGAACACCTTGATAATTCAATCGCTTACTCAGAATATTTAGCTGAGCATGTTGAAGGAAATATCGCTTACTCAGAATATATCGCTGAAAATCTTGATGATAACATCGCTTACTCAGAATATGTTGCTGAAAACTTAGACAAGTCAATTTCTTACCAAGGTCTAATCGTTGAAAAATTAAATGGTAGTAAAAAACTATTTGAAAGTAACGAAGAAGAAGGTGAAAATCTTCCTACACTTAATGATGTTGGATTTAAATCTTACGAAGAAGAGGAAGAACCTAACGAAGAAGAAAATTGGAATGACGCATCTGAAGCACCTGATGCATCAGAAACTCCAAAATTAGAAAATTATGAATCAGAAGAATCAGAAGAATCAGAAAATTATAATTCAGAAGAATCAGAAGAATCAGAAAACTATGGTGATGAGCCTAAAGAAGAAGAAGAATACTCTCCAGAATATGAGGGTAAATCAGACACAGAATTATCTAAATCTATTGATAAATTGATCGAAGAAGCTAAAAAACGTAAAGCTGTTGAAACATCCGATCTACACTTTTTAAAATTCTTAAACAAATCTCAGGTTGATAGTTTCTATTCATTAACAAATGAAGAACAAGAAACTGTTACACTTTACATAAACGAAAAAAGTTTCTTTACACAACAAGATGTGTTAAGATTATTATCTGAGGCTTTGAGCACAAAGAATGAAACTCTTGAAGAAAGAGTAATCAGATTGATGCCTGAAAACATCAAGCCAATCTGGAACCAATTAAATGAGAATGCTAGAAAATCTATCTTATCACAAGCTAGACTTTATCCTTCAGAAGTAATGACAACAGAATCACAAGTTGAACATTTCTGGATGACTAGAAATATCAAAAAAAATGAATCAGTTACTAAGAAATTAGTTTCACACGAAAGCTTAATTCAAGAAGATAAAATATCTGAAAAAGAATTAACAGCAATCATGGAAAGATTCAAAAATCTATAATCTACAAAAAGGTAGATAAAAAATTAAAAATAAAAATATGTCAAATATTAGAATAGACAAAATAAAAGCGGTTAAGAAGTGGTCTCCAGTTTTGGAAAACATGGGTGTCGCTGGTGATAGAGTAGAATGGATGTCAGAATATGCTGAGTTTCACTCAATCAACGAAAACGCTTACGCTAACGCAACTACAGCTGGTATGGGTGCTGTTTTCAATCCAGTTATTGGTGCTAACACACCAGCTGGT